>NPIE01018058.1_pt1 | contig 27489 bp, 20 predicted proteins | sample 8637661 | NCBI WGS metagenome assembly NPIE01 (sample SAMN07420842, study PRJNA396082) | bioreactor metagenome | isolation source: sample BA12 brine-fed electro-methanogenic bioreactor BA | place: Japan: Kochi | collected 2016-12-09 | reverse complement strand
ATCGACGAGGCCCACACCCTGATCGGTGCCGGTGGTGCTGCCGGCACTGGCGATGCGGCCAACCTGCTCAAGCCGGCCTTGGCGCGCGGCCATCTGCGCACCATTGCCGCGACCACCTGGGCTGAATACAAGAAGCATATCGAGAAGGATCCGGCACTGACCCGCCGCTTCCAGGTGGTCAAGATTGCCGAGCCATCGATCGACAAGGCGGTCCGGATGATGCGTGCAATCGCACCGTCGATGGAGAAGCACCACAAGGTCCTGATTCTCGATGAGGCGCTCGAGGCCGCAGTCAAGCTGTCCAGCCGCTACCTGACCGATCGACAACTGCCGGACAAGTCGGTCAGCCTGCTCGATACGGCCTGCGCGCGCGTGGCCACGGCGCTGCATGCAGTGCCGGCCGAGCTCGAGGACTGTCGTCGCAATCTGCAGGCGCTGGAGATCGAGCAGCGCATCATCGACCGTGAGCGCGATATCGGTATCAATGTCGGCGGTCGTGGCGACGCGGTCGCGGTGCAGGTCGAGGAGCAGGAGAACAGGCGCGCCGAGCTCGAGGCGCGCTGGACGGCCGAGAAGGAAATCATCCAGAACATCCTTGCCCTGCGTGAGCAGCTGGCCCCGTCGCGGCAGGAATCGGATGACCCGTCCGCGGCGCATTTGGACGAAGAGTCGGATCCGGAAACCAAAAAGGAAAGTGTCGAACCCGCGCCACTCGGCGATTCAGATGCGCGGGTCGAAGTGGGACTGGCCGGCGGCGGAGCCGGCGAGGTCTCGGGCCCGTTGCCGGATGATGCCCGGCGCCAGACCCTGTGGAACGAGCTCAAGCAGCTCAACGAGCAGCTCGAGACCTTGCAGGGCGACCATCCGCTGCTGCATCCGGCGGTCGGCGAACAGTCGGTGGCCGCGGTGCTCGCGGACTGGACCGGCATTCCGGTCGGACGTATGGTCAAGGATGAAATCCGTGCCGTTCTGGAGCTGGAAAAGACGCTCGGCGGTCGCATCATCGGTCAGGATCATGCACTCGGCATGATCGCGCGCCGGATCGAGACCGCGCGTGCGCGACTCGACAACCCGTCCAAACCGATCGGCGTATTCATGCTGGCCGGACCGTCGGGCGTAGGCAAGACCGAGACCGCCCTGGCGCTGGCCGAGACGCTGTACGGCGGCGAACGCAACCTGATCACGATCAACATGAGCGAGTATCAGGAAGCACACACGGTTTCCAGCCTCAAGGGCGCGCCGCCGGGCTATGTCGGTTACGGTGAAGGTGGCGTACTTACCGAAGCAGTGCGGCGCAAGCCCTATAGCGTGATTCTGCTCGACGAAGTCGAAAAAGCCCACCCGGATGTCCATGAAATCTTCTTTCAGGTATTCGACAAGGGCATGATGGAAGACGGTGAGGGGCGCCTGATCGATTTCAAGAATACCGTCATTCTGCTAACCTCCAACGTCGGCAGCGACCTGATCATGAACATGTGTCAGGACCCTGACCTCAAGCCCGAAGCCGATGGCCTGGCCGCAGCGTTGCGCGAGCCCTTGCTCAAGACCTTCCCGGCCGCATTGCTCGGCCGGCTGGTGGTGATCCCGTACTACCCGCTCGACGATGCGATCCTGCGCGAGATCACCCGGCTCCAGCTCAAGCGCATCGAACAGCGCGTGGTCGAGAACTACGGCATACCGTTTACCTACAGCGATGCGGTGCCGGAACTGGTCATCGGCCGGTGCAAGGAAGTTGAAAGCGGCGGCCGGATGATCGATTCCATCCTGACCAACAGCATGCTGCCCGAGATCAGCCGCGAGTTGCTCAATCGCAAACTCGGTGGTGCTGATGCCGAGCTGATCAAGGTCGATGTGGCTGACGAGCGTTTCACTTACCACTTCGAGGCTGAATGATTCATGGCCGCAACACAACAAAATCGTCAGGCCAATTTTCGCTCTTCGCTGGGCGCGGACGTCCTGATGCTGGTCGACATGTTCGGTTCGGAAAAAGTCAGCGGGCTATTCGAATATGAACTCACTGTGGTCAGTGAGGACGAAAATATCGATCTGTATTCCATTCTTGGCGAGCATGCCCGCGTTGAACTCGATCTGCCCGGTGGGGGCAAGCGATATTTCGCCGGTCATGTCTGCAGTTTTACCTTCTCCTCGTTTCGCGACAATTTTGCCGAGTACCGGATTCTACTGCGCCCCTGGATGTGGATGCTGACACGTGCCAGCAATAATCGCATCTTTCAGGGGGATACCGTCCCTGACATCATCAAGGCAGTTTGCCAGGACCATGGCTTTACCGATATCGATAAACGTCTGACGCGCTCATATGCTGCGCGCAACTACTGTGTTCAGTATCGCGAATCCGACTTCGATTTCATTTCCCGCCTGATGGAGGAAGAAGGCATTTACTACTTCTTCGAACACGAGGAGGGCAAGCACACGCTGATTCTGGCGGACGATATTTCGGCACATGAAACCTTCGGCAAGTACGACATCGTGCCGTGGTACCCACCCGACGCGCACGACCACCGCGAGCGTGAGAGTCTGGCTGACTGGAGCATGAGCCGCGGCATACGCAGTGGCAGCGTGACGCTGCGTGACTTCGACTTCACCAAGCCGGGTGCCGATCTCAACGTGATGTCGCGTATGGCCAAACCACACGCTCATGCCAAATATGAGCGATATGAATACCCTGGCGGCTACACCGCCGTGCGCAGCGGCGAGGACCTGTCGCGCTTGCGACTGGAGGAGCATCAGACCGATCATGAAGTGCTTTCCGGACATGGCAATGCACGCGGCCTGATTCCGGGGTTCCTGTTCACGCTGGAGCTGTTTCCGCGTGAAGACCAGAACCGTGAGTACCTGATTCTCGAGGTGACTCACCGTTTGCATCAGGGTGGTTTTGATTCCGGTGGCGTTGATGAAGGAAGTGGTCTCGAATATGACTGCAGCATCAATGCAATGCCTTCCAATGAACCGTATCGGCCGCCGAGAATCACGCCGGCGCCGCTGATGCATGGCCCGCAGACAGCGATTGTCGTCGGCGAGTCCGGCGAGGATATCTGGACCAATGAATACGGGCAGGTCAAGGTGCAGTTTCACTGGAATCGCAACAGGCAACGCAACCAGAACAGCTCCTGCTGGGTCCGGGTTGCGCAGATCTGGGCCGGCAAGCAGTGGGGTGCACAGTTTCTCCCGCGCATCGGCCAGGAAGTGGTCGTCGACTTCCTGGAGGGCGACCCGGATCGTCCGATCATCATCGGCTCGGTCTATAACGGCGATAACAAGCCCCCGTATGACCTGCCGGCCAACGCAACTCAATCGGGCATCAAATCGCGATCGAGCAAATCGGGCACCCGTGACAATTTCAACGAAATCCGTTTCGAAGACAAGAAGGGCTCGGAGCAGCTCTATATCCATGCCGAGAAGAACATGGATACGCGGGTGGAGAACTGCCAGACGAGCAGCGTAGACGTGAACCGTACCGTGACCATCGGCAAGGACGACAAGGAAACGGTCAAGGGGAATCGTGAGCGAAAGGTTGACGGCAAGGAGGATGTGACGGTTATCAAGGACTGGACGCAGACAGTGTCAAAGGGTGACTGGTCCACGACCATCAGCCTGGGTAAATGGACACATCAGTCGCACGGCATCTCGATCACGTCCTTGACCAACAACATCGAGGTCACGGCGACCATAGGCTCGCTGAATCTATTCGGGATGAGTTCGATCCTGATGAATTCGTCTGGACCGATCACGATCACTACGCCGCAGGCGATGACTGTATCTGCGGGGGCCGGGGTGACGGTCACCGCCCCGGGCGGGATCAATATCGTTGACTCCAGGTACAGCAACATGGGTGTACTGGAGAAGAAGATCGCAATGGACTTCGAAAAATTCTGCAACGGATTCACCAAGGATGCCACCCTGATGGCCTCGAGCTACATTGGCGGCATCGAGACCAGCATCAAGAATGTCGTGACCGGCTTCACGAACATGAAAATGGAAACCACCACAACCTCTTTCATCAAGGCGGGTTTCGACATGAAGGACAGCGAAACCGATATGTCGAATTCCAAGTTCAGCCTCAAGAAAGCCGTGCTTTCGATGTTTGGGTGACCGATGCGAGTAACCAAGCCGCAGACTGCCTCCCTAATCACCCGGCCGTTCGAGTTCCGGAGAACGCGCTATTGTGCGTTCTCGGTGCTTGCCGGTGTTCCGCTGGGCGACGCCGCCGCGATTGTCAGCGAGCAAAGCCTGTGGAACGACGTCGGCCGGCACCTGCCTGAAGGCTGGGTTCTGGAAGAGGGTCCTCCGAAAGCCCGGCCCGAGTTTCTGGTCGCCGGAAGCGCCTGGGTCGCCGACGAGGCCGAGGCTTCAGCTTGCGAGGTCAGCGTTCGGCTCGGTTCGGCTTCAAAGACCTTGGTCGTCACCGGCGACCGCCACTTCATCGGTCGGACACCTTCGGAGCCGGAACTGTTTCGCAGCATGCCGCTGACCTGGGAAGCCGCATTCGGCGGCGCGGACTTCGCGCCGAATCCGCTTGGCCGGGGATTCGGACCGGCACCGGATTCTGCCGGCCGGAAGATCCATTGGCTCCCGAACGTCGAGTATCCCGCGCGGCGCCAGCGAAGTCCCACGGACAAGGTGCCCCCCGCCTGCTTCGGGCCAGTCGATATCCGATGGCCACTGCGCGCCGAGAAAGCTGGTTGTTACGACAAGCGTTGGCTGGAGGATCGTTATCCGGGGTTCGCCGACGACATCGATTGGGGATTGTTCAACCTGGCCAGTGCGGACCAGCAGCTGGCCGAACCCCTCCGGGGCGACGAGGCGTATGTGCTGGTCGGGCTGCATCCGACGCGCCCGGAGATTCGCGGTCGGTTGCCGGGAGTTCAGGCGCGCCTGTTCGTTCGCGCGGATTCGGCCCGCGCGCTACAAGAACCCGAAATGACGCTCAAGACCGTATGGTTTCTGCCCGAAGCCGAGCGCGCCGTGCTGGTCTGGAGTGGCTCGGTCGAAGTCGAGCAGCCGGATGCATCCGATCTGCACGACGTAGTGATCGGGTTCGACTGGTCGAACGAGCACCGGCCGGCGGCGCACTTTGCCAACGTGCTCGAGCAGCGCACAGACTCGAAAATTGGGCCACTGGTCATGCTCGATGATCAGCCATTGGTGCCGGCCGGATGTCCGCAAATCGATGTGGTCTCGCTGGGCGGCGAGGGGGCCCGGCTTCAGGATTGTCCTGGATACGCCAACGCGCAACGCCAGTTGTCGCGCGAGCTGGAACAAAGCGGGACGGAATTGAGCCGGTCGATGGACGAAATTGGCGTCGACGTGCCACCGCCGGATCCGAAATCGCTGCATTTGCTTGCAGACCTGGAGCGAGCCGACTCGGTATCGCCCGATCGATTGCCCGAACTCCGTGCCCGGCTCGATGAATACATGGAGCAACAGCGTGTCGATCTCCAGGCGTTCGCAGCCGATAGTCAGCGCGAACTGGATCAGGCGCTGGCGACTCTGAATGCAAGTGACGGCGAGGACCGGGTATCGGCCAGCGAAAGCCATGCCGGGCCACCGACGTTCAGTGCCGAGCGCGAACGAGCCGATATTCGCCAGCGTATCGATGCGGGCGAACTGGACGACAAGACCAGGTCCGAACTGCGCGCCAGTCTCTGTGATGAGAGCATGGACCGGATGCTCGATTTTGCCGAAGCATCCGAGGCGCGCGCCTACCGAATGACTGCACACCAGCGCAAGCCGATCCGGCGCGTCGATACCAACCGGCGGCTGCGCAAGCGGCTTGCCGAATCGCTTCGTTCGGGTGGCTCGCTTGCCGGTGCCGACTTCTGCGGCGCCGATCTGTCCGGCATGGACCTGTCCGGCCAGGACCTGGGCGGGATTTACCTCGAAGCGGCCAACCTGGACCAGACCGATCTGACCGGCGCGACGTTCGACAACGCCGTGCTCGCCCACGCCAGCTTGCGGGCTGCGCGTGCCGACGATGCCCGCTTCCTGTCGGCCAACCTGGGCAACGCCGTGATGACCGAATTGGCTGCGGCAGGAGCGCGGTTTTCAGGCGCGATACTCGAAGGTGCAACCCTGTACGACGCGCGCCTGGAGCGTTGCGCGATGGACGGTTGTGCGATTCGCGGGCTGTCGTTGCAGCGGGCCCGGCTCGTCGATTGTGACCTGACCGGACTTGTGTTCGCCAAAACCGGGCTGGAGGAGGCCGAGTTTCGCGGCTCGCGGCTCGGCGACTGCCTGTTTTATCAGCAGCACTTCGACGGCGTCTGTTTTGACGGCGCCGATCTTGCCGAGGCAACGTTCTATGAGTGCCGTGCCGCGGGCACTTCGTTCGTCGGCGCCTCGATGACAAACGCGCGCCTGGTCGGAGCCAGTGATTTCAGCGGCTCGAACTTTGAAAGCGCGCGCCTGCCTGAAGCCATGCTCGGCGATCTGCGTTTGTCCCACGCCCGCTTCGACAACGCCGATTTGCGTGCCGCGAATCTGCGCGGTGCCGTGCTGGACAACGCCAGCTTCGTGCGCTCCTGTTGCGTCGATGCGCAGTTTGTCCACGCAGTAGCCTCCGGCGCCGACTTTTCCGGCGCCAATTTGATGCGCGCTTCGCTTGAGCGCGTCGATGCGCGTGGCGCCAGCTTTCGTTCTGCCTGCCTGTTCCAGGCGGACCTGGCGCTGATCCATGTAGATACCGACACCGACTTCACCGACGCAATGACGGAAAGGATGCGAACCCTGCCACGCAAGTTCCCCAAAGAGGCTGCGATCTGAGTCATGGACACGATGACCTGCGAACAACTCCAAGCCCAAGCCAATTCGGGACGACCGGTCTCGAGAATGTCGCTGGGTGGCCTGGACGCATCGGGATGCAACCTGGCCGGCGTTGTGCTCGAGCACGTAGATCTGGATGGCTGCCGGCTCGATCGTGCCGACCTTCACCAGGCGGTATTCGCAGGATGCACGCTGGTCGGAACTTCGCTGGACGAGGCTCGGCTCGAGGAGGCCCGGTTTCATGAGTGCCGCCTTGACCAAGCGACTCTGAAGCGGGCACGCCTTGCCAAAGCGAGCTTTTCGGCTTGCTCGATCAATCGCGCCGATTTCCGCGAGGCCGATCTGAAGGACAGCGTGTTCAGCCAGGGTGTAGTGCAGGACTGCACGTTCTCCGGGGCGAACATCGACTTCACGGCCTTTGTCGATGTACACCTCGTTCGCCCTGATTTTTCTGCAACCCGGCTGCATCGCCCGGTGCTGCTCAAGGCCGACCTGACCGGCGCCGATCTGACCGGCGCATCGTTCTACCTTGCCGTGCTGCACGAGACGCGCCTGGCCGGAATGGATCTGGAAGGTCTTGATTTCCGGCTCAGCCAGTTCATGAATGCCGACCTTTCGGGTGCGCGCCTGACGGGTGCCAATCTCACCCAGTGCAACTTCCAGGGCGCAGACCTCGGTGGGGCCGACCTGGCCGATGCGATCGCGCCCAATGCGCTGTTCATCGAAGCCGACCTGAGCGGGGCCAACCTTGCCGGTTGCAACCTGTACCAGGCGATCCTGAATTCGGTCAACGCGATCGAAGCCGTATTCAGCGGCGCCAACGCCTACCAGAGTCTTTGGCAAGGTGCGCAGTGTCGAGGCGCGCGAATGGACGGGATGGATCTGACCTATGCCGATTTTTCGCACGCCGACCTGAGCGGGGTGGACTTGACCGGCGCCTCGATGTTCCGGGCCCAGCTGCATGCCGTGCAGGATCAGCAGGCACACATTCCCGATCGGCCCCGTGCGTTGGGTACCGACCCGGATCAGCGTCGGGCCGAGACATGGAATCCGCCCCGGTAGCGCGAACACAAACTGAAACCCGAATTGAAACGAGATGAATACCGGAACTGGATGGAGGATGGATACTGATGATGACCGCCGCTGAAATCAAACCGCTGGGCTTGGCCCGTCAAGAATCGTCGGAGCCCCGTCAACTTGTCGCCCTGGTCACGCGGATCGATCCGGACGGACTGTGGCTTTGGCTTTGTGCGCAAAACCGCGAGTTGCAGTCGTGCCGCGCCGCTGGTTGCCTGCTACGACCCGAGGTCGGCGACCGGGTGCTTGCACTGCAAAGCGGCGACGAGGCCTGGGTCCTTTCGGTGCTCGAACGCGATCCGTCCCGGGCCGGTTTGATCGAGACCGACGGACCGCTGGTACTGCGTGCCGGTCGCGGCGACGTGGAAATCGGTGCGCCCGGTTCGGTGCATGTACGAGCATCAGAGACGATCGGGCTCGAGACCGCACAACTGATTATTCGCGCGGGTCTGGCGCGCGTGGTCACGCGCAAGCTTTCCTGGCTCTGCGATCTCATGGAAGGACGGTTCAGTCGTTTGCGGGTCGTCGGCCGGGTCGTCGATAGCATCCTGGAGCGGATAAGCCTGAAGGCCGGGTCGTCGTTTCGACAGGTCGATTCGCTCGATCACGCCCGCTGCGGTCGAATCGACTACAACGCCGAAGGCGATCTGTCACTGAACGCCGGCAACCTCCTCGGAAGCGCCAGGGGCCTGGCGCGGATCGACGGCAAGCAGATCCACTTGGGGTAGGGACATGTTTGCAAAGACACAGATGCCCGCACAATCCCTGGCCTTCCCCGATGTCTGCCTGACGCCAGCGCCGCCATCGCCCAGCCCGGTGCCGATTCCCTATCCGAATATCGCGATATCGAGCATGGCGGTGCCGAACGTTACCAACGTCTTGATCGTCGGCATGCCCGCACACAACCTCGGGACCACGACGCAAATGACCAACGGCGACAACCCGGGCCTGGCCACCGGCGTTGCCTCGGGCACCGTGATGAGGACCCAGCGCAACCTGACCGGCGCGTTTACCTGCTTGATCAAAGGCATGCCGGCCACCCGCCTGACCAGCGTGTCGCTGCAGAACTCGACCAATGCACCCGGTGCAACGATCACGCCCAGCCAGACCAAAGTGTTGATCCTGGCGCCCTGAGGCCGGACAGAATTCCATGACCGACACTCGCATCGACAAGCGCGAAAAGCACGCCACCGACGCTGCCGACCGCAGCGTGCCGGAAACGGCATTGCCGCAAGCGAGTGCTGATGCACATGACGATGCGACCCGGATCGATCCGGGTCGCGCGAAGCGTGGCGATGGCAGCGACGAGATCGACGAGGCGACAGTCATTCGCAGCTCGGTAGCTGACGACGCGACCTGCATTCAAGCGCCGGCGACCCCGGCACCAGGCCCGGATGCGGACGCGACCGAGGTCGTGGAGCCGCAGTCGAGGGCAGTCGAAGCCGCGCCGACAACAACCGTCGGGACTGCGCCCGACCCGGTTCCTGCCGCCGACCGCGGGACCTTCGGCGTCGGCAGCGTACTGCGCAACCGCTTCCGCATTGAAAGCGTGCTCGGCGAGGGTGGCATGGGCACGGTCTACAGTGCCGTGGACCTGCTCAAGCAGGAGGCGCGCGACGCGCAGGTGCATGTTGCACTCAAGGTGATGAAGCCCGGAATCGCTGATATCGATAGCACCTTTGTCGGTCTGCAGCGCGAGGCGCGCCGCGCCCAGCAGCTTGCCCACCCGAATATCGTGACTGTCTACGACTTCGATCGCGCCGACGGTCAGATCTACATGACAATGGAGTTTCTGCGTGGCTGGCCGCTGAGCGAGCTGCTCAAGCAGAATCGCCATGGACTCGATCCGGCCCAGGCGCGCGAGATCGTGCGCCAGACTGCCGCCGGACTGGCCTATGCGCACGAAGAAGGGATCGTGCATTGTGATCTGAAGCCGCAGAACATCTTCCTGCTCGAAAATGATCGGGCCAAGATTCTTGATTTCGGGATCGCCAAAGCCTGGCAGGACAAGGGCGGCGATAACGCAGACGATGCGTTCTTCGGCTTTTCGCCGCCGTATGCCAGCCCGCAAGTGCTCGCGCGTCAAGCGCCGACGCCACGCGATGACGTGTTCGCGCTTGGCGTCGTTGCCTACGCGCTGTTTACCGGCAAGCATCCGTTTGACTGGAAGCAGGCGGATCAGGCACAGGCCGCTGGCTTGCAGCCTGCACGCGACGCGAGCATGCGGCGCAGCGAGTGGCGCACGATCCAGGCTGCGCTGGCGTTCGATGCCGAATCGCGGCCGGCCGATGCGGCCGAGTTCCTGAAGCGCTTTGCGCCATCGCCGGTCAAGCGCGCGGCACTCGCGGTGTCGGTCGGTTCGGTCGTGGCGGCGCTTTTGTTCGTGCTGGTGTTTCAGCCCGAGCCCGGCCCGGAAGTGCCGTTCGAGCAGCTTGCGCCGGCGTTGCAGGCCCGACTGCAGGCCGAACTCACGGATGCGGCCGCTTTTCTGGAGCTTGGCGATATCGACAGCGCGCTGCAGCTCTACCACGAAGTGCTGTTGGCTCATCCCGGCAACCGCGACGCCACGCGCGGCATGAACGATGCCGTCAAACGGGCGCTGAAGCAGCTCGAAACGCTGCATGCCGAGGCCCGGCTCAGCACGCCGGCGGTGCGCGCAAGCCTGGACTCGCTGGCCGATTACGACACGCTGCCGGCCGAGGCTCGCAAGCGTCTCGTGCGCGCCAGGGAGTCGCTGTGAAGCATGGGGAGCAGAGCATGCAACTGATACTGACCGTCGAGAAGGCACCGCAGGAGGACTTTGTCGGCACCTGCTGGCGCTGTGGTCCCGAAGGCGGCACGCTGGGCCGTGGAAGTGATTGCGACCTGGTGTTGCCGGATCCGCAACGCTACACCTCGTCGTTGCAAGCGGTCATCGAGGGTCATCGCGACGGCTTTCGCATCGTCGATCACTCGACCAATGGCACCTACCACAATGCACCGCAGACACTGATCGGCCGGAGCCGCAGCGTGGCGCTGGAGGATGGCGATCGCCTGTATCTGGGTGATTTCGTGCTGCGCGTAGGCATCGAAGTGACGGATGCCGGAACGAATCGAGCGAGCGCACAGCCAGATCCAGCCGATGCCCCCGCCGAGGATTCCGATGCTTCGGCGGCCGGGGAAGGCGGTGCCGCAGCGGTGGCCGATGACTGGAATATCGGCGAGTTTTCGCTGCCCTGGGAGGGAAGTGATACCGCGCCGGACAAGGAGCAACAGTCGGTTGCCCGGACCGACGACGAAGCGGGATACAGTCAGTCGCCGGAGCGCGAGTATTTTTCCCCACCGGCACCGAGCGCCGGCCGCAGCGAGGCGATTCCCGACGATTGGGATGATTTCCTGACCGGTTTTCACGATCTCGGTGCAGCGCCCGGCGGTCCGGCGGAGGCCGAGTCGACCGACGACCTGGCCGACGATCCGGGCGACAATCGGCCCGAGGTTCGGCCCGACGGTCGGGCCGAGTCCATTGCCGAGCCGGCGATTTCGTCGGACGCCGCACCGGGACAGGTCGCACCGGCGGCATTCGAGCCGGACGATGATGAGCTCTCGACCGATGCCGAGCAGCAGCGGTCAGCGCCATTGGGCGAAGAGCCAGCGGCCGCGGCTGCGCAGACCCCGCCCGCCGAGCCCGAACCCGAACCCGAACCCATCCCCAAGCCATCAGCGGACGAAGCGCCGCCGGCAAGCCCGGAGGCTGCGCCAGCACCCCCGGCATCGGTCCCACACGCCGGGCCATCGGTTGCCGAGGCGCCGGCACGACCGCAGCCATCGCAGCCATCGCAGCCACCGCAGCCGTCGTCGGCTCAGCAAGCTGCCGGACCGGATGATCGTGCGCGCGACGAGATCCTGCGGCTTGTGACCGAGGGTTTGATGGCGCTGCTGCGAGGCCGTGCGGAGATCAAGAACGAGTTCCGGATCGAGCAGACCCGCATTGTCCAGCGCGAGAACAATCCGCTGAAATTCTCGCCCAATGTCGATGAGGCACTCAAGCGCGTGCTTGGACACAGCGATGCCGGAGGCTTTCTGACCGGCCCGCAGGCCTATCAGGATGCCCTCGAGGACTTGCAGGCGCACCAGCTTGCGATTCTGTCGGCGGTGCAGCGCGCGATCGAATCGGTGATCGGGCAATTCGATCCCGAGCAGCTTGAAGCACGGCTTAAGCGCATTTCACCGCTGTCGGCCAGGACGCCGGTGCTGCGTGCGGCCAAGTGCTGGAATCTGTTCACGCTGCACTACGAGGAGGTCGCCGGAAAGATGCGCGAGGATGCTCGACAACTGTTCATGGCCGAATTTGGTGCGGCGTATGAGGATGCCTGCCGAAAAATCGTGGCGTCACGCGACCCCCAATCTCGTTCTGATTAAGTGAAGGCCGAATGGATCACCCTCAGGTACCGACATGGAGATGATGATGAATGAAACGAGTTTGCCGCGATTCCACTGGCTGGGACTGCTGACGCTGGTGCTTGTGCTGGGCGGCTGTTCGCGCGACAAGTTGCCGGATCCGACGCCGGTGGAGTTGACCATCACCGCGTCGCCAGAGGTCAATCCGGACCGCAATGATCGCCCGTCGCCGATTCTGCTGCGGGTCTATGAATTGCGCTCGGCCGGCGCGTTCGAGACGGCCGACTTCTTCAGCCTGCTTGAGCAGGATCAGGCGGTGCTCGGCGCCGAGCTGGTCAATCGCTGGGAATTTCAGCTGGCCCCGGGCGAGACCACGCGGCTTGATGCCAGCTTCCAGGCGACCAGCTCGACACTTGGGATCGTTGCGGCTTATCGCGATATCGAGCAGGCCCGGTGGCGCGCGGTCATGCCGCTGCGCAGCGGACGCAAGAACGAACTCTCGGTCATGGTCGGTCAGCTCGAAGTCAGCATCGAGTCACGCTGAACAGCCGGCGCGCCGGCCCCAACGAGGAAAGCAAACTCATGTCCTGGAAAAACAGGGTGATCTGGTCAGAAGGCATGTTTCTTCGGCCACAACATTTTCAGCAGCTCGATCGCTATACGCTTGATCTGGTTGAGGGCCGGGTGCGTGCGGCCCGACCTGACGCCTGGGGCTTCGGCGTGCTCAAGCTCGATCAGGCCGCGCTGAAGATGGGCAAGTTGGCCCTTGAACGGGCCCAGGGCATATTTCCCGACGGCACACCGTTTTCGATACCCGCGCAGGACTCGGCACCCCAGCCGCTGGACGTGCCCGAAAACCTCAAGAACAGTACCGTCTTCCTCGGCCTGCCGGTGACCAAACCAGGTCGAAACGAGTATGACCTGCCGGGCGGCAGTGAGCGTTTGACGCGTTTTCGGACGCAGGTGGTCGAAACGCGTGACGCAATGACCGGTTCGGATGTGACGGCCGACATCGAGGTCGGCGAAGCCAATACCCGCATCCTCACCGAAGGCGATGACCGCAGCGAGTACAGCTGCATCCCGATGGCGCGTATCGTCGAGCGCCGTGCCGACGGCACGGTGGTGACCGACAGCAAGTTCATCCCGACGGTCTACAACTGTCTGGACGAGCCGGTGTTACACGGGCTGGGCGATGAAGTGCTGGGCCTGCTCAAGCACCGCGCCGAGGCGCTGGCCGCACGGGTCAGTGATTCCGGCCGCGGTGGCGTTGCCGAGATCGCCGATTTCCTGCTCCTGATCATCGTCAACCGCTCGATTCCCCTGCTCGCGCACCTGTGTCAGCGCAACGGCCTGCATCCGGAGGACTTTTACCGGCTGTTGGTCGCGCTGGCGGGCGAGCTGGCGGCGTTTTCCAGCCCGGACAAGATGGCACGCGGCTACCCCGCCTATCGTCATGCAGCACTCAGTGAGAGCTTCGATCCGGTGCTGCTCGATCTGCGCAACGCATTGAGCATGGTGATCGAGCAGAACGCGATTGCGATCCCGCTGGTCGAGAAGAAATACGGCGTACGGGTCGGGCGCATTCCGGATCGTGGCTTGATCGGCTCGGCCCTGTTCGTGCTGGCCGCGCGTGCTGCGGTGCCGTCCGACCAGTTGCGCAGCGAGTTTCCGCGTCAGGTCAAGATCGGTTCGGTGGAGGTCATCCGCGATCTGGTCAACAAGCAGGTGCGCGGAATCGGCACCGAGCCGCTGCCGGTCGCGCCGCGCGAGATTCCCTACCACGCCGGATTCAATTACTTCGAACTGGAGCGCAAGAGCGACTACTGGACCGGCCTGAAGAACAGCGGTGGTATCGCGATTCATGTCTCCGGCGAATATCCCGACCTGGAGCTCGAGCTCTGGGCGATTCGCGGAAGCTGAGCCGACAGACAGGGAGTCTGAAATGAGTGAAAAGGATCCGTTCTTCCCGAACTCGAATTCCGGCAGCGACCGCACGGTGATCCTGCCGGCACCCGGTGGCCGGCGGGAGACGCGCCCGGCGGGCCGCGACGCGCCGGACTCTCCCTCGTCCCGAGGCCCGGGGCCGGTGACTGCCGACGGCCCGGGGCTGGCGGATCTTCAGGTGGGGCCGGGCCTGAATCAGCTCGAAGCCGCCGCCTTTCAGCTGATCAACGTCGCGGTGAGCTTCCGCCACGCCACTGCGCGCCCGGACCTGGGTCAGGTGCGCGACCGGATGACGCGGCTGCTCAATGAATTTCGCGACCGGATCGAGCGTGCCGGCTATGACCGCGACATCGTCCGTCAGGCGCATTACGCCATGTGCGCGTTCGTCGACGAGATCGTGCTGTCCACGCCCTGGGGCGGCGAGAGTCGCTGGCAGGAGCACAGTCTGCTGAGCGCTTTTCATCGTCAGACCTGGGGTGGCGAGGAGTTCTTCAACATCATCGAAAAGAATCAGGTCGATGCGGCACGCAATCTTGCGCTGCTCGAACTGCTTTATGTGTTGCTGACGCTGGGCTTCGAGGGGACCTATGCGACCCGGCCCAACGGCCGCGACAAGCTTGAGCACATCACCGACGGACTGTACGAGACGATTCGCAATCAGCGCGCCGAACTCGAGCGCGATCTTTCGCCGCACTGGCACGGTACCGATGCCGGAAAACCGGGCCTGGCCGGACTGATTCCGCTGTGGGCCTTCGTGGCGATCGGTGCGGCAGCACTGCTGGTCACCTTCATGGGCTTTTCGATCACGCTCAATCGAGCCTCCGATCCGCTGCTCGGTCGGGTTGCATCGCTCGACGGCGAAGTGCTGGCGCGGCTCGACGCAGCACCGATCAAGCCCACCGATGCGACTCAGACGGTGCTGCTGACGCTGCGCGAACTGCTTGCCGACGACATCAGCGCCGGCCGGGTGGAGATCGAGGCCGACAACCGCAGCGCCATCGTCCGGATCGCCGGCGATGGCTTGTTCGCCTCGGGCAGCGATCGCATCGAGTCGGCATTCCGGCCCGTGGTCGAGCGCATTGCCAACGCGATCATTCAGGTGCCCGGCCAGGTGCTGGTGACCGGGCATTCCGACAACGTGCCGATCTTCTCGGCACGCTATCCGTCCAATTGGCACCTGTCCGAGGCGCGCGCGCGTTCGGTGGTCGAGCTGCTTGCCGCCGAAGCGGCCTATGCCGACCGCTATCGCTATGAGGGACGAGCCGACACCGAACCACTGGCCGACAACGCCACATCCGCGGGTCGCGCCCGCAACCGGCGTGTCGATATTGCAGTGATCACGCCGCGCGGCAGCAGCGGCGAGGCGGGTGAGTCATGATCGGTTTCCTGCGCCATGTGCTGATTCCGCTGATCGCGCTGACGCTGATCGCGCTGGTGATCTGGTTTGCCGGTCCGCTGCTCAGCTTTGCCGGTTGGGCCCCGCTGGAACATCCCTATTGGCGAATCTTCCTGATCCTGATCCTGTTCACGGTCTGGATCGTGCGCAAGCTGCGCAGCTGGATGATCGGCCGCCGCTACAACCGCGAACTGGCCCAGCAGGTGGTCGAGTCCGAGCCGGAAAACGACGCCACCAGCGAGGAAGTCAAGCTGTTGCAGCAACGCCTGCGCGAGGCCATCGAGGTGCTGCGCAATGCGCGTCTGGGCGGCAAGGGTGAACGCAAGCAGCTGTATCAGATTCCCTGGTATCTGATCATCGGCCCACCGGGTTCGGGCAAGACCACCGCGCTGATCAACTCGGGGCTGAACTTTCCGCTGGCCGAGCGTTTCGGCGTCGAATCGCTCAAGGGCGTCGGCGGTACGCGCCACTGCGACTGGTGGTTTACCGACCAGGCGGTGCTGATCGACACCGCTGGACGCTACACCACACAGGACAGTGATCGCGAGCACGATGCCGGCGCGTGGAAGGGCTTCCTGCAGCTTCTGAAACGTTACCGCAAGCGCCAGCCGATCAACGGTGTAGTGGTTGCAATCAGCGTCACCGATCTGATGACCGCCGGCGAGCAGGGCATAGTTGAGCACGCGCAGGCGGTGCGCAACCGGCTGCAGGAACTGCAATCCGAGCTCGGAATTCGTTTTCCGCTGTACCTGCTGTTTACCAAATGCGACCTGCTGGCCGGGTTCAACGAGTTCTTCGATGATCTTGGTCGCGATGAACGCGAGCAGGTCTGGGGCGCGACCTTCGAACTGGCTGAGAGCAACAAGGGCTTCGATGTGGAGCGTCTCGAGCAGCACTTCGATGCCTTGACCGAACGCTTGTCATCGCAGCTGGTCGACAAGCTGCGCCATGAGCGCTCCGAGGATCGGCGGCGAGCGCTGTATCGCTTCCCGCAGCAGTTCGCATCGCTCAAGCCGTTGCTGCAGCGCTTTGCCGACGCGGCATTCGCGCCGTCGCGCTACGAGCAGCCGGTGCAGTTGCGCGGTGTGTATTTCACCAGCGCTACCCAGGAAGGCACGCCGATCGATCGGGTCATGGGCGCGATTTCGCGTTCGTTCGGCCTCAAGGCCAGCGCCGCACCGGCGGCCGCCGGGCGTGGACGCAGCTACTTCCTGACCCGACTGCTGCGCGAAGTCGTGTTCGCCGAAGCCGCGCTGGCCGGTATCGACCTCAAGGGCGAGCGTCGCCGTGAAGTGCTCAAGTGGGCTTCGATCGCTGCGACTGCGCTGATCGTGCTGGGCAGCATTGCGCTGTGGGCGACCAGCTGGTCGATCAACCGGAACCTGATCGACCAGCTTGATCAACAGGTCGCCGAGACCCGCGTCCGGCTCGAGGACTTCAACCAGGGGCCGGCCGACTACGACGAGATCTCGCGCCTGCTCAGTCAGGTCCGCGCGCTGCCGACGGGCTATGCCGAGCGCGCCGACGATCGACCGATGCTGGCGGGTTTTGGCTTGTGGCAGGGCGAAAAGCTCGGCTACGTCACACAGCAGGCCTATGTGCGGCTGCTGCACAAGATGCTGCTGCCGCAGCTGATCTACCGGATCGAGGACCGGCTGCGTCAGAATCTCGATGCGCAGGAGTTTCTCTACGAATCGCTCAAGACCTATCTGATGCTGGAGCGGCCGCAGCGCTTTGATGCCGAGCATGTCAAGTCCTGGTATCAGTTCGACCTAGAGCGCTTTCCGCCGCAGATGTATGACGATGTACGCTATCAGGCGCTGTTCGAGCATGTCGAAGCACTGTTCGATAATCTTGAGGTGCCCGTGCCCTATGCGCTCGACCAAGACTTCATCGTCGAGGTGCGCGCCGTGTTGCGCTCGGTGCCGTTGGCGCGTCGGGTGGTGGAGCGGCTCGAGATCGAGGCCGACTATGCGCGTGAAATCCGGCCGTTCAGAATCGATGAAGCGGCTGGCGCGCAGGCCAGCGTCGTGTTCAATCGCGCCAGTGGACGCGCGCTGGACGATCCGCTCAACGGCTTGTACACCTACGATGGGTATCAGCGGCTGCTCAAGCCCGAGCTGCGCAACATCGCGCTGCGCTTGCTCAACGAAACCTGGGTGATTGGCGACGAAGACCGTTCGACCATGGATGCCGCGCGCGAGTTGTCGGTCCTGATCAACGATGTCCGGGCCTTGTATTTCGAGACCTTTATCAACAAGTGGCGCTCGCTGCTGGCGGATCTCGAGATTGCGGCATTCACCGGCACCGAGCATGCCGTACAGGTGTTGCGCAGCGCCTCGGGGCCACAGTCGCCGATCCGGCGTCTGATCGCAGCGCTGCGGCATGAGACCATGCTGGGCCGGTCGCCGGAAGGCAGCGCGGTCGGCGAGGCCGCGGCCGCGGCTGGCGAGCGCGCTGCGCGACAGCGACTGTCGCGTTTGCTGCCGCGTGAATTGCGCGGCGCGGCGCGCACCGCCGAGCTGCCGGGCAGTGATCGCGAGCAAGTGGTAGAGGCGCAGTTCGAGCCGCTGGCGCGACTGGCCGGGGCGCCTGATTCGGCCGATGAATGGCCGATCGACCAATCGCTGTCGCTGGTGCGTCGTCTGGCCGTGACCTTCGAAGATTCGGTGCGCGGCGGTGGCAGCGGGCTGGGAACAACTTCCGACCTGACCCGGAACCTGCGCGAGAACGCGCTGATGCTGCCGGATCCGGTCTCGAGCTGGATGCAGTCGCTGAGCGCCCAGGTCGGCCGGCTTTCCACCGATGATCGTGGTGCCGGCCTGCAGCGCGCCTGGGCCAGCGGCGTGTTGCCGGTGTGTCGTGAGCTGACCGGACAGCGCTTTCCGTTCGTGCCCTCGGCAGCGGCCGGGCTGTCGATTCAGGAGTTCGGTCGGGTGTTCGGCCATGCCGGTCTGATCGACTCGTTCTTCCAGCAGAGCCTGCGCGATCGGGTCGATACCTCCGGCAGTCCGTGGCGCTGGAACAGCAACGATCCGATCGCTGCGAGCTTCAGTCCGAACAGCCTGCGCATGTTCGAGCAGGCGCGCAGGATCCGCGACGCGTTCTTCCCCGAGGGGGGGCAGCGCATGGTGCTGCAGCTCGATTTCCGGCCGGTGGAAATGGATGAGGCGATCGATCGGCTGACGCTCAATATCGGTGACCAGACCATCCTGTATTTCCATGGTCCGATCCGCACCACGACGATCCGCTGGCCCGACCAGTCACAGCGTTCCGAGGTGCGCCTCCAGCTCGACCCGCCGTCGGCGCAGGGCCGATCCAGCTATATTCAGGACGGGCCCTGGGCATTGCTGCGCTTTCTCGATCATTTCGTGCAAAGTCCGGGCGCCACGCCCGACACGGTGCTGGTCGACATGGAGCTGGGCGGCCGCAAGGCACGCTACCAGATTCGCGCCCACACGCTGGTCAATCCCTTGACCAGCGATCTGCTCCAGACTTTCCGTTGTCCGTCGCGGTTATAGCGTATGTCACAAACACCCGATTCCGGCCTGAACGAAGCCGTCAGCTCCGGCTGCTACGGCAAGATTCCAGTGCTCGGCGATTTTGTCCACCGTGGCTTGAACCGGCGCCAGATCGAGGTCTGGGACGAGTGGCTTCAGGGCAGCATGAGCGCCTCCCGACAGGCGCTCGGCCCGCGTTGGCTGGATTACTATCTCGAAGCGCCGATCTGGTATTTTGCTGCCGGACCGGGCAATCTGGACCAGCAGACCTGGATTGGCGTACTGATTCCCAGCGTCGACCGGGTCGGGCGGTATTTTCCGTTCTCGATCGTGCGCGAGTTCAGTACGGGTACGCCGCTGGACGCGATGCGAAAGGCGCGGCAATGGTACGCGGCGGCTGAAGCCCTGGCGCTGGATTGCCTCGACGAAGGCTTCGAGCCCGGCGATCTTGAGCCGCGACTGCGCGCGCTTCCGCAACCGGAAAGCGGCATCTCGCCGCCCTGTGCCGACACCGTGGCTGCCAATGGCGCAAGCGGTCGGGTATTTCTGCTGGGCGAGTCGCCGAGCACCAACGAGGTGCTCGGCTCGATCGCCGACGACAGCTTGTTGCAGCTCTACCCCGGCTACTCGGTCTGGTGGACGGCCGGCTCCAGCGCCGTGTCGCCGGCATTGCTGGTGGCCAGCGCCATGCCCGACTGCGAAGCCTTCGGCTCGATGCTCGACGGGCGCTTCGAGAACTACGGCTGGGCCGGATTCCGCCGCATCGGTGCGGCCCCGGAAGACGCGAACGACGAGTTCGCCGGGGGTAGTGCCGCATGACGACCGAGCCGCGTGGTTTCGACGCCCCGGCCGGGATGCCGGATTCCGAAGCACGCGCAGTCGGGAAGGTGTCGCAATTTCTTTGCACCGATACCGGTGTCGTGAGAACGCGCAACGAGGACAACTTGCTGGCCCGACCCGAGGTGGGTCTGTGGGTGGTCTGCGACGGCATGGGTGGGCACGATGCCGGCGACTATGCCTCCGGGCATATCGTCGATGCGCTTGATGCGCTGGTGCTTCCGCCGCGGCACGGCGAGCGCGTCCAGGCGATCCGCCGCTGTCTCGGCGAATGCAATCGGCATCTGCTGGAATATGCGCAGGCACATGGATTCGCACATGTCGGCAGCACGGTCGTGGTGCTGTGCATGCAGGATCGGCGCGCGGCAGTGATCTGGGTCGGCGACAGCCGCGTCTATCTGTTGCGCAATCAGCACCTGCGTCAGGTCAGCCGCGACCACAGCGTAGCCGAGGAACTGGCTGACTGCGGACTGATCCAGCCCGGCGAAAACCTCAGTGCGATCACCCGCGCGGTCGGCGCAGCCCCCGAACTGCTGACCGACCTGGCGCTGCTGGAGTCACGTCCCGGAGATACCTGGCTGTTGTGTTCTGACGGCGTCAGTGGCGTGTTGTCCGATTCGGCAATTGCCTCCCTGCTGTGCACCGCCAGCGATCCCGCCGGCGCGCTGGTCGCGGCCGCGATCGAAGCCGGATCCAGAGACAATTGCACAGCGCTGGTGCTGCGTATGTAAAGCGCCAACCCATGATTACTTGTTTCAGTCATTGGTAAAAACGAACCGCAGATTTCGCAGATTCACGCAGATTGTTTGAGCAGAAGGCTTCGAGCATCAAGCGATGCCGGGGGCTGGGGGCGAGCCCAGCCCTTTGCACGAGACGCTGTCAGGCTCTGCAGATTGGGGGTTGCGACCGAGCGAAACGCCGCAGGTGCGGGGCTTGGCGGCGCCGCAACAGGAGGGATGGTGAATGAGGTGGGTTCAGGCCTCCCAGCGAATCGCGCCTTCGTCGTCGTTGGAATACATGTAGAAGCCTCCCCACTCGGCATCATCGAGAATGATGACCTTGTCGAAGGCGATGAAGCGCGACTTGGCAAACTCCTCCATCATCGGCTCGCTCATCCGATGGGACTTGAGCCAGGCGCGATACGAGTCCTTGTCGACCGGATCGAGCTTGCGGCCGGCATCATAGGCGCGCTGCAATGCCTCCTTGAACGCCCAGAATTCCACTTCCCTGATTCGAGCCATGCGCGGGTTCTCGCTGAATACCGCCCTGATTGTAGCCAATGTCCCTGTGCAATTGAAATGCAAGCGAATCACGGCGTTGCTCACAGGGGCAGTGCGCGGGCCCGGGACGCTTCGAGAGTTCCTCAAACATCGGCAAATCGCTCCGATGTCCCGACCCAGCGCTCGATCAGCGTGTCGGCCTGGCTCTTGTTCAGGCGCTTGACCAGGTTCGGGATTTTCGGGATCAGTTCGGCGTCGCGGGCCAGGTCGGCGATGCGGAAGCGCAGCATGCCGGTCTGGCGCGTCCCCAGTACTTCGCCGGGGCCGCGCAGTTCCAGATCGCGCTCGGCAATACGGAAGCCGTCGGTGGTCTCGCGCATCACTTTCAGACGTTCGCGGGCGAGTTGTCCCAATGGCGCCTTGTACATCAGCACGCAGGCGGATTTATCGCTGCCGCGGCCGACGCGGCCTCTGAGCTGGTGCAGTTGCGACAGCCCGAGGCGCTCGGCGTTCTCGATGATCATCAGGCTGGCGTTGGGCACGTCGACGCCGACCTCGATCACCGTGGTCGCGACCAGCAGCCGCGTTTGTCCTTCCTTGAACGCATCCATCTGCGCCTGCTTGTCGGCGGATTTGAGTCGGCCGTGGACCAGGCCGACCTCGAACCCGGGCAGTTGCCGGGTCAGTTCTCCAGCGGTGACTTCGGCGGCCTCGGCCTCGAGCAGTTCCGATTCCTCGATCAAGGGGCAGACCCAGTAGGCCTGGCGACCGCCGGCCAGCGCGATGCGAATGCGCTCGATCACTTCGGGCCGACGTTCGGCATCGATCAGCGCAGTGGTGACCGGCGTGCGGCCCGGCGGCAGCTCGTCGATCACCGAGACTTCCAGCCCGGCGTAGGCGGTCATGGCCAGCGTGCGCGGGATCGGCGTGGCGGTCATCGCGAGCTGGTGCGGAATGCGCGCGCCGTGGCTGCCCTTGGCCGCCAGCGCCAGGCGCTGGCCGACGCCGAAGCGGTGCTGCTCATCGACGATCACCAGCCGCAGTCGGGAAAACTCGACGCCGTCCTGGAACAAGGCATGGGTTCCGACCGCCAGCGGCGCGCCCTCGGCCAGCGCGGCCAGCGCCTTGCTGCGCTTGCGTCCGGTGACCTTGCCGGCCAGCCACACCGGCTCGATCCCGAGCGGTTCGAACCACTCGCTGAAGTTGCGCAGGTGCTGCTCGGCCAGAATCTCGGTCGGCGCCACGATCGCGACCTGGGCTTCGGCGCCGATGGTCTGGGCCGCCGCGGCCGCGGCCACAAGCGTCTTGCCGGAACCGACATCGCCCTGCAGCAGGCGCCGCATCGGCCGGGTGCCGGCCAGGTCCTTGCCGATCTCGTCCATGACCCGCAGTTGCGCGCCGGTAGGCCGGAACGGAAACTGCGCGAGCATGCGCCGGATCAGACCGGCCGCGTCGACCAGCGCCTCGGCGCGCTGCCGGGCGCGGGCCCGGTTCAACCGCGACAGTGCCAGGTGATGCGCAGTCAGCTCTTCCAGCGCCAGACGCTGCACTGCCGGGTGCTGGCCCTCGATCAGGTCCATCAGCGGCGCGTTCAATGGCGGGCGGTGGACGGTGGCGATCGCATCGCGCAACGGTGGCAGTCCAGCCGGTCGGCCGAGCACGTCGGACAGCTCCAATGACCCATCGAGCAATCGCTCCAGCGCATGCTCCACGGTCTGGGCCAGGCGCTGCTGTCCGAGCCCGGCCGTGGTCGGGTAGATCGGACTCAAGTATTGCGGCAGAGGCGGCGCTTCGGCACCCAGCACAAGGCACTGCGGGTGCGCCATCTCGTAGCCTTCCGGGCCATAGCGCACCTCGCCGTAGCAGCGCAGCCGGTTGCCGATCGCATACAGACGGCGTTGGTTGGGGTAGAAGTTGAAGAAGCGCAACACGATCTGGCCGGAGTCGTCCTCCAGCACCACCAGCAGGCTGCGCTTGCGCGTCTGGCGCACTTCCTGATGCAGCACGCGGCCCTCGACCTGCGCCGTCATGCCTGGGCGCAGAGCCATCATCGTGGTGATTCGGCTGCGGTCTTCGTAGCGCAGTGGGCGGTGGAACAGCAGATCGATTTCGCTTTCCAGGCCCAGCGCCTTGAACTTCGCCGCCACCGCCGGCCCGATCCCCGGCAGGGTCTCGATCAGAGCGGACGCGGTGGCAGGATGGTTCATCGGTCGCGGACGCGCGAGCTTGCCCAGGGGTTGATCAGGTTCAGACCGGTGCCACGGAAGTCGTCGATATTGCGCGTGGCAAGCGCTCCGCCGTTGGCCAGGACGGTGGCGGCAATCATGCCGTCCGGGGCGGCCATCGGCGTTCCCGCTCGGGCCGCGCGTCCCATCAATTCACCGTAGCACATGGCCGCGCGTTCGTTGAACGCAAGGATTCGACCGGCCAGCCGCTCGCGCCATGCATCCAGACCCCGTGCCAGGCGTACGGCGCGCTGCTCGGGCCGGATCCGCTCGATCCCGAAGGCCAGCTCCGCGATGGTGATGGCCGGAACGGCCAGCTCGGCATCATGAGCAATCAGCCATTCGACGACCAGCCGATCCGGTACCGGCTTCATCGTCTCCGAGATCACGTTGGTATCGAGAAAGATCAAAGCCGGGGTGCCGTATGCGGTGTTCGGTGTTCATCCAGCAGCGCATCCAGGTCGCTTTCCGTACCGCACTCGGCCTGCAATGTGCGGTAGAAATCGGCGGCCGGTTGCTTGCCGGCATGGCGGGCTTCGTATTCTTCCAGCGCGCGTTCGACAATGCTGGCGACCGTCCGCTGCTCACGCCGCGCCAGGCGATGGGCCAGTTCGCGGGCTTTTTCGCTGCGCACGGACAACTGAGGTTTCATGGTTTCAGGATCGCAGAGGATTGCAGTAATCTCAAGGCTACTGCCGAGATGGCTTGATGTCAATAGATGGCTGGATGGCTGTTTTGCTTGCATCGTCGATCGTGGATTCAGTTTTCAGATTCATTGCCACTCCAAACCAGCCAACCAACCAGCCAACCAGCCAACCAACCAACCAACCAACCAGCGAACCAGCCAACCAACCGACGAAACGACGAAACGACGAAACGCCCACCCCATCAGGTACCATTCCCGCTCTATCCAGAACCGGAGCCACCGTGCTCAACAGCATGACTGCCTATGCCAGCCTGGCCGAAGCCGGGCCGGCCGGGACGCTGACCTGGGAGCTCAGGAGCGTCAATCAGCGTTATCTCGACGTGCATCCGCGCCTGCCCGAGGAATTCCGGGTGCTGGAGCCGGTGTTGCGCGAGCGACTCAAGCAGCGTTTCGCGCGTGGCAAGTTCGATGTCAGTCTGCGTTATCAGGCCGATCCCGGGGCAGCGGCGACCGATCTGCTGTTGAACCGGCCGCTTGCCGAGGCGCTGGTGGCGCGTGCGACCGAGTTGCGCGAGCTGGCCGGCGGCGGCGAGATCGATCTGGTCCGGCTGTTGGGCTGGCCGGGTCTGTTGTCCGAGCTGCGGGTCGATTTCGAAGCCGAGCAGGCGCGCGCCATAGCGCTGCTGGACCGGGCCCTGGAACAGATGGCCGAAGCCCGGGCACGCGAGGGCGCGGCCATCGGTGCCATGCTTGAAAGCCGGCTGACGGCAATCCTGGAACAGGTTGCAAAGGTCCGGGCCCACCTGCCGGAGGTGCGCGCGGCGCTGGAGCGTCGCATGCACGAACGGCTCGAGGGCCTGGGTGTGGATCTTGATCCTGGCCGTCTCGAGCAGGAAGTGGCGCTGCAGCTGACCCGGCTCGACGTCGACGAGGAACTGGATCGGCTGGAGGCGCATGTGGCCGAGATTCGCCGCATTCTGGCCACCGATGCGCCGGCCGGTCGGCGCCTGGACTTCCTGATGCAGGAGCTCAATCGCGAGGCCAACACGCTGGGTTCGAAATCGGTCGCGGCCGAAACGACCGGCGTGTCAGTAGAGCTCAAGGTGCTGATCGAGCAGATGCGGGAGCAGATCCAGAATGTCGAGTGATTCCGGGCCACGCGGCGGCGAGCTCTACGTCATCGCCGCGCCTTCCGGTGCCGGCAAGACCAGCCTGATGCGAGCTGCGCTGGCCGAGTTCGAGAGCTTGCGCTTCTCGATTTCCGACACCACCCGACCGCCGCGCGGCAACGAGCTCGATGGCGAGCAGTACCACTTCGTCGATCGTGCGACCTTCGATGCGCGGGTGGCCGCCGGCCGCTATCTGGAGCATGCCGATGTATTCGGCAACGGCTACGGCACCGACCGGGCCCAGGTCGAGGCGCTTTGGGCGCAGGGCTGCGACGTGTTGCTGGAAATCGATGTCCAGGGCGCGGCCCAGATTCGACGGAGCTATCCCGAAGCCTGCGAGATCTTCATCCTGCCGCCGTCGCTGGCAGTTCTGGAGCAGCGGCTCCGGGGCCGCGGCACCGATCGGCCCGAGGTGATCGCCCGCCGCCTGGCCGAAGCGCGCACCGAGATGGCGGCTTGTCTCGAGTTCGACTGGGTCGTGGTCAATGACGATTTCGAAACCGCGCGCGCTGAACTCATCGCCATCATCCGCGCCTGGCCGCTGCGCCGCGAGCGCCAGCGCGCCGCCCAGCAAGCGCGTCTGCGTGAACTGTGTCTGCAGGGATCATGAATCGCGCATGGGCGGCAGCGGCTTGTTTTGCCGCAACGCTTGGCGGATACTCCGAAGTTTGGTGTTTCTGGAAGATCGCGATATGAGCCGAGTACGCATGATTTTCGTTTCACTGGCCGGTGCGCTGTTATTGGCGACGGGCTCGATTGCGGCACAGGCGACTGCCGACGACTGGCATGCCTGGATCGACCTCAAGGCCGAGCAGGACTTCGAGCAGGTGGTGGAATGGCGCCGGCATTTCCATGCCAATCCCGAGCTTTCCAACCGCGAATTCGAGACTGCCGCGTACATCGCCGAATTCCTGCGTGGTCTGGGCATGGAGGTGCAGACCGGAGTGGCGCATACCGGCGTGGTCGGCGTGCTGGTCGGCGCCAGGCCCGGGCCGGTGGTCGGCCTGCGTGCCGATATCGATGCGTTGCCGGTGCCGTCTCGCGCCGGGCTGGAGTTCTCGCCGAGCGTGTTTTCCGAGTATCTCGGCGAGAAGGTGCCGGTTTCGCACGCCTGCGGCCACGACACGCATATCGCCATGCTGATGGGCGTGGCCGAGATTTTCGCCGCCCGGCGGGATGAGTTGCCGGGCACGATCAAGTTCATCTTCCAGCCGGCCGAGGAAGGTGCGCCGCCGGGTGAACAGGGCGGCGGCAAACTGATGGTGGCCGAAGGGGTGCTGAACAATCCCGATGTCGAGGTGATCTTCGGCCAGCACATCTGGTCGCTGGCGCCGGCCGGCACGATCGGTTATCGCCCTGGCGGCATCATGGCCGCGGCCGATCAGTTCAACATCACCGTGCACGGCAAGCAGACCCACGGATCGACCCCGTGGACCGGTGTCGACCCGATCGCGGTGGCCTCGCAGATCGTGATCGGCCTGAACATGATCGTCAGTCGCCAGACCGAGCTGACCAAGGAGGCTGCAGTGATCTCGGTCGGCCGGGTGCGCGCCGGCGTGCGCAACAACATCATCCCCGAGACGGCCGAGCTGATCGGCACCATTCGCACGCTGGACACCGAAATGCAGGACAAGATCCATGCCGATATCCGGCGTACCGCCGAGCATATCGCGGCCAGCCAGGGCGCGACGGTGACGGTCGAGATCGAGCGCGGCTACCCGGTGACCTACAACGACCCGGCCCTGACCGCGCGCATGGCGCCGACGCTGGAGCGGGTCGGCGGCGCGCGCACGATGCAGATCAATGCGATTACCGGCGCCGAGGACTTCTCGTTCTTCCAGAAGGAAATCCCGGGCCTGTACTTCTTTGTCGGCGGCATGCCCGAAGGCAAGGACCCGGCCGAGGCCGCACCGCATCACACCCCGGATTTCTACATCGAGGAGTCGGGCATGAAGACCGGCGTGCGCGCGCTGGCCGGGCTTGCGATCGACTACATGCTGGATCGCGCCGAGTAAGCGGCGCGGCGCAGCTTCGATGAAAAGCGGGGCGCCGAGGGCGCCCCGTCTGCATTCCGCGGCGACCGGATTCAGGCGAAGGCGAAGAAGCGCAGTGCCCGCGCCAGCACACGGATCGCCGGACGCGGGAGTTCGCCGGCATCCATGCGTCGGCCGTTGAAGATCACGCTGCCGGAAAGCTCTGGACCGGTGCCGCTGCGGGTCACCGTCAGCGACTCGAACACCAGTGTGTCAACGTGTTCCGGGCGTTCGCCGTCGGCGGCGGTGACGATCTCCAGCGCGCCGTCGTAGCTCGTTTCGATC
>NPIE01004792.1_pt1 | contig 27524 bp, 20 predicted proteins | sample 8637661 | NCBI WGS metagenome assembly NPIE01 (sample SAMN07420842, study PRJNA396082) | bioreactor metagenome | isolation source: sample BA12 brine-fed electro-methanogenic bioreactor BA | place: Japan: Kochi | collected 2016-12-09 | reverse complement strand
GATCATCTAAAGAATTGGGTTAATCTGGAGCTAAGAGCCCAGCTAAATGAGCAGCTGGATTTAATTAGGACCGTCAACGCTGGTGAGGACGTGATGCGTAACGGTAAGCATACCTACTTTTTTCAGGATCTGGACATTGATGTCAACGGATAATAAAGCCCTACGTATCTCAGCAGTCGGAGATATCTCCCTTGGTGATCACCCGGTCTGTGTCGGCCACGGTATGCGGAGCACGTTTTCCAAGCTTGGATTTCGTGTCCTGGAGGAGATTTCACGGTGTTTCGATAATGCCGATACTGTGATTGCCAATCTAGAGACAGTGACCTCTGATTTGGGACTAAAACCAAGGAAGCTGGCTTCATTTGAGATGCGAGGAAACCCCGAGCACCTTAGCTTTCTACGACAAGCCGGAATTGATGTGCTCTGTGTTGCGAACAACCATGCTATGCAGCACGGTGAGGCTGCGTTCTGGGATACTGTGTCCAATGTTCGAGATGCCGGCATGGATGTTATCGGGCTTGAGTCCCAAGGCCGTACTAATGTCCACACTATTTCGCATGGAAGCGTTGAAAGTCATATTTTTAATGTTTCCATGAGGCCGGAGGAATGGGCCAAAGACAAAACGAATCTTCCCTATAGCAATAGACAAGATCGCGAAAACCTCTTCGCAGAGGTTAAAAGGTTGAGAGCGTCGTGTACGGGCTTTCTGATTTGCTCAATCCACTGGGGACTTGAGTTCTTGGATTATCCTTCGCCAAGCCAGGTGGAGATTGGCAGGGCGTTGATAGACGCATNNCAGGAGTCGACGTGGTGTTAGGGCATCATTCACACGTTGTCCAGCCGGTCGAGCGATACAAGCAAGGTGTTATTTTTTACTCTCTTGGCAATTTCGTTTTTGATCTCTGGTCCGAAAGTACAAAACAGACGCTGGTTGCTCAAGTGGAACTGGAGCCGGGCCAGCGCCCTAAGTACAGTTGGGTGCCCATTGTGATTGATAAGGATTTTCGGTTAAGAATCGCCGATCAAGCGACCAAAGCCTCAGTGGATTCACTGTTATCGTGGGAACGTTTTGAAAAGATGGAAAACAAACCTAGCACCGATGAAGAATACGTGGAGAGATATAAGTCTGAGGAATTACGATTCAGGTACTCTAGCTATCGTTATTTTCTTAAGAATATGATCCGTTATCCTCCAGACTTTCTGTTTCAGTCCCTGGCAAGAACCGCTTATAGGCGGCTTACCGGGACATGAAGTCTATTTGGCTAATGAATCAATGACCGCGTGAAGGCGCTTCTCATCATTGGACCAATTGTATTTCGATTGAACTGCGTAAACTCCGTTCTTTCCAAGGGTTGCACGGAGTTCAGGACACTTGAGCATTTGAAGTTTCTCAGCAATATCTTTGATGTCGAGGTCCTTGCATACCAGGCCCGATTCAGTTTCGTTGACGATCCTTTTTATGGGCTCTACCTCGGTAGCCAAAACCGGAAGACCGGCGAGCATGTAGTCAAAAATTTTGTTCGGAATGGTGTGGTTCCAATGGGGGCATACTCGGTAGGTGAGAGCGCCAACATTCGCTTGCGCCATTAACTCATCAACCTGATTGTGTTCCAGCCACCCGTGAATAGTCACTGACTGTTGCAGGTTTAGCTCTTTAACACGACTAATCAAGTGCTCCCGCTCTGCTCCTTTGCCGACAATGTCGATTTTGAGTGAGCTGGGTTCGTTGCCCATTTTTATGAATTCAGAAGCTGCTTCGATTAGGAGATCCAAGCCTCGCAGTTTGGTTAAGAACCCTACATAGACCAAGCGAAGGGTATGCCCTTCGTGAGAGTGTTTCGTGCCAGAAAACTTCTTGGTGGGTGGGGTGTTACTGACGATTGTCACACGATCCGGATCGACGCCTTTTCTCAATAGTCGGTCGCGGGATTCCTCGATCATCACTAGCGTATGGTCGAGCTTAGGTAGTATCTGGGATTCGTATCTCTCGGCTAAAGCTGGGCTTTTGGTAATCGACTCCAAGGTTTTGCCGGCACTGAACATTCGGGCAGAGGCATACATGTAGGGATAGACTTCCGCCATGTCCAGAACTACTTTTGCTCCTTTTGGCTTCGCGACAAGCAGTGCCGTTTTAACCAACGGGATATCCCGAACAATAACGATTGGTTTTTCGGACTTTGATATTGCTTGGCGAAGTGTGCGAACCCAAAGGGGGCTGAACCAAAATGGAATGTTCGCTAGTTTTCGGAGCAGCGAATTGTTACTGCCGATGACCGGAAGTCTAATGATGGACAGACCATCCTGCAGATCAGCAGGATTCATACCAGAAAGGTTACGAGCAACGATGGTGATATTGTGACCTCGATCTCTCAAGCTTTCAGCAATCTTCTCAACCCTTACATCCCAAGGGTAGTCTTCCTTGTAAAGAATAAATATATCCATTTTTGAACCATCTGGTGTTTTCGTTCGGGGCAAGCCTTATCGAAAAACATTATAAGGTATTGGTCCCAAAGGGTTGAACAAACTAACGAAAATGCGCGATATGTAGAGTACGCAGTCGCAAAATCTGAGACAATGATTAATATAAAAGTAGGTACCAAGCAATCATGGCTGGCACCAGTTTTGGCGATGATGCCAACTGACTGATCAAACTAGTTGATTGGGACAGCTAGAATCATTGGCTATATGCAGCAGTGTAGCCGGAGGAGATGAAAATGAAAAAATTATCAGCATTTTTGATCTCAATGGGGCGAGTTCAAAGGTCGAGTGTACCTTTTGTTTTAATCGGATTGTCGCTTGTTTCGTCCTCTGTCTTGGCCGCCCCGACAGTTTCCGGGATTGAGTTTGGGGCGCAAAATGAGCTCCAGTCCGGCCAGACATTGAAGATTATTGGTTCCGGATTCGGCGCAAAAACTCAAAGTGCCCCTATTCTGTATGATCATACAGACATCACTTGGGAGAACGGAGTCGAAAACAAATACCAGTCAACATTTCAGGATATGGCTTTGGTGAAGCGGATAGACTCAGATCCAAATACGATCTGGACGAAGCCCTCTTTGCCGGAAGAACACAGCACTGGAATGCTAGTGACCAAAACTCGCGAAACCCGTGATGGCAATCCTGGCTCACACTATTACGGGAGGGGTAATGTCAATTTTTTGGGATGGCCAAGAGCTAGTGGCGGGGAAAAAACAAATTTTCAGTCTTCCCAGATGTATTCGGCATTTTGGATTAAGCTACCATATAATCTGAGCAACTATTATGCGATCCCTGCCGAGAGTAATCCTACTTCGTTTTTGACAGGCGGCCCTGAGAAATACGGTGAGTCATTTAAGATAGAGGGCTTGGAAAGCCAAGGGCGAGTGTTGGCCTTTGAAAAAGTTGGTGCGTTGCCAAATGGTTGGCTTTTTATTGAGCCTCCAGCAGGAGTGAGCGTAAAGGAACTAGTCGGGAAGCGACTAGTTGGCATTGAGTCGGGTGCTGAGGTCACCTTCCCTGAGTCGGCCTCTTTAGCAAAGTTTGATCAATACGGTTTTCTTACTCCTCGAGGAAAATACGCACGCTTTTGGTCAAACCCTGATGGAACAGGGTATAGATTTTCACTTGCGAATCTGGGCCTCTCGGGCACGGGAGAAAACATATGGTCTAGTAGTTTCGGAGGCCTCTATCCAATTCCTGGTAAATGGAATCTGTTTGAAATCCAGATTGACACTGGAGCATCGCCAAATGTGACTGCGTGGCTGAATGGGGAAGTCTACCTTTCAAGTGAGCAAAGTTGGAGGGAAGCGTTCACCTCGTCATCAATTTCTGACAGCGCAGGTTTGACCATAGCGTTGCTGGGAATAGATGATTTCATGCCGGTACCTTTTTCCGTAGAAGTTGACGATATTTATCTAGATAAGACATCTCAAAGAATTATGCTTTGCAATCGCCCAGATATCGTCAGCTTGAGGACCAAAGGCGGACATTGCGAATTGCAGAGACCTGTGAGTTGGAGCGACCGTTCTATTGAAGTCGAGCTGGTAATGGGCTCGCTTGATGTATCAAAACCATTGTATTTTTACATATTTGATAGGGATGGGGTTTCAAATTCAAAAGGCCTTGAGTGGTGTAATAATTCGGATTGTTCTTATCCTCCTGCAGCAATTAATTTGCAAGTAAACTGAAATAATTTGAGGTTTTTGTGTTGAGGAAAAATTTTACAAGGAAGTTCAGACGGGAACTATTTAATTTTGCCAGAGAGCTAGATTTTTCAGGCTGGTACTTTCTACTGAAATATACTTTTAGTAAATTTAGGAGAGAAAATAGCGATGAGCTGAAGCTCGAGAATATTTCCGGGGTTTTGGCTCATTTCCCGAGACTATTGAATGAAAAAAGGATTTTAGAGGCTAAGAGACTATCGTCTGAAATAAATCGAAAGTCTACTGTCAGAGATGAAGTACAGCTAAGTTACAGCTTGGTGGTGAAGCCCTATCTGTCGAATGAAGAAAAAGGATTGATAGTCGTTTCCTTTGAGAATCAGTTGGAGAATTTACTAAATTTGAAGAGAGTAGATTCGCTGCTTGATAGGTATTACATCGTATTTATCCCCTCTTGGACAGGTCTTTTTTCAAGCCAACTATTTCGTTTGATTTCGGTTCTTAATGGTCGTCCCCTATTTTTGCTTCCCGTCCATGAATCAGAACGAAAACTCGTAAAGTATTTGGGTGAAAATTGTCATGCTTTGCCTTTTAATGCGGCCAGTTGGGTGAATTCTGATTTTTTTCACCGTTCGGACCTAAAAAGGGACATCGACTGTTTGATTGTCGCGAATTTCGCGACGTTCAAGCGGCATTGGTTACTATTTAAGGCGCTAAAAGGATTACCTAACTCCGTCTCCGCGGTCTGTGTTGGTGTTCCTTTGGGCCAAAGGGATGGCAATAGTATTAGGAGAGAAGCTGAGGAATACGGTGTTTTAGACAGGGTAATTATTGTTGAGAATCCATCTCAAGAGGACCTTAGAGATTATTTTCAGCGAGCAAAAGTATTTTGCGCAATGTCTTATCGCGAAGGTTCTTATATAGCAGTGGCTGAGGCATTAATCTCTGGAACACCGGTAATCATGTTCGAAAATGCACATGTTGGGAGCAAGAGTTTTATATCTCCTAATGTAGGTGCGTTGGTTTCCTCGGTACGGGAGTTGAGAACTAAAATTAAATTCTATCTGAATTTGGATTCTCACGATAAAATACGTAATTTGGCTTTTAAGGATATAAGTGCACAAGAGAATGTTAAAAAACTAAATCGTATGCTTTCACGCTGGTCCGAAGAAAATGGGATGAAATGGTCCCAGGATATTGTTGGTTTTTATAGTATGAGGCTGGGTTTCTATTACTTTGAAAAAAGTGATGAGGATTTGTTATCCCAAGATTATAAGTATTTATCGGAGCAAGGTTTGAAGTTTGCTTTGCATTGATTTATTAGGGGTAACGAAAAAAAATGAAAGATAATCATCTAATTTCAGTTATAATTCCAGCGTATAATAGAAAATCTTTTATTGAGGAAGCTATTCGATCTGTTAAAAGCCAAAACTATAAAAACCTCGAAGTTTTAGTTGTTGATGATGGATCCACTGATGGTACTTATGAAATCCTGAAAAAATATCACGCTGAGGGTTCTATAAGACTTTTTCATCATCCCGGGCGCTTAAATAGAGGCCAATCAAGATCAATAAATTTGGGGCTAGAGAAAGCAAAAGGAGAGTACGTGGCGATCCTGGATAGTGATGACATGTTCGCTCCTAATAAATTGGTAGAACAAGCAGCTATACTTATAATGAATCCAGATATAGGTATGGTTTATGGGCAGGGGCACGCGATAGATGCATCAGGTAATTTTCTTTTTGAAATTCCTGGCCATAGCCATGAAGAGACCGGAGATCCAAATCGGTTACTTTTAGATTGTTACATGGCCCTTCCGGGAGGCTCGTTAATTCGAAAATCTGTCTTTGACGATGTTGGTTATTTTGAAGAATCATTCCGTGCGGGACAGGACCATGATATGGCGCTAAGAATCATGGAGAAAACAAAAACGGTTTATCTGCCAAAGCTTGCCTTCTATTATCGAAAACACGGCGATTCTATTAGTGTTAAAGGCTTGAAGACGCGTTGGATCACAGGTATGCGCATACTCGAGCGTGCTCAAAGTCGTTATCCTTATTCAAATGCTACCATCCGAAAGCGAAAGGCCGTTCTCCATTTTCGTTTGGCTCAGACGTTTTGGCGTGATGGTAATAAATTGTTAGCGTTTCGTCATATTATCACCTCGGGTTTCCTTGATCCGAGACGCGCAATTTCAGTTATTCTTGGTCGTGAAAATATATAATGATTAACCTCTTGAAGGGAAACAAAGTTGATGCTGCAGAGGGATGCGCCAAAAAATCTTCTTTTTGTAATAGACTACTTTAAGAATCCTAATGCTGGAACTGAAGGGCAGTTGTATAGTTTAATTAAAGGGCTTGATCGGACTAGATTTAATCCTGTACTGCTTGTATTTCGGGAATCCAAATACTTACAAGAAAAAGGGTTTCCTTGTGATTATTATGTTCTTGGTCATACCCGACTATTATCTCCTACAACATGGATGGCTATGTGGAGATTTGCAAAAAAAGCGCGGGCTATGAATATAAGTGTTGCTCATATATTTTTTAACGACCCCTCTGTTATTTGTCCTCCAATACTTAGGGTTAATGGAATAAGAGTAATAATATCCCGGCGGGACATGGGGTATTGGTATAACTTGAAGTATCGATTCATGTTGGCGATGTCCGGTAGATTTGTAAGCAGAGCAATCGTTAATAGCAAAGCGGTTGGGGCAGTGACCAGTATAAATGAGCCACTCAATTCAAAAAATATATCGATCATCTATAATGGGTATGAATTCTATGACTCTGGTGATCTAATACCTCATGATATATCTTCTCTTCGAAGGCGATATCCCGAAGCGATATTTATAGTTTTAGTGGCGAATGTAAGGCCAATAAAGCGTATAAGTGATGCGATCCATGCGTTAGTTCATCCTAGTCTTCGAGATAAGAATCTTCATCTTGTCGTTATCGGTGATGGAGATTTGGATATGCTGAAATCACTATCGTATAAACTCGAATTAGGTGAAAGAGTTCATTTGTTAGGACCAAGAAGTGACGTTAGGCAATGCCTAAATGGCTTTGATATAGGTGTATTGTGTTCAGAATCTGAAGGTTTCTCAAATGCGATCGTTGAGTATATGCAAGCCGGCTTGCCAGTCGTTTGTAGTAATGTCGGAGGTAATCCGGAGGCGGTTTCACATGGAGAAAATGGCTTTCTATACCCGGTTGGCGATATCTCAGCACTCGCGTCGTATCTCGATGATTTATATAAAGATTCCAGCTTGCGTCATTGTATGGGCAAGGAGTCTTTAAGAACCGCTACAGAACGTTTTAGCATGCGAAGAATGGTTATGGAACATGAGCGCGTCTATGAAAGTCTTAGTGAAGTGGGGAGTGAACACTGATGGGGTGGTTATCTAGACCCGTTCGCACGTTCGGCCCCCTAGGTGGATATCAGGTGGCAAAGCACATTTGTAAGCACCAACCTAGAATACTTATGTATCACAGATTTTCTAATCCTCCAGTGACTGGGTGGGCTAGCCCCGATTACTTTGATAGGCAAGTTAAGTATATTAAAGATCGGTATAACCCGTATTCTTTGGTTGAGCTCTTGCAGTATCAAAGAGAGTTTGGAAAAATGCCACCGCATGCAGTTGTAATCACTGTTGATGATGGATATCGCGATTTTTATGATTATGCGTTTCCGATTCTCAGGAAATACAACGTTCCAGCCACGCTTTTCGCAACGACCGGTTTCATAGATGGACGGCTGTGGCTATGGCCGGATAAGATAACGTGGATCCTTGAGCGTCTCAATTATATTCCGAATGATTTCCTAATTAATTCGCTTAAAGTTAAAAGTGGACCGGTAGATGATAATGGTCGACGCGAGTTATGGAAACAATGGGTTGCCCATGCTCTTTTAGTTTCTGATGAGGAGAAGCATGTCTTCATTAGAGGTCTTGCGGATCGCCTTGGTCTCGTGTTTCCAGATTCTATTCCTGGGGCTTTTGCTCCGCTGAGCTGGAATCAGCTACATGAGATGCAAGCTTTTGGTATTGAAATAGGTGGCCATACTGTTACTCATCCATCTCTCGGTCGAGTGTCTCCAGCCCAAGCTAGAAGTGAAATCTTTGGTTGTCGCGATGTATTAAAAGAGCATCTGGGAGAGCGGGAGCGCACGTTCTGCTATCCAAATGGACAACCTTCGGATTTTAATGATTTGTTGCCTGAGTTAGTGAGAGAGGCTGGCTTTCTTGGGGCGGTAACGGCATTTCCGGATGCAGTTGGAACTAGAGATCGTTATTTGATGAGGCGGCATGTAAGTGGGGACGATATGTTTCAGTTCCATAAAGCTGTATCGGGTGTTGAATGGCTGGGCCATGTGCTCAGGAGGGAATATTTGCTCAAGCCCAGTTATATAGCCGATGAGGCAGAATGATATAATGGCTACTGGTGAACCAAAAGTAGGCAGACGTTTTGCGGGTTATAAAACGAACTCCGTCAGCCAATTTACTTATATTCTGTTCCTTTATTTTATATGTGATTTTTTTCTTCGCTTTTCCGTTCGACTTCCGGGATACGGTGTAATTAGACCGACGCTTTTGGCTGTTGCTTCAATTAGTCTCCTTCTTTTTTTACAGCGTGATAAGCTAAAAGACCGGTTCAATGATCCGATTTTTAGAATTATATTCGTTTTACTTTCCTATATCGTAGTAAGCCTTCCTTTTGTGGAGTGGCCTGGTAGTGTGCTTCGACTTAATATTGATACATTTATAAGGTCTGTAGTTTTTTTGTTTTTTACCGCTTTAATTGTCGATACTGAAAAACGATTAGTTTGGTTCGTGAGTGTTTTCGTTTTTTGTCAGGTTTTTAGAGTTCTCGAGCCTCTTTTCTTAAATATAACCCAGGGTTATTGGGGAAGTGCAACCCATCTGAGTGGTGGCGATTTTGCAAATCGACTAGCAGGCGCTCCAGCAGACGTTATTAATCCAAATGAGCTAGGCTTTGTGATAGCAACTGTTATACCGTTCCTTCATTATTTGCTTTTCCCGAGAGGATGGCTCTGTAAGCTACTATACCTTTTGATTATGCCAGCGTTGCTTTATGCTTTGATTCTAACCATGTCTAGGGGCGGATTTATTGCACTTTTAGTTGTGGCATTTATGGTGTTCAAAGAATCAAGATATAAGTTTCGTCTTGCAGCATTAGCTGTGGTCGTGGTCGTAGCTGCTTTTAATGTTATGACGCCTATCCAAAAGGATAGGTATCTTTCTTTGATTGATCGTGACACCGCAGGTGGCGCGTCTGCTGAAGGTCGCTTACGAGGCATGGTTCGGGAATTTGAGCTTGGTTTAACGAGGCCAATCGTGGGGCACGGCCTAGGTACTACTCCAGAAGCTAAAACGCATAAACTTGGCAGTCGACAGGCAAGTCACAATCTCTATGCCGAGCTGCTAATTGAGCTAGGAGTCATTGGTTTTGTAATATTTCTGATCTTTTTGGCTAGATCTGCTAAGCAGTTGTTAATTATGCGAGAAAGTATTGGAAAAATTAAGGATGATAGGCTTATTTTTTATCAGAGACTAAATAAAGTAATGGTCTGTCTTTTTTGGATGTATGCAGTTTATAGTATTAATTACTGGGGGTTGTCTCAGTATTATTGGTATCTTTTTGGTGGCATGACCATTGCTCTAACCCGTTTAGCAAGCTCTGCTATCAATAAAAGAGATTGTGATGCGATAGATATTGTAGATGATTCTGAGGTTGCAGAGGCGAATAGATTTGTGCTAGCAAAAAGATTGAGGTATCGGAAACATTGATCTATTTAATAGTTGTTTGTTCAGTTCTATAACCGAAACCTCAGGGAGCCAAATATGCATGTCTTGATGACAGCTTTACAGCCAGGTGGTGGCATACGAACGTTTTTTCGTTATATATATAGTCAGCCAGACTTTAGTGGAGATCGTTTTACTTTGATTGCTCCTGACGCTGATCATCAACTGGCAGAGTTTCTTATCCCAATTTTGGGTGAGGACAGGTTTAAAATAGTATCAGCTCCGAATGACGTGATCGGTTTTGTTAGGGTAATCCGTAAGGAACTAGATATCCCGGGATATGATCTTATTCATTCTCATGGATTCGGAGCTGGTCTATTAACCGAAGTTGCGACCTTTGGTCGGAAAGCGCCGAAACACCTAATGACCGCCCATGATGTATTTTTAGAAACGCAATTTAATAGCTGGAAGGGCAAGTTTCGTAAATACGTAATGGCAAAATTGTTTGCGAAGATGCATGCGATTCATACGGTTACCAACGATGCAACAGAAAACTTTATTGAGTTTTTTCCTAACCTCCCAAGATCTTGCTTTAGACCAATACTTCACGGTGTCGACACCGAGTTTTTTGCGTCAGGTCAGCCGATCGATTTGCGGCGGAAGTTGCAGATACCATTAGACGTTCCTTTAATTGGCTTCTTTGGCCGGTTTATGGGACAAAAAGGGTTTCGGACACTTGTTGATGCTTTGGTCATATTAAAAGGAGATCAATTCAAGCCGATGCCAAAGGTGCTCACTTTCGGATGGGGAGGTTTTATCCGAGAGGATTACGAGTATTTAGCATCAGCTGGCTTGGCCGATTATTTTGTACAATTGCCCGCCACGAATGATATGCCTGCAATGATTAAATCGGTAGATATGGTGGCTATGCCCTCCAGATGGGAAGCGTGTGGGCTATTGGCGATGGAGGTTTTAGCTTCTGGCACCCCCTTACTTTCAACAGATTGTATTGGCCTTCAAGAAGTAGTCGCGGGTTCGCCTGCAAGGATTTTCGCACCTGGAGATGCTAAAAGCCTGGCTAAACTAATTAAGGCAGAGATAGAGGTGTCTTCCAGAGAAGAATTTTTAGTCTACCAGAAGACAGCGATCGAACGTTTCCATATATCGATTCCAGCGAGTCGGCTACGCGTTTTATATGACGAAGTTTTAGGGGTCTGATTCGGTGATTAGAACTCTGCTTGTTAATACCGGATCGAACGTTCTTGTAATGTTTGTAAAGCTGATTATCACGTTCGTGATGACACCGGTTTTCGTTCATAACCTGGGGAAATACGACTACGGGCTTTGGGAGATGATTGGTGCCGTAATTGGCTATATGGGCATCCTGGACCTGGGGCTTCGTCCCGCAATTAGCCGATTCGCTGCCAGGCATCTTGCAGAGGAAGATGAGACGGCGCTCCAGTCGGTTTATATGTCGGCTCTTGTATTTATGGCGCTTGTGGGAGTTCTATTATTTGTATTCTTTTTCTGCTGGGGCGTCTGGTTTTCAGGCGGTATAGCCCCAAACGATGAGTCCCACCAAAAATACACGCTGTTCCTTGTTATTATTGGAGCCTATTTGTTGATCTCATTTCCTGGTTATGTTGCTGAAAGCTATCTGGAAGGGTTTCAGAAATATTACCTAAAGAACAATATAACTATTATAAACTCCGTTTTTGGTTCTGTTCTTTTATACTATTTTATAACTCCGGAAAATGGACTAGTGCTTCTCGCGACCATTAATGCGATTGGTTTGACGATTAAATACGTTTTATTTATGTGGATACTTTCACGACCGGCTTATGGGGCTATTCGAGCTCAAATGGGGACATTCTCGTTGAGCCGGTTGCGAGAACTGATTGTGTTCGGGTTCAAGTCGTTCATTCAGGGAATTGCCACCCGAGTGGAGAACGCCACGGATGTCTTGGTTATCGGGCTGATAATGGGGCCTGCTATGGTGCCTTTTTATAGCATTCCAGCCAATTTGACTCAGCACATACGTGGCCTTGGATGGACTCTAACTCATGCCTTCATGCCTCTGTTCAGTGGCTTGAGTGCAAAGGCAGAAAACGAGACCATTCGAACGGTTTTTCTCATCTCTTCCCGGTACGTTGTCAGCATTCTATTTGCTATGGGGACCGGCGCTTTATTGCTTGGTGCGCCATTTATCTCGATCTGGTTGGGCCCTGAATTTGGTGAAAAGGCCAAGTGGCTTATCCTGTTTCTGGTCTTTTTTACGATATTGCCGTTCATAAATCCTTTTGCCAGCCGTTACCTCACGGCTATTAATAAGCATGGAATTTTTGCTCGCCTTACGCCATTGGCAGCATTGCTTAATATCGGGCTAAGCCTTGTGCTGGTCCATCCATTTGGACTTGAGGGAGTTGCCTTTGCCTCCGTCGTCCCGGGGCTGATTTTTGTGCCGCTGTATCTTCGGTACACCTGTCGGCACCTGGATTTGCCGGTTAGGCAATATCTCCGGGCGTCTGTGCTGCCGGCGTTTGTACCGGCCGGTTTGATGGCTTTGATTATCCTGGGACTTGGCGAATATCTGGTGTACGACTCGTATGGTCATATTTTGCTAGGCGCTATATTGGGAAGTGTGGGTTGGTTAGCGGCCTTCTGGTTGCTGGTGTTGAATCGGGAAGAGCGAGACTACGTGGGCGCTCGATTGACTCGCATTGCAGGAAGGAACTAATCCATGTGCGGTTTTGCAGGATTCGTAAACAGGGATGTGGGTCGAGGGCCCGAAACGACGCTGGAACGTATGGGTGAGGCTATCATTCACCGGGGCCCAGACGACGCCGGAGTTTGGGTGAGGGCCGAGCTTGGTGTTGGTCTGGTGCACAGGCGGCTGGCCATTCAGGATCTGTCACCGGCGGGTGCGCAGCCGATGGCGTCAGCGAGCGGGCGCTTTGTTATTGCCTTCAATGGGGAAATCTATAACTTTCGGCAGCTGCGAGCAGAGCTTGAAAAGGAGGGATGCACCTTTCGGGGCCACTCAGACACGGAAGTGATGCTCCACGCAATTGAGCGTTGGGGGTTGGAAGAGAGTCTGCCGAAGTTTTCGGGAATGTTTGCTTTTGCGCTGGTGGATCTGAAAAGCCGGGATCTGATTCTGGCCCGAGATCGAATGGGTGAAAAGCCACTGTATTATGGATGGCAAGGCAACACTCTGTTGTTTGGTTCGGAGCTCAAGGCGCTTCGGGTACATCCTGCATGGCAAGGCGGTGTAGAGCCTGGGGCGCTGGCGCTGTTGCTCCGGCACAACGTGATACCAGCACCGATCAGTATTCACAAAGGGATTTTAAAACTACCGCCTGCCTCGCTGGTTCGTTTTCCTCTTGATGGATCCTCACCGGGTACGTTACCGGAACCGCAACGCTACTGGTGCCTTGAGGATTGCTTTACAGAGAGCCGGGCGCCGGAAAGCTTTGAGGCTGCCAGTGACCAGTTGGAGGCTTTACTCGGGAACGTGATCGAAGACCAGATGGTATCGGACGTTCCTTTAGGTGCTTTTCTCTCCGGCGGTATCGACTCTTCCACCGTGGTTGCACTTATGCAAGCCCGTGCAAGCCAGAACGTGAGAACGTTCAGTATTGGCTTTGATGAGCCGGGCTTCAATGAGGCAGAGCATGCTGCAGAGGTTGCCCGTCATCTGGGAACCGAACACACGGAGTGGTACGTAACTCCCGAGGATGCGCTTGACCTCGTGCCACGGTTGCCAGATCTATACGACGAGCCTTTCGCGGATTCCTCGCAGCTGCCTACTTTTCTTGTCAGCGAGATGACCCGAAAACATGTCACGGTGGCGCTGTCTGGCGACGGCGGCGATGAGCTTTTTTGCGGTTACTCCCGATATCCGTCGGTTCATAAACGTTGGCAGGTGCGAAACGGTGTTGGCGGTGCTGCCCGACGTTTGCTCACTCGTTTGCCAGAGGGCCCAACTGCGCATGTTATTCGGTCACTAATACCTTCGCAGCGTGGGCGCTCGGCTCTGGCGATTCGCCATCGACTGAAAGCGGAGCGAGCGTTGGCCTCGGCTGCCAGTCTCTCGGAATTCTACCGCCAATCGGTGTCTTTCTGGACCGAGCCAGAATGTTTCCTGAGCAATGTTAATGAGCCGCTCTACGGTTTGAGCGGGAATCTTCCGAATGTCATTCCTCAAGACAGCCTTAAAACTCTCATGTGGCGCGATCTGAATTGGTACCTGCCAGATGACATTCTGGTTAAGGTGGATAGGGCGGCCATGGCTTGCAGCCTTGAGACCCGGATACCGATGTTGGATCCCAACGTGGTTGCCTTCGCGCTATCTTTGCCGTTGAGCTATAACCTGAAAGGCGGCATTGGCAAACAGGTACTGCGAAGTGTGCTCTACCGACATGTGCCTCAGTCGATGGTTGACAGGCCGAAACAGGGTTTTGCAGTGCCGGTGGGACAATGGCTTAGAGGTCCATTACGTCCTTGGGCCGAGTCATTGTTGCAGCCCTCGGTGTTCGATAAGCAGGATTACCTTGATCGTTTGGTCGTTCATGCCTATTGGCAAGAACATCTTAAAGGACGGGAAGATTATTCCGCAGAATTATGGGGCATTCTGATGTTTCTTGCCTGGCTGGAGCGTATTGGTGGTTGACATTAAACCCTACGAAGAGCACCGACACAGGGAGCAGGTACTCAATCTTTTCTCTGATGTAGCGTTCAAGCGTGATATTTGGGATTACCAGTTTCTGGATAATCCCGGGGCTCGGGCTCGGGGCTTTGCCCCCGTGGTGGCAGAAGAAGAAGGCTCCGTTGTCGGGTTCAATGCTGTGGTTCCCGTGTCCATATTGTGGGAGGGCAGGCCTACTTCTGCGATGTGGAGCTGCGATTTCAAGGTTAACCAAGGCCTGCGAGGAAAGGGCATTGGTAGGCTGATCAAGGTGGAGCTTGCGCAGCGTTCTCCCATTCTAATGTCGTTTGGTATCAGTCCTGTGGCCGCCATTGTTCTGGAACGGATGGGGTGGCAAGCCAATAACGAGGTGCATTTTCTCAGGCGAATTCGAGAGCCCCGTTCATTCCGCGACTGGGCATTGATGGTTTTTCAATTCGGGACAAAGTTGATAACCCGCAGAACACCTCCAATGGCGGATTCCATATCGGTAACAAAGCAGCTTCCGGCCAAAGATGAGATCGACGCGCTGTGGAATTCGATAGCAAAAGGCTACGACAAGGCAGTAGTGCGGAATTGGAGCTATCTGGATTGGCGATATCAGCAACATCCGTTTGCAAGTTATCAGTTTATAGAATTGAGAGACCGAGGCCGCACTCTGAAAGCTCTTGGAGTGGTACGAGAGTATGGTAGACAGGTGCGCCTGGTGGATTACCTCGGGCCGGCCAAATCGAAGGGGATAAAAGCAGCGGTTATTGAAGCAATACTCAGTAATTGGCCAGGTGCGTCGTCTTATTCCGCAATGACATCTGATCTGGAATTAAAGCAAGTAATGAAAGCTGCCGGTTTCTATCAGGGGCGCGAGCAACCCAGGTTCTTTGTGTGGGCCTCCCCGGAAAGTGAGTCTGTAACCGAGACCCAGCAGTGCATACAAGGTTGGTTCATCATGGGGGGGGATTCCGATGGTGAATTACTGCAGTCTGCTCGAGAAAACTGGAACGAAAAAGATACGAACAAGGAAGGCGGCGAATGTCGGTTGAAAACCCTTTAGTCACTATTATCACTCCGACATACAACCGTTCGGAATTCATCCTGGAAGCGGTTGAGAGTGTCATAAAACAGAGTTATCCGCACTTTGAGTTCCTCATCGTTGATGATGGCTCAACGGACAACACGGTCGAGTTGCTTCAGCCCTATCTCAAGGACGAGAGAGTACGTTTGTTCCAACAGGAAAACCGGGGGCAAAGTGTGGCCAGGAATGTTGCTCTTGCAGAGGCGGCTGGGGAGTTTATCTGTTTTCTGGATTCCGATAATTATTGGCCCCTGGATAAACTGGAAAGCCAGATCCGTATTTTTGAAAAGCATCCGGAAGTGGATGTGCTCTACGGCGATAATGTGATTATCAATGAGCAAGGTAAGGAAATCAGCCGGAAAAACATGTCCCGCTATTCCGGCCGAATTGCAGCCAGAATGATTCAGGATAACTGCGTTGCGATGAATACGACCATGGCCAGGCGGCGCTGCTTCGATGAAATGGGTGGTATGAGTGGTAAGCGAAGAGTGGCAGATGACTATGACCTCTGGCTTCGGTTTTCTGCCCGGTATGAATTCCGATACGAACCGGAATACTGGGCTTGGTACCGGGTGATGGAGGATCAGATTTCTTCGGATAAAACCCAACGTTTTAAAGTTAACGAAGCCATTATTCACGATTTCCGGCGTGAGTATCCCGAGGCGCTGAGTACCAGGGATTTTGATAAAGGATTTGCTCATTTCTATATCCGGAAGGGCCGCTACCTCGGAGCAACTGGCGAGAAGGCCGCCGGTCTAAAGGAGATTGTGAAAGCACTCAAGTACGCGCCTGCGGAGTCGAATGTCTGGCGCGCACTCTTTGCGGTAGCGCTGAAATAACAACAATGCTGAACAAGACAGGGAAGTAAAGTGGTCATGTCTTTGAGTCCTTTGGTGTCAGTCATTACGCCAACATTCAACCGAGCGGATTATCTGCCATTCGCAGTTGAGAGTGTGCTTTCACAGTCATTCGATGATCTGGAGTTGATTGTCGTTGATGATGGCTCCACTGATGGTACAGCTGAGTTGATGAAGAAGTATTTCTCAGATCCTCGTGTGCGGTATCTGCATCAGAAGAACCAGGGCCAGAGCGTGGCCAGGAATCGGGGCATTGATGAAGCACGAGGTCAGTTCATCTGCTTTCTTGACTCTGATAATGCCTGGGTCAGAACCAAGTTAGAACGCACGCTCAAGGCTTTCGAGGCAAATCCTCAGGCAGATATAGCCTATGGCGATTATATGGTCATAGACGGGGAAGGGCAGGAACGTGGCGTTAACCGAATGAAGCGCTATTCCGGTCGCATAACCCCTCATTTGCTGCGAGACAATTTTGTCAGTATGAACACCACCATGACTCGAAGGCGCTGTTTTGACGAGATGGGTGGCTTCGATAATGCAGACCGGCTGGCAGAGGATTACGGGCTTTGGTTGCGATTCTCTACTCGTTATCGGTTTCTCTACATTCCGGAAATCCTAGGGTATTACCGGGTAATGGAGAACCAGATTTCCTCTGATAAAGACAGCCGCTTTCGAGCTAACGAGCAGATTGTCCACAGCTTTCTGCAAGCCTTTCCTGAGGCGGTCACCCCAAAAGAAGCCCGTAGGGGGTTAAGCTATTTCCAAATTCGGAAAGGTCGGTATGAGCTTTCGGTAGGCCGACGTGATCAGGCTTTTCAATGCCTTCTTCGCGCCCTTAGACAGGATCCTTTTTGGTCCGGGCCATGGAGGTTTGCCTTCAAATTCGGGTTTGTTCCCGGTGCAGGGAGGCGCACATGAGCTATACCGTTCGCCGTCTATTTGAGAGGGATTTTTTCAACCTGCAGGATCAATGGGACGCTCTGCTCAACACAAGCAATGCAGACCCGTTATTTATGAGTTGGGCTTGGCAGGTGTCCTGGTGGGAAACCTGGGGCAATAAACTCGATCTAGAGCTATTGCTTCTTGCAGTATTCGACGGCGACGAAAACCTTGTAGGAATTGCGCCACTATACTTGAGCTCTGTCACCACACCGCTGGGATGGAAGGTTCGCAGGCTGCACGTGGTTGGCAATGCCTGGAAGCTTGGTCCCACGGTTCGGACAGAATACGTGGGCGTGATCGTTGAGCGCCGCCAACAGCAATCGGTGATGGATACGCTTTCTGATTATCTTGCGGGTCTTGATTGGGACGAAATGATCTTCGCTGATGCTTCAGCTCGGTCTATGAATATGGTTGAGACCAGTCTGTGTGACCGTCTGGATTTATCTCGCCTGGTCCGGAGTGAATCGGGCGGAGTAGTGATTCCGGTGCAGGGGGTGTTTGCCGATTGGTTGGCGCGCCTTGGCAAAAATACCCGATTGAAAGTCTATAACCGCCGTGACTGGTTTGAGAACTCGTTACAGGGGCGATATGAGGAATGTCATGATCCCCAGAGGTTTCTTGAGCAACTGAACCACTTTCATTGGGAGCGTTGGGGGAAACCGTGTTTTGACGAGAACGCTGTTCGCTTTCATCAAGCTATGCTCGCCCGTCTTTCTCGCAATCAGAGGCCCAGCTTGTCTGTGTTGACAGCCTGCGGAGAGGTGGTCTCTGTGCTTTATGATGTGCAAGCGGGTAACCGGGTATACAACCTTCAGGCGGGTTTTATGGAGAATTTGAACAGCAAGGTATCTTTGGGAACCCTACACCTGGGATATGCCATTGAGCGGGCGTTCCGGGACACTGAGGTTTTCAGTTACGATTTATTGGCCGGGGCGGGAAAGAACACCTTTTATAAAAGTCATTTCCGGGGCGAAGACGTGCTGTTTACAACCGTGGAGTATGTGCGTTCCCCGGTTCTGAAGTTGGCGTACAGTGCAAGAGGTTGCTTGCCTTCTCGCTTGGTATCGTCGATCAACCGTTTTTTTCGTCTTTAGTCAGGATTTGTGATGACCGAGGAAAGGATGCCGTCTATGAATTTAATGAGTCGTCTATGGCCATTTCTTGCTTTGCTAGGTTTGCTGGCACTGGTTACGTTTCCCTCGATCGACGGTATTGTAAACCGATGGCTCAAGTTGGATGAATCATACTCCCACGGCATCCTGCTTGCGGCGGTGTCTGTGTATTTGACAGCACGTGCAGCAAAGGCTCATCCAGTCGTTCCCGGGTTTTATCCGTTATGGCTTTTACCGTTGCTGGCCTGCTTTGGGGCGTATTGGGTAGGAGGCCTGATCCGGCTTCAGGCATTACAACACCTGTCACTGGTACCTATGCTACTGAGCGCTTGCGCCACGCTAATGGGGTGGCGACAGGTACGGTGGTTCCTTGTGCCGCTGGGTTTGCTGTTTCTGACCATTCCTGTGTGGGACTTCCTGGCCTGGACGCTACAGGTAATTACTGTTGCCGTTAATAAGATCCTGTTGGGTTTTTTCGATATTGATTTTGAGGTGGAGGGCGTTTTCGTTTACCTCATCGGTGTCGGAACCTTTGAAGTTGCTCATGGATGCTCTGGACTTCGGTATCTACTGGTGGGGCAGGCGCTGGTTCTGATTTATGGCGAGTTATACCTGTCGAGGTTACGATCCCGCGTCACGTTATTCTGTTTGGGGGTGGCATTTGCTCTACTTGCCAACTGGATCCGGGTGTTCGTCATCATCTACATGGGGTATGAAACGAACATGCAGTCCGGCCTGATCGAGGATCATGAAAACTTTGGCTGGTGGGTGTTTGCGGGCACGCTTGTTCCCCTCTATTTTCTGGCTCGTCAGCTTGAGATACGGGACGACCAGGTTGTTGCCAGCCAGGACAATGACGAGAAGCAAGATCACGCTAAACCCGCAGGTAAAACTACCGTTGCTGTAACGGTTGTCGCGCTGCTGGGGCTGGTTACCTGGATCGCTTTGCCGGACAAGCGAGGCAACATTGCTTCTGAACCCGAAGGGTACGCCATTGATTTAAGTGAAAGGTATTCACCGGTGTTCGGATCTGCACTGGCGGGGTGGCGCCCCAACGTTCTCAATCCAGACAGGGTGTATGCGCAGACCCTGTTTGACCGTTTGCAGGCCCGCGCAGGGCAAGGTTTGGGCACAACCTACTATCTGGGCGCTTTTACCTATGACTATCAAAGGCATCGTGCGGAACTCATCCAGTACAGTAACCGCCTTTATGACCGTGATTTCTGGATTCCGGAAGGCTTCTTTGATGTTGAAAACAGCCTGAATATCCCGGTGCAGGGAGTCACCCTGAAACATCGTGTTTCCGGACAACGTGTGCATCTGGGGTATAGCTACTTTGTTCAGGGGCAGTGGGAAACCGATCAGTGGCGCGCGAAGCTTGCTCAGGTGGGCGGGTTCTTCAGTGGCCGTGATGATGCCTCTTTACTCATCTCTGCAGTGGCGTGCGATGGTTGTGAGGTGGCTGCAACGCTTGCTGAGTTTATTGAGTCTACCTTTCCGGTGATTCTTGAGCAGATTGATCAAGAGGTGGTGCGATCAGATCGTTGAGTTGGCTCTCTAATCGGGAAAGAAACTGTTCGTGATTGGTTGAATACCATTCGATTGCCAGCCGGGACATGTGGGCCAGCGTGGCCGGTGGCTGGTCTATCGCAGCTTGAATGCTCTGCTCCAGAGCTTGCTCTGAGACAAGGTAACGGGTGCCCAGGCGAAACGTCAGCTTTCTTTCCACGTGTGCCAGAAATCCTCTGTCCTCCCCAACCAGCTCGTTCATCGGTGGTGCATCGCTTGTGATTGTGATGCAGCCGTAAGCCATGGCCTCGGCCAATACCTGGCCATAACCCTCCACCTCAGAAGGGAGTACCGCAAAACCGGCTTGGGCCCAGAGTGTGTTCAGTTCATTGTTCGTGAGGTTTTTCTCTACCCTGATATTGGCGGCGGGGGTGGCGTCCAGATGCTGGGAGACGACGACCAGTTCTGGCCATTCAGGGTGCCTCTGCCAACATGCCATAACACGCTGCGTGCCCTTGAACTGACTGTTTCCGGCTACATGCAAAGCCAAACGGTAGTCTTTCCTTTGTGAGCCGGTCTGAGCGCTAACTTCACCGCCGGTAAACCCGAGGTATTGGGTGTCTGCATGTAAGGCGGTAAAAATCGATACCGCGTGCTGTGTTTTGCAGAGTATACGGTTGATAAAGCTGAGGTAGGGACCTCTCGATTCAATGAACCATTCCTGGTTAGGGATGAGCCAGTGGTGTCGGCCAGCAGCCAATTGAGATATCCAGACATTCTCGAGGTGAATGACGAGATCCGCCTGTTGAATCGGACGTAGCAGCCTGAGTAAGCCGATCTGACTGCGATAGAAGAGTTTGCTGAGAAATCCGGGGCAAAATCGTTTTAATGCCTTGAATCGATAAGCTGAAAGGCGGGAACGCCATACGGGAGTAGGGGGCAGTTGAACCTGCCTGGTCTGGTGCCCAAGCCGCTGCAGGGCTGCTTCCAGTATCCGGGCATCTTTTTGCAGCCCTCTGCCGCTATTGGCATAAACAATCAGTACATCCATGAACCTGACCTGAAATGAAAAAGCCCTGCAAGTGCAGGGCTTTTAAAGCGTAGCATAGAACTCGATGTCAGGCTTTTTTACGGCCTTTCATCCGGACTGCAATGCCAGCGAGACCAAGGCCAAGCAGTGCCAGCGTGCCAGGCTCGGGAACCTTGGTAGCGCGAACTGCGATCACCATATCGTCGTGGTTATCGTCGCCTACGTAACCGTCATCCAGGCTGATTACAAAGTAATCATCTTCAACATAGAAGAGGTTGAAGTTTGTGCTGGAATTGGGCTTGGTAATGTCGTTGAACTGCCCGCCATTGTTCGCATCGTTGTTGATGGTAACACCGCTACCGTTGATGAACTTGAAGTTCAGCAGGGCGTCAAGGCCACCGTAGAATACAGCACTGTATTGGTCATCTACGGAACTATTGGTATCGAATACCAGCGTGTTACCCCAGTAGAACTGGTTGTTGTCTGAAGCTTCCTTACCCAGGTAGGTGAAGGTCAGCTTGAACGGATCGGAGCTGGTGGATTTCAGGTTGTGGCCGAACAGTACGGTATCACCCACGTTGTACAGAGGTGCATCCGCTGTCCAGGTACCACCTACGCGAGTGGCGTAATCGTTGTCTCCCGGAACACTTTGCTCAGCTACAGCGCCAGGTGCGTTTGCATTGGCAACAGAATCGATATAGGCAGCCTGAGCTACTCCCGCAAAACCGACGGCTGCAGCCATTGCCAAGCCTTGAGTCAATTTTTTCATTTGAGTCACTCCTCCAGTGAGTGGTCTTTGCGTTACGTCATCCTCTAATAAGCAGGCTTTGTGCCAGATTTTAAGTCATTGAATATTAATGAACTTTTCTGGCCGTTGCTGTTTGGTTGTAAAATAACTCGACAACCAGAATGCTCACTTAGTTAACCTGATGCTCTACCGGATCAGACGGTTCACTACTCAATCCATTGATATCAATTACCTGAATCGTAAAGTACCAGGTGCCGGGCGCCAGGCCGGTAACCGTGGTTGAGGTTGTGCCTGCCGGCACTTCCAGGCTCTCAACGAGGTTGGCCGCGTCCTGTCCATAGTGGATTCGATAGCTGTCGATTTCACTCAGGGAAATACTGCTGCCATCTACCCGGGTGCCGGGAGGCGTCCACGACAGTGTCACACTGCCGCTGGCATCGCCGGTACCACCGGGCTGGCTGGTTACCGGTGATTCTGGCTCCGATACGGTTTCGAGCGTGTACGGGTGCAGGCCCGATTGATAAGCCTCAAGAACCGTCACGCCGCTATCGTTAAGCACCCGGCTCGCTGATGGTTGCATCAGGGGGAGTCCGTAGCGAAGTTTGTAAAGATCGTCGATGCCGTCGTTCAAGGTGCTTTCGGCGAACTCGCTGTCCAATGCCAGATGCTGGACGGTGTTGGTCGTGGATATGGCATCTCCAGTGGCGGCGTCGGTAATCGCCAGTTGTGCGGTGGCACCCCAGCCGAACTCAAAGTACTCCATGGTGATGGCAACGGGGGTCCCTGCTTCGAGACTCGCGGTGGCGTTGTAGCTGGTGGGGGATTGGTTCTTCCACTGATCAATGACGGTAGACCCGTTGAGGAAAAGCCGAACACCATCATCCGTGGTGGTGGTGAAGGTGTAGTCCCGGGTTCCTTCATTGTGGGGGGGTGTGAACCATCCCTGCCAACGCACGCTGAACCGGTCCCTTGGAAGCTCCGCTGACGGGCTTCCACTATTCCAGTTGAAGTTGACGGTCGCATCCCGCTGACTGTAAACGAAGCTGTCAAACTCGGTGCCTGTGAAGTACTGGCCGACGAATCCGGTTGCATACACTTCCTGGGGGGCAGGGAAGTCGCTGGCATCGGTGGGATTGGTGCCCGCCTGGTACTCTTGCAGGATGGTGTAGCCATCACCGTCAAGATCTACATTGGCATCGCCCGGGTTGGTGGGGTCCGTGCCATAGGCGTATTCGTACCCATCCGGAATACCGTCATTATCAGTATCTTCGGTGCCGGGATTGGTCCTGGCCCAGAACTCATCCATGGCGGTAAGCAGGTCATTGTCGGTATCGGATTTGGCGTCGGCCGCATTGGATGGATCCAGCCCGTACACAATCTCCCAGTTGTCGTACAGATCATCACTGTCCGCATCAAGTGGTGGGTATTGGCTGTTGAATGAGAGGCCCTGTTCAGCGTCAAAGTAGCCGATTCGGTAACCCAGATGGTAGGCATCTTCGGTTGTCATCTCGGGGGCCGAGTCAGGGGCTTTCTGGGCGTAGCTGTGTAGCGCGCTGCCGCTGATCACTTGCTGAGAGATGCCGGGGCCGGACCAGGCGACGGTAAAGTGGTCGTCCCATCCACCTTCCTTGTGTCTGAATTCAAAGTAATATTTTTTGCCGGCCTCCAGATATTGTACGCCGGAGGTTTGAGAGGCGTAGCGGGTGAAATTATCGAGGGGCGTGGACATGGTGGAGGCGATCTGAACCGCACCGTCCGGGTTCTGGGAATCAGATAACCACAGTTGTGTCTGATCGTCGCCACTGATGTAAAAGGTGTATTCGCCCGTTTCGGGGGGCTCGATAAAGCCCCGGATCAGTGTGCCGTAATTATTGGCTCGGCTGGTGGCTTGGCGCAGTTGGGTGAGTTCAGTGATTTCATCGGGCGAATCCGGATATTTCTCTGCGTCCAGCATGCCCTGAACGTAGTTCCCGGAGATACCGTCAAAATACCAGACATCGACCTTTCCCGGTTCGCTCGTCTCTGGTATCGCGGCTGTCGGTGGCAAATCCTCAATATCCCTGAACTGCCAGTTCTGACAGCCGCTGAGCAGAACCACCACGGTGCCTACGCTCAACACTTTGATAGCAGCCATAACCCACCTTCCTTGCTATTGGAAACAATATGTAAAGTATTGTTGCAGTGTGTCAGGGCTGCCACCGGCGGCTAGGAACGTTTCGTTATGTCCTCTTTTTGGTTATAGCGCGAGTAATGATTAGCCGTTGTTGCCTGTGCTGAACTTGTCCATGATCTGCTGGGCGGCATCCGTGCGGCCGGTGGCTCGATAAGCTTCGGCCAGATGCATGGCGATTTCCTGGGAATCCGGTGCCAGGGAATGGGCTCTTTCCAGTACAGCCAGGCTTTGCTCGTGTTCACCAGCCTCGAACAGGATCCAGCCGTAGGTATCTGCAATTGCAGCATTTTCGGGCACCAGTTCGTAGGCGCGTTTGGCCAGTGATGCCGCTTCGCTGTTGCCGGCCTCGTAATACAGCCAGGCGAGATTATTCAGCGCCAGGGCGTTGTCCGGGGTCAGTTGCAGAACCTGCTGGTAGTGCTCAATGGCCGCATCCGTCTGGCCTGCTTGCTGGGTTTGAAGCGCCAGTGTAAGCAGAATTGACGAATTGTTCGGGAATTGTTTGTTGGCTTCCTGCAGTGCTTCTATCGAATTCTGAGATCGGCCGGCGTTAGAGAGTGCGCGAGCATGCGCGATGGCCAGTTCCGCCGTTTGTCGCTTGGCCAGTGCCAGTTGATAAAGCTCAGCAGCTTGCTGGTGTTCGCCCTGATTCTCGTAATAGCTGGCTTCTACTTGATAGGGCGCAGGGGAGTCCGGGTGATGCTGCTTGGCATCCTGCAGCGCGCTTCGCGCGGCGGTTGCGTTGCCATTGCTGAATTCGATGGCAGCCACTTTTAATGCAATGGCCTCATTCTCCGGGAAGAGCGCCCGACCCCGGCTCAGGATCTCAAGAGCACGTGAGCTGTTGTCGCGCTGTGCCATTTGAGTGGCTATGCCTTCGTACACCGCAGCCACCATCGGCTCTGCCTGCGATGGCTGATCTTCACGCTCTCTTTCCATCAACCGGGCGGTCAGTTCATCGGCTCGCAACGTATCGTTGTTGATCAGCGCGGATTCCAGAAGGATCAGCCGCGGTCCGTTTGCCTCAGGATGTTGCGTGCTGATTTCCTGCATCAGCCCGGTCAGTTGATCGCGCTTCATCACACCGGCAAGGGCCTGAATGGCAGGCAGGTTGTTCGGGTTGGTTTCGACCGCCTGGCGGTACCAGGTAATCGCCTGCTCTGTGTTCTGCTGTTCGCGGGCAAGGTTGCCCAGAGCTACCAGAGGAGCTGCTTCTTCCGGGTGTTGCTTGTGCGCCCGCTCAAAGTAGCTGGCCGCCTGTTGGGTGTTGTTCAGGCTGCTGGCCAGGTTTCCCCGGGCGATCAAAGCCGCCATGCTTTCCGGATTGGCTTTAAGCCAGGTATCCAGGGTGTCTGTTGCCGCCTGCGAATTGCCAGACAACGCCTGGGCCTGGGATGTCAGAATTGTGGCCTGCAGGGCCTCCGTGGCATCCGACGGAATCTGACTGGCCTGTTTGATGGCATTGGCGAAATCACGGGTTTGAGTGAGGTAAGCCGCATAGCGCAAACGCAGGTTGTGGTTGTCTGGTGCCAGTTCCAGCGACTTTTCCAGGAGCTGGCGGCCACTCTGATCGTCGCCAGAAGCCAGGCTTGCAATGCCGACCAGTGCCAGTGTTTGTGGATCGGCGTCGCTGCCCTCCAGGTCTTCCAGCAGTGATTTTGCGCCAGCCGGGTCGCGCATGGATATGCGGGTGGCGGCCAGGAGTTTGCGTACTTCATCGGCGTTTTCCATATCGGCCAGCGGTGCAAGCAGTTTCTCCGCCTCCTCGGGGCGGCCTTGCCGATAACGTATTACGCCCAGCATCAATGCGCTTTGTTGATGGTTGGGAACCTGGTTAAGGACTTCCTGCAGATACCTGGCGGCGGTATTCAGGTCGCCATCATTATAGGCTGAGGCCGCGGCTTCCAGGTTGCTTTTGATCGTACCCGGACCGGACTTGGCAAGGATTTCCTCATAGACAAATGCCTCCGCGGATTTGCCCTGCTCACGCAGAACGGTGATCAGGGCCGAAATGGTCTGGTATTTCCGGAAGGTCATAACGTCGAACTGGCCAATGGTCTCCAGGGCGCGTATGTACGCCTGTTCTGCTTCGGCCCATTGTTGGCGGGCATGGGCGAATTGCGCTTTCCAGAGCCAGACGTCCTCGTGTTCAGCGTCAATTTCTATGGCTTTCTCAAGGCGTTCCTTCGCAGTGTCGAAGTCGCCCTTGGCTGTGGCAACCCGGGACAGGCCGACCATGGCAACAACGTTATTGCTGTGTTTGTCGAACGCGCTCTGGTAGGCCTCTTCGGCTTTGTCAAAGTCGCCGCTGGTCAACCAGGCGCGACCTTTCAGGTTGTCTGCCTGCAACTGTTGATCCGGAGAGGGCAATGAAATCTGGTCCAGAGATTCCAGGGCTTCCTGGTGTTTACCCTGGAGAATACGGGCTTCAGCCCGGATCAACGCAGCCTGGTTGCGTTCCGATTGGCCCAGCTCCTCAATGTTCGTCTTCTCAAGGAGCTTGTCCAGTTGCCGTTCAGCGTTCGCCGCATCACCGGCAGTTAGCAGGTTGTGGATGATGACAAAGTAGGGGGCGGTGCGATTCGGCTGGAGATCGATGGCGCTTCTGGCCTCGATGGTGCTTGCCTTCAGCTCACCCTGGCGCTGGAAAAACCGTGCCTGGTCTACATGGCTGATGTACTGAATGTCTTCCTGAGACATGTCCGGTTCGCTGTTGCACCCCGTCACGGCCAAAGCGATGGCAGCGGATAGCAGTGATGCACGCGCAATAGTTCTGATCTTCATGCCCTGGTCCTTCCTTCGTCGGGTCTTGTTCTGTTCCAGCATTGGGTGTCTCAGGCCTCGTTTGGGGCGGTGTTGGTCTCAATCCGGTACTTGTCGGTCAGGTTGTACAGCGTCGGGCGGGTAACGCCCAGAAGGCGCGATGCCTGAGCCATGTTGAAATTACTGGTGGTGAGGGCCTGAATAATCGCCTTTCGTTCTGCCGCTTCACGTACCTGGCGCAGGTTGAGCTGAAAGTCGGTGTCGCAGCCTTCGAGCGGCAGAACCAGGTCCTCGGCGGTGATGCGCTTGCCATCGGCCATGATGATCGCCCGCTTCACCTTGTTGATCATTTCACGCACATTGCCTGGCCAGCTGTAGGCATTGATGGCCTGAACCGCATCGTCCGAGAACGTGAGGTTAGGGCGGTCCATTTGTTTCCCCAGGGTTTTCAGGAGGGATTGTGCGATCACCAGTGGGTCGCCATCCCGTTCACGCAGGGCAGGCACATCCAGTGTGATTTCACTGATCCGGTAATACAGGTCTTCCCGGAAATCGCCCTGGGCAATCAGGTCCTGAACATTCCGGTGGGTGGCGCACACCACCCGGACATCAACGGGAATCGGTTTTACCGAACCTACCCGGTCGACCACTCGTTCCTGCAGGAAGCGAAGCAGTTTGGCCTGCAGTGCCATCGGCATATCGCCAATCTCGTCGAGAAACAGGGTGCC
>NPIE01014114.1_pt2 | contig 27554 bp, 26 predicted proteins | sample 8637661 | NCBI WGS metagenome assembly NPIE01 (sample SAMN07420842, study PRJNA396082) | bioreactor metagenome | isolation source: sample BA12 brine-fed electro-methanogenic bioreactor BA | place: Japan: Kochi | collected 2016-12-09 | reverse complement strand
TGGAAACGGAGCCCGCCCTTGTAGGGACCGAGTGCGCTGTTCATTTCGACCCTGTAGCCCGTATTGATCTGCAGTTCCTCGCCGTCGTCTATCCAGGGAACGCGGAACATGACAATGCGTTCCGGTGACACCATCCGTTCAAGTATCTTGTGGTAGACGTAGTGGGGAAAAGAGTCGAGCACCTTTTCGACCGACAGCAAGACCTCATGGACAGCCTGATGAAACTCCCGTTCCGAGGGTTGCTTAGCCTTGACCTGCTCCATGAGACGTGAAATTACTTCATGCAATGTGTGCCTCCTTGAATATGTCCGGCCATTGTGCATCTATCGGAAGAAACAATCAATATTTTTGCAACACTTTTTCCGGAAAGATGAAAAGCTGTGCAGAATGATGCCTTTTTCAGCGCGTATCATCCCGGTCAAACAGGCCGGTCCTGATGCCGATCAGAGGAAAGAAGAAGGTAAGCCACATGCCCGTAAGCAGGTATCGGAGGGTGTTGAATCCGTTCCCTTCGGGAAGAATCAGCTTGAGCCCCACAAGCACCGCCATGGTACCCGCAAGACCCAGGAAAAAACGGATAAGCTTTTGCACCATCCCGCCCCCGGTAGAAAAACATGCGAAGCGCTCCTGTAGAAGGTAGCCGCCGATGGCGCCGACGGAGGTCCCGGTAATCTTGAAAAAATCGCTGATCTTCAGAGGGCCGAGCAGGTCTGTGCTGTCCAGAATCAGAAGTACAGACCCTGCCGAAGCAATAGCGGCGACAAGAAAGAGGAGGACTGTTTCGAAGAGGCGCCGATGGTCAAACAGGCGTGTTATCAGAACAATGACCGCCCAGCCCGCCAGGACGCCGAAAAGCAGACCAAAGAGCACGTCTACCGGCCAGTGCACTCCCAGATAGACGCGACTGACCGCCACCAGGAGCATAAGGAGCACGGCCGCAGCGGTGAACCAGCCTTTTTTTAGAATTAATGCTGCGGCGGTCAGAAAACCGGCAGTTCCCTGGGTGTGACCGCTGGGAAACGAGTAGCCCGTGGCGGTATGGATCCGTTTCCCCTCGATGAATGAGAGCGCCTCGAAGGGACGTTCGGACCTGACAGAGAGCTTTATTCCCGCGTTGGTAAGGGCGGAGAAGAGGTAGGCCAGACTGAGGCTCAAACCGGCGCGCTTGGAAACATTCCAGAACATGTAAGCGATAATAACTATGTAGAAATACTGTTCTCCAAGCATGGTAATTATTTCCGCGATTACGTCCAGAAAGGGGCTGGCCATCTTCTGGAAATAGACAAGGATCTGTTCCTGCATTGTTTCCTCCCGCCGGTACACTGAATATCTGAAACAATAGTACCATAAACTTCCGGACAGCGGTATAATGCCCGCAAAAATGGAGGAAGCCATGAAAGCAGAAGAAATGACATCGGCCCGGCTCGCCGCCTGGATTGATCAGTCGGTCCTGAAACCCGAATTTACCGAATCGGAGATTCGCAGGTATATTCTGGAGGGGGTGAAGTTCGGCTGCAAAACCGTATGCATACACGCTTCGGCCCTGGAGATAGCGCACGAGCTGACCGCCGGGAGCGAAACCGGGATCTGCGTGGTCTGTGACTTTCCCTTTGGAACAAGCACAACCGCCTCAAAGTGTGCTCAGGCCAGGCTCTACGCTGCAGCGGGATATGTGACGGAGCTGGATCTTGTTGCAAACTACGGCTGGATCCGCAGTGGCCGGTGGGACGATGTTACCGAAGATATCCGGGCGGTGACGGAGATATGCCATGAGAAAAACGTTCTGGTGAAGGTGATCTTTGAGACCGACGTTCTGACGGAGGAGGAGATACGGAGAAGCTGCGAATGTGCCATTGAAGCTGGTGCCGATTTTGTAAAGACGAGTACCGGTTTTGTCTCCGGCGTTGAGGCGAAGGGCGCCACCGTCGATGTAATACGGATAATGATGGATCAGTGCCGGGGCCGCATAAAGATAAAGAGTTCCGGGGGCATCCGCAGCCGGGAGCATTTTCTGAAACTGATTGATATGGGGATAGACCGCATGGGAGTAGGCTACCGGTCGACGCCTGTGGTGCTGGGACTGGAGTGATATCTCTCCAGGCCGAAACGCCCCGGGTCGGAGGGGCGCCGAAGGCGGTGCCGGGCCGCAGGGCCGGTACCGGAGCGCGGCGGCCGCGCATCGGCGGACGGTGTACCGACCGCCGCCAGTGGCCGGAGACCGCGCGCAGTCCCGCAGGGCCGGATAGGGCGCCCGGAAAGCTCAGAACCCCATGAGAAAGGGGACGGTGCTTTCCGCGACCTCGTGGACCGCGTTGCGGAGTTCCTGCTCCATCCACCATTTGTTGTCGTAGCTGCAGGGAACGGAGCCGGTTACTTTGTGGAGGACCGCGTCGTAACGGTACTGTGTCCCCGAAACTTCGCCTGTTTCCTCTATTTCGGTGATGTGATAGTAATGTTCCTCCCGCATGTCTCCGAACCGCTTGTACCAGAGAGAGGTTTTCATAATTAGAATGATAAGATAAGCCGGTCCGGGGGGCAAGCTTTATCTGCTGTCCCGCAGGAAGGCGGTCAACCGGCGGTCAGAGCCGTATCCGAAGTGCTGTGAAAGCGGATATCCGGATTTATTTCCATCATTCTGTTGAGGGACCATTCGGTAGTGGACACCACCACGTGAGCACCCCGGACATCCACCAGAATTTTGCCGTGGTTATCGTCGATAAAGGACTTGAGCTTCTTTGAAGAATCGGCGGTAATCCAGCGGGCGAGGGTGTAGTCCACGGGGGTGTAGCTGCATGAGGCGCCGTACTCGCTTTCAAGGCGGGACTGGAGGACGTCGAGCTGGAGGCGGCCGACCACGCCGAGCACCTTGGTGTTGGGATTGTTCAGTCTGGAAAAGATCTGGATAACCCCCTCTTCCGCAAGCTGGTTGAGGCCCTTGTGGAACTGTTTTTCCTTGTCGGGATTGGCGTTCCGGATAATCTGGAAAATCTGGGGAGCAAAGCTGGGTATTCCCTTGAAATTGAGGGCCTCGCCTTCGGTTATGGTGTCCCCGATGGCGAAGGTTCCGGTGTCGTGAAGACCGATGATATCTCCTGCCCAGGCTTCGTCGATTATCTCCCTGCTCTGGGCCATGAAGGCGGTGGGGTTGGGGCTGCGGAAGCTTTTGCCGGTACGGACGTGGCGGTAGATCTTGTTACGCTCAAAGCGGCCGGAGCAGATGCGCAAAAAGGCGATCCGGTCGCGGTGCCTGGGATTCAGGTTGGCATGAATTTTAAAGACGAATCCGGTCAGTTTATCTTCATAGGGAAGAACCTCCCGCTCCTCAGATTCTTTTGGAGTGGGCGGAGGGGCAAAGGCGATCAGATTGTCGAGAAGCTCCTGAACGCCGAAGTTGTTGAGGGCGGAGCCGAAGAAAACGGGACTTACCTTTCCCGAAAGGTACTCTTCCTTCTCCAGGGGAGGGTAGATCTCTTCAAGGAGCGCCACATCTTCCCGGAGACGGGCGGCAGCGTGCTCCCCCACAAGGCGGTCCAGGTTTTCATCCTGAAGATCGTCGAGGGATACTATGTCCGTGGGACGCCTGTCCTCTCCGGCGCGGAAGCGGAGAAAGCGCTTTTCCACAAGGTTGTATACGCCCTTGAACTGCTGCCCCTGACCGACGGGCCAGGATACGGGTCTTACCTGGATGGCAAGCTCTCTTTCCACCTCGTCGAGCAGCTCTATGGGGTTCTTTCCCTCACGGTCCAGTTTGTTGATAAAGGTTGTTATGGGCGTCTTCCGCATGCGGCACACCTCGCAGAGCTTGCGGGTACGTTCCTCGACACCCTTTACCGAATCTATGACGATAAGGGCGCTGTCAACGGCCGACAGGCCGCGGAAGGTATCCTCGGAAAAGTCGGCATGCCCCGGGGTATCCAGCAGATTTATGATGCGGCCCCTGTAGTTGAAGCCCATGACGGAGGTACTGATGGAGATACCGCGATCCTGCTCCATGCTCATGAAATCGGAGGTGGTCTGGCGGGTGTTCTTCTTGCTTTTTACCGATCCCGCTATCTGAATGGCGCCTCCGAAGAGGAGCAGTTTTTCGGTTATGGTTGTTTTCCCTGCATCGGGATGCGATATTATGGCAAAGGTGAGGCGCTTGGAGATTTCCTGTTCCAGTTCGTTCATATGGTGGAGAGTACCTGTTTAGTTTTTCCTCTGTCAATAAGCGGGGGCCGTATGATATGATCGTGATATACCGCAACTTGTATCGGAGGCTTTCATGATACGGACATACGGCTTTAAGGCCGGGGGACACAGGGCATGAGCAGTCAGCAGCGCTTTGCCATTGCGGCGGCTCTGATTATTTTCGTCATTTCCGGCGGTGTTGCAGGCTACATGCTGATTGAGCAATGGAGTTTTTCCGACAGCCTGTACATGACCATGATAACCCTTACTACCGTCGGCTTTACCGAGGTAAACCCCCTGAGTGAGGCGGGACGCCATTTTACCATTGTCTTTCTCATATTCAGCATAGGAACGGTGGGATATTCGATAACTACCGTTATCACTTTTCTCTTTGAAGGTCAGTTTGCATTTGCAATGAAGGAGCGCAGGATGAATCGCATGCTTAAGAGGGTAAAGAACCACTATATTATCTGCGGCTGCGGCGATATCGGCAGCGAGGTAGCTCTGGAGTTTAAACGGGTCGGCGAGAAGTTCGTGGTCGTGGACAAAAACCCCTCATCTTCCGAACTGGGAGACGATCCTGATGTTCCCTTTGTCACGGGAGATGCCGTGGAGGAGTCGGTTCTTAAAGAGGCCGGAATTGAGCGGGCGAAGGGCCTTATCGCGGCCCTGCCGGAGGATACGGGGAATGTTTTTGTTGTCCTGACGGCCCGGCAGATGAACCCGAAACTGAAGATTGTCTCCAAGGCATCGGACGAGCTGACCAAGCGCAAGATTCTCAAGGCGGGGGCGGACCGTGTAATCGCCCCCTACCAGATTGCCGGCAGGAGGATCGCCTCGACCATCCTGAGGCCTTCGGTGGTGAATTTTCTGGATGTATTCGTGGACGGCGGCGACGTATCCATGCGCATAGAGGAGTTTGTGATCGACCCGTCCTCGAAACTTGCGGGAAAGACCCTTCTCGATTCCAATATAGGACAGCATACGGGAGTGGTGGTTCTCGGGATTATGTCCGGCGACGGAGGTGCCCGCACGAACTCGTCAGGAGCCTCGCAGCTCAGCTCTGTGAGGATACAGGCGGGGGATGTTCTTATCGCGATGGGGAGCGAGCAGCAGCTGAAGAATCTTGAGGCGTTTGTGAAGAAGCAGTAGGGGCGGCTTCGGCGGAAATTTCTCGGGAAACAGTTTGCACTATCGGGAAAAGTGATGTACAATCTGTATAGGGAACGTTCCCAAGAGCGTTTCTTCTTATTTAATCATAATTGGGAACGTTCCCAATTATCAGGGGAGTGCGGACCGAATGCCGACCGACGTAACCATAATCGATGTAGCCAATGCGGCGGGGGTTTCCAAAAGCACCGTCAGCAGGGTCTTGTCGGGCAACAGCTATGGTGTGAGTAATAAGGCCGTGGGGAAGGTGGAGGAGGCTGTCCGGAAGCTCGGATATATTCCCAACTACATGGCCTCCGGGATGAGAACCAACCGGTCCAGAACCATTCTGCTGATAATTCCCGATATAACCAACAGCTTCTGGGCGGAGGTCGCCCGGGGAATACAGGATTATTTTGACACCCTGGACTACAGCGTGGTACTGGCAAACAGCGACTGGGAGGCCGACAGGGAGCGGAGATACATTCAGCTTGCCCGAATGAACAAGGTAGATGCAGTCATGATCAATGCTCCGGATATCGAACACAGGGAGCTGGAGGGGATTAACTGTCCTGTTATCCTTCTGGGCGGGAAACCGGGAGCGGGGAAGTTCCCTGTTGTGGGAACAGACACCTACAATGCGGTTTCAGAGGCGCTTGAATATCTTTACGGTATCGGCCACCGGGATATAGCCCTGGTTCATCATGACCGGCTGGACAGCGAGGGGTACGGGAGCAGCCGTCTTCACGCCTATCTGGATTTTCAAAAAAAGAAACAGCTTCAGTACCGTGAGGACCGTTTCTTTCAGGCACCCCTTACCAGAGAGAGCGGAGTGGAGATAGCAGCCGGAATTTCTCTGAAACGTGATTGGCCCAGCGCCATAATAAGCGGAAATGATCTTGTAGCCATCGGATTCATTCAGGAGGCGCAAAGACGGGGAATAAGAATTCCGGAGGACATTTCCATTGTCGGTATCGATGATATCCCGACTGCAACGATGATTACCCCCGCTCTCACGACTATAGGAAAACCGAAACAGGAAATAGGCAGAACAGCCGCACGTCTTGTAATGGATATGCTTTCAGGAAAAGAGGTTGAAGCGGTGCATCTGCTTCCGGCCGAACTGATTATACGCGATACGACAAGGGAAAGAGAGGACTGAACATGTATACACGAGAAGAATTGCTCAATTCGAAAAAGGAGCTCTATCTGTCCAGAGCCCGGGGCGCTCTGGTCGGCCTTGCTGTGGGAGATGCAGTAGGCGATATCGGCCGTGATCAGGATTTCCGCAACCGCTACGGGATGATCGTGTCGCTCTATCCGGAGGCGAAAAGCACCGACGATACGGAGTTCGGCTTTCTTACCGCACGAACCTTGCTTGACTGCGATGGGGATCTGACTCCGGAGGTTGTCTGGGATTCGTGGAAACGGAACATCGTCGATCGGGGCGGAATGAAAAAACGGGGAGGCCGGCCGCTTTATGGTGCGGTACGCAATATCGGGCGGGGAATTAAGGCTCCCTGGTCGGGAATAGACAATACCATGAATGATGATGACGGAGCGGCAATGCGGATGGCTCCCATTGGAATTTTTGCCGCCGGTGACGAGGCTGAAGCCGGGCGGCTCGCGGAGATTGATGCCTGTGTGAGCCATGACCGTGACGGTATATGGGCAGCCCGTGCGGTTGCCGCGGCCATTGCGGTGGCAATAGCCGGTGCGGAACCGGCGGAGACTGTTGAAGCTGCCCGACGGCAGATACCCGATGACAGCTGGCTTGGCCGTTCCATGGACCGGGCTCTTGCCCTTTGCAGGAATGCCGCTTCCATGCTCGATATATGGGAGGTGCTCCATACAGATTTCTGGGCTTCCGAGCACGCTTCCAGTGCCGAAGCAATACCCCAGGCTCTGGCCATTTTTTATATGACAGGTAAGGAGATGCGGGAATCTCTTTTCTGGGCCGCCAATTTCGGACGCGATGCGGACACCATTGCCGCAGTTGTCTGCGCGCTTTCCGGAGCGACCCACGGGGTGGAGGTCTTTCCATCCGGATGGGTGGAACAGGTAAGAAAAGCAGACGGGGTCTGTCTCGGTTTTGTCGAGGATGAAGATGCCCTGGATCTTGCCCGAAGAATAGTCGAACTTGCTGTCAGAAAGGGAAACGGAAAAAAATGAAGAGCGGTTCCTCTCTGGACAGCTTTTTCTTTCCACGGAGCGTTGCTCATATCGGAGCAAGCGAAAAGGGGCTCTACCCTTCGGAGCTGTTCCGCACCCTTATGCAGTGGGACGGCACTGTCTACCCGGTAAATCCTGGAAGGGGCGAGGTTTTTTCGATACCGGCATTTGCGTCGGTAAGCCTTCTGCCGGAAGTTCCCGATCTTGCGCTCATAACTGTTTCGCGCGCAAAGGTTGTTCCAATAGTAGAGGAATGTATTCGTGCGGGAATCGGTGCTGCCGTAATAATCTCCTCGGGTTTTGCGGAATCCGATGATGAGGGCCGGATTCTTCAGGAGAGTCTGAAGAAGCTCGCGGAAAAGATCCGTATTATCGGTCCGAACTGTGCGGGGCTTGCTTCCGTTTCCACCGGTTTTACCCTGACAAGGATGTTCTGCCGGCCGCGGACGGGAGGTGTTTCCTTTGTCTCCTCAAGCGGTGCTCTCATGATGGCCCTCTTCGGCAGCTTCGCGGGGCGGGGGATCGGTATTCGATTCATGGCAAGCGTCGGAAACCAGGTTGATGTAAGTCTGGAAGAGATCCTGGACTACTATATAGAGGAGGGGGGAAGCCGTGTTCTGACCGCCTTTATCGAGGGAATCGGCTCTCCCGACCGATATATCCGCACGCTTATCAAGGCACGGGAACGAGGCTTTCCGCTCATTCTGGTCAAGTCGGGAACAAGTGAGATCGGAAGCAGGGCGGCGGCCACGCACACCGCATCAATTGCCTCTTCAGGAAGGGTATTTACGGAAATTTCCCGTCAGTACGGAGCCGTCCTTGTAGAGAGCCCGGCGGCCATGCTTGATCTGGCGCTGGTTGCGGAAATAATCGGAAAACCCCGCGGCGGAAGAATTGCCGTACTGAGTCAGTCCGGCGGGGCCGCCAGTCTGACCGCGGACCTCATCTCCCGCAGGCCGGCTCTCAGCCTCCCCGGGCTTCCTCCCCGGCTGACCGAAGCGATCGGCCGCATGGAGGGAATACCCGAATACGCCGAACTTATGAATCCTCTCGATGCACGGGGAGATGTCATGAGGGGAAAATCGATTGCAGAGCTGATTAGCATTACCGCGGACAGTGAAGCTTTCGACCTTATGTTTCTGCTTTTCGCCAAAAACCCGAACCGGGAGATAGAGGAAGAGACTGCCCGGGGCATTATTGCCGGTAGAGACTGCTCTCCGCTCCCTCTGATTGTAATCTGGATGGGCGAGGGAGAAGGGGGGACGGGGACATCCGGAGCCTTTTCCCTGCTCAAGGAGGCGGGTCTTCCCCTTTTTTACGATCCGGCACCGGCCGTATCCGCCTGTGCGTCGCTTCTGGAGTCATGGAATGAAAACTGAGCACTGCTTTTTTGCCGACTGGCAGAGCACACGGAAGCTGCTTGAAAAATGGAAACTTTCCTTCATTGAGACCGTCGAGGCCATGGGATGCGAGCAGGCTTCCGGGGAGGCCGGAAGGATCGGTTATCCCGTGGTTCTCAAGGGTATATCGGCCCGCTTCAGCCATAAGAGCGAGCATGGACTTGTCAGGACCGGCCTGAGAAACGGATCCGAACTGGAAGATGCCTGCAGGGCAATGGCTGAAAAAACCGGACCGGAAAGCTTCCTGGTGCAGAAGCAGGCGGAAAGCGGCTTCGAGATGATTACGGGAATTCTTCGGGACGCTCTTTTCGGTCCGGTCGTTCTTTTCGGTCCCGGCGGAATCTATGTGGAACTGCTGGATGATACGAGAATGCTCCGCCCGCCCTTCGACAGGTCGGATGTGATCAGGGCTATGGAGAAGATGGCCGGTTACCCCCTCATGAAGGGCTTTCGCGGAGCTCCTCCCGTTGACCTTGAGGCCTTTGCCGCTCTGGTATGCAGGGTGGGTGAGATAGCGGCGGATCTGCCGGAACATGTCGAATCGGTGGATTTTAACCCTGTAATAGTGCACCCCCGGGGACTTTCCATGGTGGATGCAAGAATTTCAATGTACGAATCTGAAGGAGGTGCAAGTGATAAGTAAACCTGTACCCGAACCAGTCACCGAGCTAAGCGCCGGGGGGCTGCGATACCGCGGCATACCTATGGAAAATCTGGGCGGTTCCTTTGGTTTCGCCCGTACCCTTACTCTTCTTTTAACGGGGAGCGACCCCTCCCGCGATGAGGCGGAGATGGTGGACGCGCTTCTGGTGAGCGCGGCGGACCACGGACAGAAGGCTCCCTCTGCTCATGTCGCTCTGGCTGTCTCTTCGACCCGGGCAAGCCTCTCAGCTTCGGTGGCCGCGGGACTTCTTACCCTCGGAGACGTACACGGTGGAGCGGCCGGAAAAACATCGGCTATGCTGTTGAAGGCTGTGGCAGATGGAATGAGCGCCCCGGAGGTAATTACCGAAGCTAAACGGAACGGACTGCGTATTCCCGGCTTCGGACACCGCATATACCGGGAAGCCGACCCGAGAAGCCTCTTTCTTATGCGCAAAGCGTCGGAGCTGGGCCTTGCGGGCCCCTGCTGCACGNNCCTGAACATCGATGGCGCCCATGGAGCAATCCTTGCCGATATGGGATGGAGCCCCGACATGTGCGAGGCTCTCTTTATTACGGCCCGTACCGCCGGTCTTTGTGCACATGTCATTGAGGACCGCGACCGGGGAAAGCCCCTGCAGTTTCTTACGCAGGTGCAGAAGGGGGAGGATCTCAGATGAGGTTATCAAGGAAGCTGTCCAGGGACCGCACCCTCTACCTGATGTTTCTCCTTCCTCTGGCCTATTTCATTATTTTCCACTACATCCCGATATGGGGAGCCCGTCTGGCCTTCCAGGAGTTCAGTTTCTTCGGTGACAACCGGTGGATCGGCCTGGAAAATTTCCGGATACTCTTCAGTTCTCCGGTCTTCGGGCGGGTCTTCATGAATACGGTGATTATCAGCTTTATGAAACTGCTCTTCAATTTTCCGGCACCGGTCATTCTTGCTTTGCTTATGCTGGAGCTGCGCAGGGCACGGTTCCGCAAGACGGTACAGTCTCTGGTTTACCTGCCGCATTTTCTCTCCTGGGTTGTTATTGCGGGTATCTTCATCACCATGCTCTCCATCTCCGACGGGCTGGTAAACGAGATCCGCCGCTTTATGGGCATGGATCCCGTCAGCTATATGACCAGCCACCGCCACATCCGCTGGGTACTCGTCTTTTCGGAGATGTGGAGAAGTATCGGATGGGATTCTATCCTCTATGTGGCCGCCATAATGGAAATTCCCCTGGATCTCTATGATGCCGCTTCAATCGACGGCTGTTCGAGAGTGCAGAAGATGACCAGGATAACCCTTCCCGCAATATTCCCAACCATGATTACCGTTTTTATTCTGAACCTCGGTTTTTTCATGAACGCAGGTTTTGATCAGGTGTTCAACCTTATGAACGATTCGATCATAAGCGTGGTGGACATTATTGATACCTATGTATACCGGGTCGGACTGATACAGGGAGAGTTCTCTCTTGGTACGGCCGCCGGTCTCTTCAAAGGGGTGATAGGACTGGTGCTTATTTACGGTACCCACCGGGGAAGCAAAAAACTGACCGGAGAAGGCTTATGGTAGAAAAACGCATTACACCCTTCAGGGTATTCAATGCTCTGCTCATGATCCTTCTGGTCCTGATAATGGTCTATCCTCTTATTAACCTTCTGGCAATCAGCTTTACAGGGCCGAAGTATATAGCCGAAGCAAACGGTCTTACCATCTGGCCCCGGGACTTTACCTTTGCCACCTACCAGGCGCTGCTGACAAACCAGAAGGTCTATAAGGGGCTTTTCAACAGTCTGTATATTACCGGAGCGGGAACGGTCATAAATCTGTTTCTTACCAGCATGGCAGCCTATGTTCTTACCAGAAAAAACCTTATAGGGAGGCACTTCTTTCTGGTGATAATTCTCATCACCATGATCTTCGAAGGCGGTCTGATTCCCGACTATTTTCTGATAAAGAATCTGGGACTCCTGAACAGCTACTGGTCGGTCATCCTCTACAAGGCTGTAAACCCCTACTACCTCATTATCCTCATGCGCTTTTTCGAGCGGGTACCGGTCTCGCTGGAGGAGTCTGCACGGCTTGAAGGAGCGGGGGAGTGGCAGATATTCACCAGAATAAGCGTTCCGGTCAACAAGGGCGGAATAGCCACCATCGGACTGTTTTACGGCGTGTTTCACTGGAACGAATATTTCCGCGCTCTTATCTACCTGAACGACGAGGCTAAATGGCCCCTTCAGGTGGTGCTGAGAGAACTGATTGTAGGTCTGGATAAGGCCGCTTTCCTCGGAAGCCTGAGCTTCCTTAAGTATACCGATGCCTCGATGATGATCGACATCAAGGCGCTCAAATCGGGAATGATCATACTGGCAATACTACCGGTCCTGGTGCTCTATCCGCTGATCCTCAAGTATTTCACCCGGGGCACCATGAGCGGAAGCATAAAAGAATAGGAGGGACAAGATGAAAAGATTACTGATTATGGTACTTGTGCTTAGCACAATTACCGGCGCCCTGTTTGCAGGCGGCAAACAAGAGACCCCTGCGGTTACCGGAGGGGACGAGGTTATCAAGCTCAGACTTGTGGGAAAGGACAACTCCCCGGCGGAGCAGATAAATGTGGACCACATAGACCGGATTGAAGCTGCGATGCTGGAAAAAACCGGAATTAAGGTGGATATCGAACTGGTCAAGGTTCCGGAAGGAAGCTACGGTGAAAAACTGAACCTGATGATTCTGGGAGGCGATATTCCGGATATTATCTATTTCCAGGGCAACGATCAAGCCATTGCCAACCAGGGAATACTTGAAGATCTGCGCCCGTGGGTTGCTAAATCGGAAGTTGTCCGGAATGCGATGCTCGATTTCAATAAAAAAAGGATAGAGACCTATCCCTACCTGCTCTGGTTCGCACCCCCGAGAATCCGGGTTCCCATGGTCAGAACCGACTGGTATGAGGCATATGGCAAAGATGTGGAGACGGTCGACGAGTATTACGACATGCTGAAATTCTTCAAGGACCAGGGAGGCATCGGACTTACCGATACTGGAAATACCGCAAGGATAGACTATGTATTTGACCGGGCCTTCGGGGTGACATCCACCTGGATGAAGCAGGACGGAAGCTGGATCTATTCGAAGATTACCGATCAGGAACGGGACAAACTGGCTTTCTACCGGAAGCTTTACGCCGAGGGTATACTTGACCCGGAGTACATTACCACTAAATGGGACACCATGGAGGACAAACTCTATGCTGCGAAGGTGGGGATGGTTGCCAGCTCCGCCGGTATTGTGGTGGACATCTATGAGAGCAAGATGGAGAAAAGCGAAGCGGGAGGCAGCCTTACCATCCTTCCCCCAGCGAAGGGTATCGATCAGGGATTTTCGGTCGATGTTACCAAGGAAGAACGCGGCTGGGCCATAAGCGCGGGAAGCAAAAACAAGGAAGCCGCCTGGGCATTCCTCGAATTCATGGCCACAAACGAAGGCCAGATGCTCGACCGCCTCGGTTTCGAAGGTATCCACCATGTTGTGGAGAACGGGCAGATTAAGCTTACCGACCGTTTCAATGAGTGGTGGCCGCGCTACCACGAGGTGGTAGGATGGAAGTCTCCGGTTCCGCTGCTGGGAGAAAGTGCGGAGAAGAGTCTGGAGATTGCGGTTGAATATACGCGTGATGACATAAATTTCCTCATCCCCAGAGAGATGGCACCTGCCTGGGACGCTCTTCAGAACCTCTATCGGGAATACTCCTTCAAACTGATAAGCGGAGAGTACCCGATGTCGAAGTTCGACGAGTTTAAGGCGGAATGGTACCGGCTGGGCGGTGACAAACTTACCGAATACGCGCAGACAGTACTGGACTGACCGCTGCTGGAACTTCAGGGGCCCCGGGAACGGGGCTCCTTTATTCCGGTGAAGACAGGAACAGGATTATGATAAGAACAGCGCTCCTGCAGATGCCTTCTTCGGGTACCGATCAGAAGCTGAACCGAAAAACGGCGGAGGAGTACTGTCGTAAAGCGGCGGCTGAGAAAGCGGATATCGCTCTTTTTCCGGAAATGTTTAACATCGGCTACACTTTTCCGGAAAAGAGTACTCCGGAATCTATCGCTGCCTTGCACGCTTATGCGGTGGATCCTGAGGGAGAATGGGTCGGGTACTTTCGCAATCTGGCGAAGGAGCTGAACATGGCCGTCTGCTGCACCTATCTCGAAAAGCGGAGGGGGGCTGCCCCGGCCAACTCCCTTTCTCTTTTCGACCGGAATGGTAATACTGTTTTACGATACCGGAAGGTTCATACCTGCAGGTTTATGCCCTTCGAAGCATCCCTTTCGATGGGTGATTCATTTTCCGTTGCCGATCTTGACCTTGCCGGCGGGAACGTAAGAGTCGGTACGATGATATGCTGGGACAGGGAATTCCCCGAGAGTGCCCGCACTCTGATGCTTGGGGGAGCGGAGCTGGTACTGGTGCCCAATGCCGCCCGGATGGATGCAAGGCGTCTTGGTCAGCTGCAGAGCGGAGCCTTCGGGAACGCTATGGCCCTGGGGCTGGCCAATTATCCCGGTCCGCCCTTCGGCGGAGGGTCTGTCGCCTACGGATGTGACGGGTACAAGACCGCAGAAGCCGGATCCGATGAAGAAATTGTGCTGTTTGATCTGGATGTGGAGCATCTTCGGGATTACCGGAAGGAGAGCATTCGCGGTAATGCCTACCGACGGCCCGAGAGCTATGGAAAACTTATGGAAAGGAAAGAGGGATGATTCAGAAGGATTACGCGGAGAGAGTCTATGCCGGCCTGCTCGGTAAATGCATCGGAGTGCGCATCGGCGCACCGGTTGAACCAACGGTCTGGTCCTACGAACGGATAAGGGAAACCTACGGGGACATTACCGGCTACATAAAGGATTATAAGAATTTTGCGGCCGATGACGATGTGAACGGTCCTCTCTTTTTTATCCGGGCGCTTACGGATTACGGTCTGGAGAGGGAGATTACATCGGAGGATATCGGTAACTGCTGGCTCAACTATACGAGGGAAGGGGTCGGTTTTTACTGGTGGGGCGGTTACGGACGAAGCACCGAACATACGGCCTATCTGAACCTCAAGCACGGGATCACCGCCCCGCAATCGGGCTCCATTCAGCAGAACGGGAGTACCGTCGCCGAGCAGATAGGCGGACAGATATTTATTGACACCTGGGGGCTGGTCTGTCCGGGGAACCCTGGAGAAGCCGCACGTTACGGCGAAATGGCGGCCCGGGTGTCTCATGATCGAAACGGGATGTACGGAGGCCGGTTTATAGCCGCGGCCATAGCCCTGGCTTTCGCGGAGAGTGAACCGGAGAACATAATCCGGTCGGCCCTGGAGTTTATTCCAGCTGAGAGCGAGTACGCCCGGGTAAGCGGCGCGGTCCTGGATTTTCACCGTGCCCATCCGGAAGATTTTCGCGCCTGCAGGGAGTTTCTTGAAGCGGAGTTCGGCTATGACCGGTATCCCGGCGTCTGTCATATCATTCCCAACGCGGGGGTATGTATTCTGTCGCTTCTCTACGGAGAGGGCTCCCTTTCCCGCAGCGTTGAGATTGCGACAATGTGCGGCTGGGATACGGACTGTAATGCCGGAAACGTCGGAACAATAATGGGAGTAGCTGCGGGGCTTTCCGGGGTGGAGGCAAAGTACCGGGAACCGATAAACGACTTTCACGCCGCCAGCAGCATTGCAGGAAGCCTCAATATTATAGATCTGCCCACCGAAGCGAAACGCCTTGCGCTTATCGGCTACCGTCTTGCCGGAGAATCTGCACCGGAGCAGCTGAGAGAAACCTGCCGTGACCGGGAACTCCTTTTTGATTTCTCTTTCCCCGGATCGAGCCATGGAATCCGTTCGGCCGACACCCGTTATCTGACCCTTCATCCTGCAGCCACTCCTGAGGGTAACGCCCTTGCGGCTCTGGTCGACCGCCTGCCGCGCTATCAGAAGCAGCGCATGTTCTACAAACCATTTTACCGAAGGGACGATTTCTCCGATGAGCGCTACAGCCCCGCCTTTACGCCTCAGGTATATCCCGGGCAGGAGCTGCGGGTCCGTTTCCGCTGGTGCCCCTTTACCGGACCGGAGCCGGCGATAAGCCTCTACGCAAGAAAGACCGTAAGCGGAGAACTTGTTGAGAGCAAGCCCTTTTTTCCGGAAAAGGGAGAAGGCGACGCTTTCATCCTTGAGGAACGGAGCTGGCAGATTCCGGACACCGACGGAGAGGCGATAGACGAGATTGGAATTACCATTGAGGGGAGGGAAAAAGCACTTACCTTCGGTAAGCTGATGCTACACCGCTTCGAAGTAGCGGGCGGAGGGGTTCAGGTGCTCGACTTTGCGAAGGAGTGCGTGGAATTCGGTACTATTACCCAGACTACCAGCGACGGCGGAGCATGGATGCTTGAGGGTGGGGGCGTTCGGGCTCTTACGGCGGAGGTAAATGAACTCTACACAGGCAGTTTCCATACCCGCGACGTATCGGTGATAGTTACGGTTACACCGGAAAACGGGAACAGCCATATGATCATTCTCCGGTCACGGGGGCGGAGGCACGGCTACTTTATCGGCTTCGACGGCCGGGATACGGTAAGGCTGATAAAGAATGACAATGGTACGAGGGTACTTGCATCCGCGAATTTTCCGTGGGAATCGGGTAGGACCTATCAGCTTGAGGCAAGAGCGGAAGGAGAGGAAATAAGCCTGAAGGTGGACGGTCAGACGGTGCTGGACTACGTTGACAAAAAGGCCTATACCCACGGAATGTACGGCCTGGCCCAACGTTCTCCTTCAAGGACATTGTTCGGAACACTGACTGCGGCAGAGCTTTAGCCGGGTTCCTGCCGAACGGGGATATCTTCTCTATCTGCTGCATCAGTTGATGGTCGTTCTCTTGAATTCCTCCCGGGTGACCTCTATAGTTAGGTAGATCCGGGAATGGTGCCATGCGCATCCCGGAAGCCGGAGGTTTAATCGTGTTTTACAATTTTCGCAGCAGTCTGCGTACCAAACTGATTCTTGTCATATCCCTGGTCGTTCTCGTGGTACTCCTTATAAACGGAGTACTCGTTTACAGCCGGGTTTCCTCAAGCAGCGAGGGGCAGGCCGTTCTTTACATGGAAGCCCTTTCGGGTGAGTACGCCCGGATAGCCCAGTCCATCCTCGAAGAACCCCTTCACCACGCCTCCTCGCTTGCGCAGGCCATGTCCGCCTATGACAGTATACCGCCGGATTCCCGCCGCCAGGTGTATATCGATATGCTCAAGGCGCTTATACGCAATAATCCTGACTATCTTTCGGTCTGGAGCCTCTGGGAACCAGACGCCATTGACGGCAGTGATGTGCGTTATGTGAATAATCAGCGGCTCGGGAGCGACAGCCGCGGAATTTTTACTCCCCTTATATACCAGGAAGACGGCGAACCGGTATTGACCGATCCTGCTCCGAACGCAACCGAGGCCTATGAAGAGCCCTTTTACTCGGGGGCAAAAACGAACCTGCGTGAATACGTGACCGAACCCTACTACTATCCCGTCGACGGACAGGATGTAATGATGATCTCCCTGGTTGCACCCATAATTCGGGACGGACGTTTCCTTGGCGTAGTGGGGCTGGATATTCTTCCCGACAGACTGCAGGCTGCACTGGACGAATTGAAACTCTACGATACCGGCTTCGGCCGCCTTATTTCCCATGACGGCATGGTGGTTACGCATCCCTATCCGGAACGTATCGGCCAGACCGCTCCGGAGTGGGAAAAAATGATTCCGGAGCTTATGGAGCTGGTGAGGACCGGGACCGTTCAGACCTTCGAATCGGTATCGCTTGCGACGGGCGAGGTGAGCGTAAAGTCGTTCGTTCCGGTCCGTATCGGCAAGAGCATGAACTCCTGGTATTTCGGCACCGTTGTCCCTCCTTCCGAGGTGTACGCATCAACAAGAGCAGTGGTAAGAACCTATATCCTCAGCACCATAGCCGGGCTTGTGCTCATCCTTCTGGTTATCTGGCTGCTGGTCCGTTCATTTCTGCGCCCCCTGAAACGGGCTGCCCACGCCCTTTCCAATGTGGCCCGGGGGGAGGGCGATCTTACCCACCTGCTTGCGGTAAACAGCATCGATGAGATTGGACAGCTTTCCGGTCATTTCAATACCTTTGTTACCAGCCTGAGCCGCATCATCGGGGCCATGAAAAACTCTCTTGAAACCCTGAAGCGCTCGGGGCAGGAACTCTCGGCCAACATGGAGCAGACCGGATCCGCGGTGTACGAGATAAATGCGAATATTGACAGTGTAAAACAGCAGATAATAAATCAGTCCGCGGGAGTAACGGAGATATCATCTACCATTGAGGAGATCTCCAGGAATATCGACAGCCTTAACGCTCTTATCGACCGGCAGGGTTCTTCCCTGGAGGGAAGCTCCGCCTCCATCGAAGAGATGGTGGCCAACATCCAGTCGGTCAGCCGCAATGTGGACTCGAACCTGAGCCAGGTGCAGGGACTCCAGAGGGAGTCCGAGAAGGGTTACGGTCAGCTGCAGGAGGTTACCCGGGTTATTCAGGAGGTTGCTCAGCAGTCCGACGGTCTTCTGGACGCCAATAAGGTTATCCAGAACATCAGCGCGAAGACCAACCTCCTTGCCATGAATGCCGCCATTGAGGCCGCCCACGCGGGAAACGCCGGCCGCGGTTTTGCCGTTGTGGCGGACGAAATACGGAAGCTTGCCGAAACATCCGGAGCCCAGTCAAAGACCATTACTCAGGTGCTTAAATCTCTTAAAAGCCTTATAGACAGCGTGGTTCACCAGGTTATGGAGGCCGGAAACAGCTTTGAAACGGTCCGTTTATCCGTACATGATGTGACCCGGAGGCAGGAAGAGATCCGCAGCAGCATGGAAGAGCAGAGCAGCGGGAGCGAACAGGTCCTGTCGAGCCTGGAGGATCTGCGTAATATCAGCCACGAGGTCCAGGCCGGTTCGGGCGAAATGGCAACCGGAAGCCGGGCCATCCTGGAGGAAATGCAGCATCTGATGAGCATAACTCAGGAGGTGCAGAACAGCATGGAAGAGATGAGCAGGGGAACGGAGGAGATTAACAGCGCCGTCACCTCGGTCATCAGCCTTACGGAGGAGAACAGCCGGGGCATAGAAGGCATGGAGAAGGATATCCTCAAATTTACCCTTCAGGAGGATGATGATGCGGCGGAAAGCGCTCCGGCCGGGGATGACCCGGCCGTGGCTGAGGAGTGAAGGACCTGCTAAGCGATCATTCCGAAGAGGAGTCCCGCTGCGGTGGAGAGCACCACTACCAGGGTCACATAGACACTTGTTTTTTTCAGGCCCAGTTCTCCGCCGATAACCAGCATGGAGGGGAGGGAGAGGGATGGACCGGCGAGCAGAAGCGCCAGAGCCGGACCCTTGCCCATTCCGGCCCCGAGCAGTCCCTGGATTATGGGTACCTCGGTCAGGGTGGCAAAGTACATGAAGGCCCCGCTGATCGAGGCGATAAAGTTGGAAAGGATTGAATTGCCTCCCACCAGGGACGCAACCCATCGGGTGGGGATAAGGGCATCGTGGCCCGGGCGGCCCAGAAGGAAGCCCGCTATCAGCACACCCCCGAAAAGGTAGGGAAGAATCTGAAGGGAAAAGTCTCTCGTGGCTATGGTCCAGATCTTCAGATCTTCCCGGCTGAACCAGCGTATCAGTGAATAGATAAGCAGAAGGGCGAAGATGCCCGTTATAAGGTATTTGTAATTATAGACGGCATCCCATGCAGCGCTGCCGCCTCCGGAACTTGCCCAGTTTATAAAGACCAGAATACCGATCATGGAGAACATGTAGAGGGCCATCTGCCCGAGGGAACGCCCTTCATCCTTCTCTTCGTACTTGAACATTTTTTCGTCGGCCAGGCGCTCTTCATCCTCTTTTCTGAAGATGAACTGCATGACAAGACCGATTACAACCGCAAAGACTACGGCTCCGATCATCCTTGCCATGCCGATCTGCCAGCCGAAGACCTTGTAGGAAAGTACAATTGCCAGAATATTCACCGCAGGACCCGAATAGAGGAAGCTCACAGCCGGTCCCAGACCCGCACCTTTTTTGTAGATACCCTTGAAAAGGGGAAGTACCGTACAGGAACAGACCGCAAGAATGGCTCCGCTCACCGAAGCAACACCATAGGCAACCAGTTTGGGAGCCCTGGGGCCCAGGTAGCGGATAACCGCCCGCTGGTTCAGAAATACCGTTATAGCCCCGGCAATGAACATGGCCGGCACCAGGCAGAGCAGAACATGCTCGCGGGCGTATTCGCCCAGCATGAGGAATGCCTCCTGGACTGCACGGGCCACCCGGGGGGCGTCGAAGGGGACGAAATAGGCGATCAGAAAGACACCGGCGACAAGCAGCAGCGCTTTATTGGGATTCATTTCTTTTCCGGACATCTCTTACTCCCCGGCCACAATTTTTGCGGCAATGGAGGCGGAAACATCCTCAATTACTTCGCCGGTAATGGAAGTCTTGCCCTTTGCAACACCGAAATCCGTCGTAATAAAATGAGAAAAGGGAAGCCCCTTTGCTTCGAAAATCTGTTTCCCGCATCCCACGGGACAGCCGTCTATGACTATATTCCGCGTCGCATTCCGGGCTGACAGGATAAAACCTGAGAGATCCGCACCTATGGCGGAGAGGCAAGTGCCGTCGCCAACTCCGTTACGTGCGAGCGTCCGCATTACCTGGTCCGCGAGCAGACCGGTATTGGCCGCTCCCGAACAGGAGTAGATCAGGTTTGTTTCACAATTACCACCGCAGCTGCATCCCATTCTATTTTCCTCCCTTGATATAATCACTGATCTGTTCTGGGCTTAAAATCTTACCGACACTTTTTACCTCACCGTCAATGGCAAGCGCCGGGGTCATCATCACCCCCATTTCCATTATCTCGTCAATTCCCGTAACCTTTTCTATGTCCGCGTCCATGGTGAGGGCCTTGACCGCCTCGCGCGCATTAGCCTCCAGGGCCTTGCACTTGGGACAACCTGAACCTAAAATCTGAATCTTCATATTGAAACTCCTTGCGTTTATCTTACCCCGTGGGGTTCGTCGATCAGCGCCGCAGCGGCGTATACCCGTTCCACTTCCTTCCGCGGCACCGCCGTTTTAATGGCGAATGCGATTATCGTAATACCGACAAGATCTATCACCAGCCTGGCCAGGGCAAAGCGGAAACCGAGGGCCTTCATCTCGAAGAGCAGCATCGGTATCTTTGTTGTGGACCAGGCGCCGATAAAAACCAGAATATTGAAAAAGCCCGCCCCCTTTTTCATCATAATGGCCGCCACCGGGAAGGCGCCGTACAGGGGGCCCGCCGCCGCCGAACCGAGAGCGAAACCGATAAGCGGCCCCTTTATCCCCGAATCCGGTCCCATCAGCCGTATCATCGTATCCCGCGGCACCCAGACATCCAGAAGACCCAGGAGTATGAAGATAGGCGGAAGGACCAGGAGCATGGTGCGCGCCTGGAGCATAAGGGAGTCCCCCGCCTTCGGGGCCAGGTCCGGAAACAGGATGATGAACAGGAGCATTCCCGCTGCGGCTATAAGGGCACCCCGGTAGCGGAGAAGCAGCCCGGGCGCTCTCATATCCCCACCGCCCAGGCGACGAAGGAAGCTGCGGCGAACACAAAAAGGAAGGCAAGCACATTGCGCAGAATCGCCGTCCGCCGACCGAAAACCAGTATCTCCATGGGGAGGGTAACCACTCCGACCATCATGAGAGCGGAGACAAAGGCGGCAATCTGCAGCACTCCCGCACCGCTGCGAAGCAGTTCACTCGCCGCGGGAAAGGCGACAAAACCGGGAATAAGGGTGACCGAGCCCGCCATGGCGGCAGCCAATACCCCGGGGAAACCGGACTCACTCCCCAGAAAGCGCGATATAAGCTCCGCATCGAAGAGCGAAAGAGCGATCGCCACAAAGACAAGGACCGACAGCAGCTGGGGAAGCAGGTTCTCCAGGGCCCGAAGCGATTTTGCAAGTGCCTTTATCGTTTTCTCCCTGCTTTTCAAAAGAGAAACCAGCAGGAGTGAAAGTGCCGTACCGTAAAGTATAAGGGTATCCATCGGTTCTCCTTAGTTGCAAATATTAGAAACATAGCGACAAAGTGTCAATCCCATATTGACAAAGTTTCCAAACATTGCAACATTAAAGAGATGAATCAGGACGACATGACCCGTTTCGAACTGCGCGCCCACATGTTCAAGGCCATGGCCCATCCCGTCCGCATGCAGCTCCTCGAAAAGCTGAAGGAGCGCTCATGGTGCGTATGCGAACTGGCCGCCGAGGTGGGGATAAGCAAATCCGTCGCCTCCAAACACCTTTCCCAGCTCAAGGAAGCAGGCCTTATCGACGACGACCGTCGCGGGACCACCGCCGAATACAGCCTGACCGCCCCCTGTGTCCTCGACCTTGCCGAGTGTGCCGAGGGTGCCGTGCTTATGAACCGCAGACGGAAGCTGGGAATCGCGGAGTAAACCTTAATGAAGGGGTGGAACAGGCTACCCAAAAGCAGTACTCCTGCCTTATGATGCAAAGGTATGAGGAAATCGGGTTTCTCCATCCGCTCCATCTTTTATCGCCTTCTCCTTTCATATTCTCTTGTGGGAACGCTCCCCCTTGCAGTTGCCTGCCTGGTTCTTCTGGTCTGGGGGAATACCCTTGTTGTCCGATACGTCCAGAATCTTGGTAACGGCTTTACCGAAAGGGTGGCGGAAGAGGTGGATGAGACGGTTCTCCGGTTCCAGGGGATCGGGATGACTCTCGCCGAAGATCCCGCCGTACTGCTGGCGCTGGAAGAGGATATTCAGGACCCGGATGAGCGTATAGAGCTGGATATGTATCAGAGGATATTCCGGGAAATCCGCGGCTATCTTTCGGTCGTGGAAGTTCATCTCTCAAGTTCCGACGGAATGCGGAAATATTCCTCCACCGAATACCCCAGGCGCTACGATCTGACTAACCACCAGGTTCGGGAAACCTATCTCTCCGGCGGTTCCGCATCAAACCCGGGGCTTTACCTTTCTCCGGGTCCCGGCACCGACGGTCATCAGATAGTATTCTGCATCACCCTTCCTCTGCCCGGAGGGCTGCTCTTTCTGGATGTGAGAGCCGGAGCTCTTGAGTCGCCGCGGCAGACGCGCACCTCAAGCAGGCTCTTCCTGGTGGACCGCCGGCAAATTAACGGCATCAACCTTATCCAGCCTCAGGAGCCCGCGAGCTTTTCGGTCTATCCGGAGCTTGGGATTATTTTTGATGATGAATATTTCCGGCAGCCCGAGCCGTACGAGCTCATTCACCGCCGGGATCTTGCCGCGGAGAACCTGTCGGTTATCATGAGAAGCGACCTGAGAACCTACTTCGATACGCTCCGTCAGATTCTGCTCTTCGGGCTTGCCCTGGTTGCGGGCACCCTGGTAATAACAGCCATTATTTCGATAGGCATAAGCCGCTCCATCAGCCGGCCCATAGACTCCATTATCGGGGCCATGACAAGCAATCCGCGCGGTCCGCAGCCGCTGCCGTCGGCGGATTCGCCGGAGCCCAGGGATGAACTCGGGCAGCTCTCCTTTCACTACAACCGCATGGTGGAGACCATCAGCTCGCTCATTGATAAGGTGCGGGAGGAAGAGCAGCTCCTGCGCCTTGCCGAGCGCCGTTTGCTTCAGGCACAGATTCAGCCTCATTTTCTGTACAACACCCTGGGTTCCGTAAAATCCATGGCGAAGCTTGGGGATTTTGAGGCTGTCTCCGCTATTGTTACGGATCTTGGCAAGATCCTCCGGTTCTCGCTTTCCGATACGGAGGTTATGGTGCCCCTGAAGGAGATTACCGATCTGATCCGGCGCTACCTCAATATTCATAAAATGCGTTTTCAGGAGCGGATGCACTTTATTATGGATCTCGACCCCAAAGCGGAAACAATCAGGGTTCCCAAGCTGATCATTCAGCCCCTGGCGGAAAATGCCGTCATCCACGGAGTGGAAAAAAGTCCCCTGCCGGTAACCATCACCCTGGTAACCCGGCTTCATCAGGATGAGCTTGAGATTCGTGTGGAAGATACCGGTCCGGGCCCGGAGCTGCATACGGCCGCTCTTGAGGGACACGGTATCGGTCTTGGTAACGTGGAAAAGCGGCTGCGTCTCATTTACGGGGAACATACGGAGTTTACGCTCTCCCGTGAAACGGGCAAAACCATAGCGAGGGTGAGGATCTCACAATGAAATTCAAGCTTGTAATTGTCGAGGACGAGCTGCCTCTCCTGAGGGAACTGGTGGAGACCTTCTCCTGGAGAAGCGTGAACTGCACGGTAGCCGGAACAGCCGGTACGGCCGCCGAAGCAAGGCGGATAATTGAACAGATAAGGCCGGATATTCTTATAAGCGATATTAAACTCCCTGACGGAGACGGCATCTCACTTATTGAAGAGACAAGCCCGCCGGCCGCTATTGTCATTACCGGATTCAGCCAGATCGAGTTTGCCCAGAAGGCACTTCGTGCCGGTGCCGTTGATTTCCTTCTGAAACCTATCGATGATGATGAGTTGCGGCAGGCGGTTCAGCGGGCCGTACTCCGTGCAGGGGAGGGGTCGCTTCCCGAATCAACGGCTGTGACCGTCTCAAACCCCCTCGTACACGAAGCGCTCATCTTTATCCAGAAGCACTACCATGACGATGTCTCCCTCCTTGAGGCCGCCCGGTACCTTGAAATAACCGAGGGGCACCTGGCAAGCCTCTTCAGAAAAGAGACGGGAAAGACCTTTGTTCAGGCCCTCAGGGAGCATCGCATAAGCGTGGCCGGAACCCTTCTCCGGGATCCCCGCAACCGGATCAGCGAGGTCGCCAGGCAGTGCGGCTACAACGATCCGGCATATTTCGCCAGGGTCTTCCGACGCAGCACGGGTCTGAGCCCGAGAGACTACCGCGACCGGGCCTGATATTACCTTTCGTCGATAAGCTCCTGGGCATGCGCCTTGAGCAGCGCATAAGCCCGTTCCGGCGAAACATCGTCCAGCATTACCGATTCCACGGCCGTCTTGATGAGCTTCTGAAGCCTGGTGCTGTTCTGTGCGTGGTACACAACATTACCACGCATCATGTCAGCAGAAAAGACATCCGCATAAGGCGTGTTCAGGTAAAGCTCGCTCTCCATAAGAGCCTTCGAAGGCTGAATAATCCGTATTGCCAGGTATTCCTCGGGATGCTGCTGCATATAATTGATAAACTTCCATGCATAGTACCTCTGCCGGGGGGTCGCCTGCCGGTTTACCATAAGAAACTGGCCGTAAAAGCATGAAGCAATATCGTTCACGCCGTTTTCAAAGACCGGAAAGGGAACGACCCTCCATTCGCCGCTTTCGTAGAACTCCGGATTGTCGGCCATAATCCTGGCCTGCTGATACATTCCGCTGTGGATCATGGCGACCTCATCGTTATCGTAGTTGAACAGGAAGCGTGCATTCGGGTAGGCGGGAGAACCGAGATTTTTTCCATGAGGTCCCCACTGCCGCATAAAATGCAGGAACTCCAGCCATGCTTCCTCCCCGACTATTGCCGTCCTGCCGTCCTCGCTGACCAGCTTACCTCCAAGCTGCTCCACCATCGGAACCAGACCGATAAGGTAGTCGGAGTAACGGAAATCAAAACCGCGCCGGGTAATGATATCCCCATCGCGGCGGACAATACGCCCGCTCAGGCGGACCATGTCTTCCCAGGTCCTCGGGTAGTCCGTGTCGGGATCAAGCCCCGCATCGCGGAAGATGCGGTCGTTTATGTAGATGCTCCAGTTCAGCAGTTCCAGGGGGATGCCGTAGAGGATGCCGTCAATAAGGACCGGATCCAGGGAATCCTCCACGTAGAGGTCAACCAGGGCCTGCGTATTATCCGCTCCCATGGCCTCCAGGGATACCGGTGCCACAAGTCTGTTCGCCACAAAGGCGTAGCTGTCCTCAAGCTGGGTGTGGAAAATATCGGGTCCCTGACCTGCGGCAAAGGCGGTAAGCAGTCTCTCGGCAATTCTCGTGGAGGGGTGGGTTATGCGCTGGATGGTGACATCCGGGTTCAAGGCTTCAAACTCCGCGACCAGCCGTGCTTCAAAGGGCGTCCTGTTCGGATCTTCATGGGTCCAGTAGGTAAGGGTAAGCGGACCCTCATCTTCTTCCGCACCGTCCCTGCCCATTATAAAAACCAGAAAGGCCAGGGCCGACAGGGCGGCCAGCAGGATAACTCCTGCTGTGGTTCTGATGTTTTTGTCTTTCGCTGCCATGTTTCCATGCTACGTCAAAATAATGGCCGTGTCTGCGTAAAAAAGTGCTGATTTTCGTAAAAAGCTCACATTGCAGGGACCGAAACAGCCCCTCATACTGGATACATACCATTTACAGGAGGCCAGAATGAGGATGAAAGAAAAAATTGCGATCTTTCTTGTTGTCGTGATGCTTTTCAGCACCGCGGCATTGTTTGCCGGGGGCAAGCAGGAACGCGGCGGGACGGTAGTAGCCTATTCCGCACACGAGGATACCATTATCGCCGGCATGGTGAAACTCTGGGAAGAGGATAATCCCGATATAACACTTGAAGTTATCAAGATGGGATCAGGAGATGTCATAAGCCGGGTAAAAGCAGAATCGGCAAACCCCCGTGCAGACGTTATCTGGAGCATCGGCGGAGAGCCCCTGGAACAGAACAGCGATCTGCTTCAGGAATACAAGCCGAAAGACTGGGACATGATCGAGGATGTTTATAAAGTCGGCACCAACTGGCTACCCTACACGGGTATTATGAATGTCTTCATGGTCAATACCGATATGCTTACCGAAGACCAGTATCCCAGGAGCTGGAAAGAACTTGCAAGCGACCGGATTGCCGGAGTCGCTTCCGCCCGTGCGGACCAGTCAGGTTCCTCCTACATGCAGCTCGCGAATGTTCTTGCAATCTACGGCGACGGCGAAGAGGGCTGGGCTGTCTACCGCTCCATAATGGAAAACTTCTTTTTTACCTCCAGTTCCGGTGCAGTACCACGGGTAACCAACGATGGTGAAGTTCCCGTGGGTGTAACCCTTGAGGATAACGCACAGCGATTTGTTCTCGGCGGAGGCCCGGTGGCCATTGTCTATCCCGAGGACGGTGCTATTGCAGCACCCGACGGAATCGCGATCATAAAGGGCGCACCCAATCTTGCGGGAGCAAAAACTTTCATCGACTGGGCAATGTCCGCCCGTGTCCAGAACTTCCTGGTCCAGGAAATGGGACGCCGGCCGGTACGCAAGGACGCCGACACACCTCCGGGACTGCCCCCCATGAGCGAAATCAATACCATCGAGTACGATTTCGGCTGGTCCGCTTCCAACCGCGACGCCTTTATCGAGAAGTTCCGGGAGCTTATGATGGAGCTGGATCTCTAAGGAGAGAAGCTTCCGCTTATCTGCATCAAAAGGCCCGCTCTCCCCGTTGCGGGGGCTGCAGCGGGCCGTCAGTTATGTTATTACACCTATTCCAGTGAGGAGAGGCCCATGGTCGCTAAACGTATTCACATAGAACATATCAGAAAAACCTTTCCCGGCGTTGTTGCCCTGGACGATGTGCACATCGAGGTTGCCGAAGGAGAGTTTTTCACCCTCCTGGGCCCCAGCGGCTGCGGAAAGACGACCCTGCTGCGCACCATCGCCGGGTTTTATCAGCAGGATTCGGGACACATTCACGTGGGCGATACCGTTATCGACAAGATCCCCGCCCATCAGAGAGACATCGGCATGGTCTTTCAGAACTATGCGGTATTCCCCCACATGACGGTTGCCGAAAACGTGGCCTTCGGACTGAAAAACCGGAAGGTACCGGCGGCTGAAATTACCCCCAGGGTGGCCAAAGCACTCGCCACGGTCCAGCTTTCCGGTTACGAGGGACGTACCCCGGACCAGCTTTCCGGGGGGCAGCAGCA
>NPIE01006848.1_pt2 | contig 27564 bp, 23 predicted proteins | sample 8637661 | NCBI WGS metagenome assembly NPIE01 (sample SAMN07420842, study PRJNA396082) | bioreactor metagenome | isolation source: sample BA12 brine-fed electro-methanogenic bioreactor BA | place: Japan: Kochi | collected 2016-12-09 | reverse complement strand
CTTGGTAAATAATAATGGAGATTTTGTGACCATTCCTTTTGAAGGAACGGATGGCATCGATATGTACTATGAGTATACACCTAGTACTAGTGAAAGCACACAAAACTTCATATTGATTCATGGCTCGATGTATAACGCACAAACATGGAACCTCGTTACCGAAGAACTAAGTGCATATGGAAACGTGTACGCTTATGATCAAGCACCCTATGGATTAAGTGAGAAACTGTTAGTAGCAGATTATGATGATCTGAATCCATATACAATCGACGCCGCCGTACTGCAGTTAGAATTGTTCATGAATGAATTAGCTATAGAATCTGCTGTTTTAGTAGGAAGCTCATATGGGGCTGTAATAGCTGCAGAACTAGCTGTATCTAATCCTGAGTTAGTTGACTCGATGATTTTTGTAGATCCAGCTATTTTGGTGAGTGAAGCTGTTCCATCATGGATGATGAACTTACCTCAAGCAGACCACTTAGGGCCAGTCATAGCGAAAATGATGTCAAGTAGTGATTCGTTCTACTCTATGATTTATTATGATCAAGATACTTTGGATGAAACACGAATGGGCTTAAACAAACAGATGACTCTTGTGAACAACTATAATCTAGCGTATTGGGAATATCTGAAGGCGTGGATGATATCTCCTAGCGATGTTCAGGATGAACTGGATCAAATTGACGTTGAAGTATTAGTCATTAGTGGTGAATTTGATAAGGTTGTACCTTTGGAAGATAGTCAATTAATTGCGAGTATGATTTCCAATGCAACTTTTGTAATGATTGAAGACTGTGGACATATGCCACATGAAGAACGGCCAGATGAGTTTATGGATGTNNATTGAATAAGGCGTAAAGAAAAATGATCATAAATAAAAACTATACAAAAATTATATTTGCGACAGTCATCACACGACTAGGAGATTCGATCGATACGATTGCATTTAGTTGGTTGGTCTATATGATGACTGGTAGTAGAGCGCTGATGGGAGGCATCTTTATCATGAGNNGTTCTACCAAACCTTTTCGTATTACCTTTTGCAGGCGTCATAGCAGATTTGTTCAGCAAGAAGACATTAGTCATTTTAAGTGATGTTTTTAGAGGATTATTTGTGCTCTTATTGGCAATTCTATATTTGACTGACTTATTAGCAGTATGGCATCTATTTGCTTTTGTCTTTGCCAATAACATTTTTGAATCAGTCGCTAATCCATCGAGAACAGGGCTTATTCAAACAATCCTTGAACCCGATCAATATACAAAAGGGAATAGTTATATCTCGAGCGCATCTAGTTTTGGGAGTTTAATAGGGCTTGGGGTTGCTGGTATTTTGATAGGCGTGATTGGTATAGAAGGTGCAATACTTGTTGATGCATTGACGTTTTTTATATCATCTTTATTAATCATGAGTATGAAAGTAAAATATAATAAGCGTCCGATAGAAAAACAAAGTTTTTCCATGTACTTCAAAATGATTAAAGAAGGATTTTTATATCTTAAAGGAAAGCGTCTTCTGATTTCATTGTTAATACTTAGTGCAGTGATAAGTTTCATGTATGTGCCCTTTAATGTTTTGCAACCCGTTTACGTAGATTCTGTCATGAATATGGGCGTAGAGGGATTGACTTATTTAGGCGTATCACTATCTGTTGGTATGATTGTTGGGGGATTTGTCATGGGTAAAACGTCTAAAAAAATTAAATCAATAACAGCCATAGGTTTGGGATTCTTAATGATGGGACTTATGTATGCAGGACTAGGATTAATAAAATACGCTGAGTTAAATTTTACATTAAATATTGTTTTTATTGTAATGTTTACCTTTGTTTTCGGATTTTTTATACCTGTAATGCATGCTCCTGTTTACGGGACCATCATGAAAAAAATCCCACAAGAATTAATCGGGAGAATGATGTCGATCTTTGGTATCTTTGGGCTTATAGCTATGCCGCTCGGAGGACTGGTTGTAACAATTATCGATGACTCAGTCACTGTCTATGTCCTCTACATCATCATGGGACTCTTGATTGTTCTTATGGCATTGTCCTATTGGATTCCAAATCGTAATGAAGAGTTTTAGAGCGTAGAAGTGCATTCTATCGTTGAGAAGAAAGAAACGCCATCCAAAAAAAAGATCAAAACGTTATCATGCACATTCTATTTTTGAGAACACCTTGTTATGACTGCACATCAACATAGCATTGGTCTGATACATGTCTACTTTCTCATGAAACTGTCATCATCGTATCAGACCTTTTTTTGCTAACAGAGGTATTAAAACTTTGAAGAGAAGAGAAGTCTTCAAATCAGTTGTGATTTTAATATTTCTTTTAGTTCTTTCAATATCAACCTTGACTAAAAAAAATGCACTGCAACCTGATTCGATTTGAAAATTAGTGTCGTCTGCTTCAGTTCCAAATTAATCATTAATTCATTCATAAAAAACTAGTGCTATATATACAATATTTTGGATATCTGATATAATGACTTTAATGGTTTTATGCGAGCGTTTTCCTATCTCAAAGCGAGTAAAATTTAATGTTTCAAATTCAAGATCTGAATGACTCAGCAATAAAAAAATATTGATGATAAAAAAGGTGAAAGAATGGAAAAAAGTATTCTAGATTTAGCGCAAAATGAGTATATTGTATATGAAAAAGAAGACAGTGTTGTTCTCTACAAAGATGAAGAACTGACGTTGTTTATTACTAACCTAAACATGATTTTACTTAGTGAAACCACTCGCTTGTTTAAGAAGTCAACCTACGATGTAGTGAAATGGCCAATTGCTGATATCAAAATCATTGACAATGTACCGCAAATAAAAATTGAATATGATGATGACAATGGGTGCTGGAACATCGTTATTTTATTTGTCAAAGGGATTCAAAAAATCGGTTTCTATAGTGATAAATCTCTTTTTAAAAGAGATAATGTGAAGAAGGATGTTGAACAGTTGGCAGAAAACATTTCCCAATTACGAATGAAGGGAACTATTGTGCTAAAAAAGACCGCTCACGATAACTCAGATAGCATCAAATACGAGGCTGAAACGATTAAAGACAAAATTAAATACAATCCGCTTAGTCAATCAATCGCAAAAGGAATCGCATCTATCGCAAATTCTGTGAAACCAAAAGAAAAAAAGAACATAGAACAAGCATCAGATGTGAGTAAAGTTGATGTCGAATCCCACATCAAACCAAGACAACCAGAAGCAGATGGACAATATAATTTTTGTCAATTTTGTGGCGCTAAAAAAGATAAGAATGCTAAGTTCTGTCCTTCCTGTGGAAAGCCTCAACTTCAGTAAGGCATACAACAGTTAAACTTCATAACATTGCATCTGCAAAATCAGAAAAACATATCATGGAATATTTGACACATTGAACTAAGAACAGAAGGTATGGTCAACGCATGAGTTGCGGCCTTGATGTAAGACGAAATGATGACCAAATATAAAATTTCAGCCAACCCATATTGAAAGTATTTGCCCGATATGATATCGGGCTTTTTTTATGACCTTTATATGCTATAATGGGTTGTATAAGGAGAAGCCTATGAATACTTTATATCTATATTTCTCTGGTACAGGGAACACAAAGCATGCACTACAAGTTTTCGCAGAAGCATATGAAACAGAGGCGCCACGTGAGATCCATTCGATTGAAGAAAATCTTGATTTTTCACTATTGATTGAAGCGCATCAGCTGATTGTCATTGGATATCCAATTTATGGCAGTATGATGCCTGAACCGATGCAAAGGTTCATCCAACAACACAAGAAATCCTTCACAGGAAAGCAGATCATTGTTATCTGTACGCAAGTTCTCTTTTCAGGAGATGGCGCAGCCCTCGCCTTATATGATCTTAAAGGTGTTGATCTCAAAGTTAAGGCTACCATTCATGTGAATATGCCAAACAATATCACCGATTTGCATATATTCCCAATTAAAACGGTTGAGGAATCCAAGAAAAAGTTGGATAAAGCAACAACATTTATTAAAAAATGCGTTGTAAAAATGAAGGCTGGAAAAACCTATAAAATGGGTCGAAGATGGTACTCTAGGATGTTGGGATATCTCACACAGAGAGTTCACTTTAAGATGTTTTACAAGGCCTTGCAAAAACATCTAAAAGTCAATAATGACACGTGTATTCAATGTGGTCTTTGTGTCAAGGAATGCCCTTCTGGCAATCTCAGCCTCATTGAAGGGAAAATAGTGACTGATGACCAATGCTATCTCTGTTATCGATGCATTAATACCTGTCCGACGCAGTCGTTTAGACTATTGGGTAGACATTATCCGCAAAAGCAATATTATAAAAAATAGAAGGGTGATTTTCACCCTTCATTTATTCAATGATATTTTTTTTGATGTATTCCAACATGTAAGTTTCACGTTCTGTCCAATGATATATAGTGCCATTGGACATTCTAGTTCGATTAAGTTTGATTGCCAACGCTATGGGAACCCAGACAGGCTTAAATCCCAGACGTTGCTCTGCTTGACTCAAGTTAGTTTTTTGCAGAGGTTGATTAATCGCAACGAGATAGTAAACACTTCGCATGTAGAATAGACGATCATGCTCATATTTGTCTTGCCAAATCTGATCGATATACCCAATTTCTTGCTTGATCTTTATGATTTGGGCACCAGCCTCTTCCAGTGTTTCGCGAATCAAAGCTTGTTCAAAATCTTCACCATGTTCCACGCCACCACCCGGGAATTTATATTCGCCAGTTTTCTCTAACTTGCACATGAGTAGTTGCTTGTTTTCGATAATAATTGCTCTAACAGCAAATCGGTTGATTTGCTTTTTTTTGAGATTAGCAGATACGTAATCAAAGGTCTTTATATGTCTCATCTTTTCACCGCCTGATACAACATTATAACACAATCAATAAGAAAATGTTTTTCTAAATGATTTAAAGATCATGCGACACAATTGAACCTTAGTTTTGATCAACAATCCCATTTTCATGTCCTTCAATGAGCGAGAAGATTTAGTTGAACTGATGGGATGTTAGTAGACAAAGAAAATGCTTATCAAGGTTCTTTTTTACACTGTTATGGATATTAGAAGGGATATGTGATATATTATAATGGACTAAAATATTGTATAGGAGGATGATTGGATTGAGACGTGTCATCGGATTTGTTTTCGGTTTGCTTTTTTTTGTTTTTTATACGGGGATCATCAACTTTGAAGGTAATGATGTCACAATCGATTCATACATAGCCAATATAACGATTGATGATGCTGGTGACATGAGGGTTGTGGAAACATGGCATATGAATTACAAAGAGACGATGTCCGTCAGATTCAGGGACATCGTTTATAACAAGTACGCTGACGGTTATTCTCTGTATAAAGACACTAGCAATACTGCCACAATTAATCCCGATGATGTCGTGGTCAAGTTTTACAAGGATGGCATTGACAAAAGCGAGTATATCGATGTCGGATATTCTTGGAACGGAGACTACGATGAACTCGGCTATCCCGTTGCCTGCGAACCCAGAGTGTCGTATTGTGAATCGATTTTCGTCAACACCACATGGGCTGGGAGAATGTCCGGTGACGTCACTTTTGTCTATGAATACACGATTGAAGGGGCGGTCACCCAGTACAGTGACATCTCTGAACTCAATTGGAGGCTATTCACTTATGCAGAAAACACTGTGGAACAAGCAGAAATTAATGTCTCTTTTCCGGAAAACAGCTTTGAAATAACTGATGTTTATGCATGGGGTCACGGTTTAATCGATGGAACGATATCGATTGTTTCAAACAATCGTGTGGAAATGGACATTTCGGACATTGAGGACGGTGAGTTTCCAGAGTTCAGAATCCTGATGAATAACGATCTCTTCCCTAATATCAGGCAAAAAAACATCATTATCAATGATGCCATCAATCAATCGGTCATTATGGAATATGAAGCAGAACTTGCGGATGCCTATAATTTACGAGTAGCAGTAGCTAATATACTCTTGTATTCATCCTTCGGTCTTGTCATTGCGATGATAGGTATCTCTGTGTTTGTCTATATGAAGTATGACAAGGAATATGTTGCTAGCTTCGATGGTGATTACTATCGGGAACTGCCCAGCGACGACACGCCGGCAACGCTCAGTTACCTTTACTATATGGAAAAAATCGTCGATGAGACGATCACGGCAACGCTACTTGACTTGATTCGTAGGAAACACATTGCATTGTCATACGACAGTCAGGCTATGTCTTCGGTATCCTCGGATTTCACATTGTCATTGATCACAGAACATAACCACGATGATTTAAAAGAACACGAGTCTTATTTTATCAGTTATATTTTCAAGACGATAGGAGATGAACAAAAAGTCACAACCAAACAGATTGAAAACTATGGATCAACGAGCGAATCCAAAGCGAAATCTTTTCAATCGTTTCTGAAAACGTTCATTCATAAAGCCAAAAAAGTGGGCCGATCAAAAAAATATTTTGAATCTGGTCTGCAAAACAAGAAGAAGTTGGTACTGTCCGCAAACCTGTTACCCTTGGTTTTTATTGGGGTTTCAGTGATACTATATGCCACGTTTTTCATCAGTATAACTATCCCCGTATTGAATGCCTTGGCTGTCATGATTCTTTACTCGATTTATGTAAACAGAATCAAGAAAAGAAGTGTCAAAGGCAACGAGTTGTATGCAAAATGGAAAGCATTCAAAAACTTTTTAACCTCTTTTGGAAACATGGAAGATTATCCGATTCCGGGCATTATCGTATGGGAGCACTATCTTGTTTACGCGACTGTTCTAGGCGTAGCAGACCAGGTCATGGAACAACTTCATGTCAAATTGCCGGCGTCAGAACAGGAAGAATCTGAAGCAACCTTTTTCAGAAGATCAACCTATCGAAGATACAGGTATTGGGGGATACATCGAAGCTTCAACACATCGTTTTCTGTCGCTAAGATGAATGCCCGTTCGACCATCGTGGAGGCCAGAAATGCACGGATGAATGCTGGCGGATCCGGTGGCGGCTTCGGTGGCGGTAGTTCCTTTGGCGGTGGTGGCGGCGGCGGCCGCAGCCGATAAAGATTTATCAAATAAAAAAATTTATATAGGAGGAATATGTATGTTTTTAAGTATTGTAGGGACGGTTATTGGAATTGTTGCTTTAATCTTGTTGGTTGTGGTGATTGGATTTGTCATTTCCGTCTACAATCAACTCGTCGTTTTGCGAAACAGAGTCAAAAACAGCTGGGCACAAATCGATGTGCAACTAAAAAGACGCTTTGACCTGATTCCGAATTTGGTCGAAACGGTCAAAGGCTATGCAGCGCATGAAAAAGAAATCTTTCAAGAGTTTGCTAAGGCAAGAGGCCTTTATGCACATGCTGCACAGTCAGGCAGCGTTGCCGAAGCCGGGCTTGCAGAACAAGGTATTTCAGGCGCTTTGAGCCGATTGCTGGCTGTCCAGGAAAGATATCCTGAACTGCAGGCAAACGAGAACTTCAAGGATTTGATGGCGCAGCTGAAAGAAACTGAAGATAAAATCAGTTTCGGGAGACAGTTTTATAATGATACCGCTCTTAAATTCAATAATAAAATTGAACTGTTCCCATCAAATATCGTGGCCAATATCTTTAAATTCAACGCAGCAGAATACTTTACAGTGAAAGACGAAAAACAAAGAGAAGCAGTCAAAGTCTCATTTCAATAATCAAAGTTAAAGCAATCCAATGTTTTTTGTTGGNNTAAGGTTAATTTACAAGGTTGACTTCTCTTTTATCGCGGCAGATCAACTGGTTTTTCGTCAACCATTGTGATAAACTATTTTTAAGAATCGGTTAGGAATATTCAATGATGGAGGCATCTATGAAACCATTATCTGGCAAGATCGCTTTAGTCACTGGCGGCACACGCAATGTCGGGAAAGGGATTGCCATCGCCTTAGCGGAGGCTGGCGCTAAGGTTTATATAACAGGCCGAAGTATCACTGAAAAAGATATCGCAGTTATTCGTAAAGCAGGAGGCAATGCTGTTGCTTATGTCTGCAATCATGCGAGCGATGATGAAGTGAAGCAATTGTTTGATACCATTGAATCAAAAGAATGCAAACTGGATATTCTTGTCAACAATGCTTGGGGAGGCTATCATCGTTTAAGAAACAGAAGTCAATACAAGGGCTTTAAATGGAAAGATGATTTTTGGAAACAACCCCTTGAACTCTTTGATGAGATGACCATCGTAGGTGTTAGATCAAATTATATTGCCAGCGTTTATGCGACGAGGTTGATGTTGAAAAACAACGGCGGTTTGATTGTCAATATATCATTCTTTGCCAGCAGAAAGTATTATGGCAATGTCGCCTATGGAGTTTCAAAAGCCGCTGTCGATAAAATGACGCAGGATATGGCCGTTGAGTTAAAACCAAAAAATATCGCATGTATATCATTGTATCCAGGCTATATCGATGATCATAAGAAAACGCCCAATAACAAAAAGGAATCTTCACAGTTTGTGGGACGGGCCATTGCTGCGCTTGCGAATGATGAGGGCGTGATGGGAAAAACAGGCAAGATATTGATTGCTGCTGATTTAGGTAAAGAATACGGTTTTCTAGATATAGACGGGACATTACCACTGCCTTATGATACATTGTGATGACAGGCAAAACTACTAAGGCGATAGAGGGGAAAGACCTTTCTTCGGTCGTTTTATACTGATGATTGCTCATTTCATGTATCTCGGATAGCACTTAGTTACAGAACAACTTTCGTTGTTCTATCTTGAGCTAAATCTTTTTCATATCCTATAAGTTTTTTAAAAGAAACTGGTTTTCACGGTTTCTTATTATTCATGATAATTTCATGAAAAAAAGAGATGATGACGCTATGAACGATTTTTTAGTCAATTTTATATGAAAACCCCTTTCTATTTATGTTATAATAATACAAATATGTTTAATAGAATGGTATATCGTTTATCTATGCATTAATGAAAGAATAAAGGCTAAGCATGACAAAAGAAATTAAAAGCAAAAAGTCCATCATTTTTGTTTTACTACTAATCCTTGTGATTGGTAATTTTAGTTTGACATTTGCTTATTGGGCAACCCACATTTCTTCGGGTCAATCATCTTCAAGTTCGGTTGTACAGGTTGGATCTTGGGATTATGAGGATACAGCACTCGTGGTTGCCACCTTTAGAAGTGATCATGCTTATGTGCTCGCACTGATAGAATCAACTGTTCAGGTTTCAGATAAAGCTTTAGTTGAAGCAGCATTGGCAGAGTATGGAACACTAAGTACTGAGGCAAAAGACTTACTAGAGGCAGATCGTGATTTGCTACTGTTATTACTGAACAGGATTATCGCCTTAGAAAACAGTGAGTTTTTAGACTTTGAAGCCTATCCTTACGATCAAGGATTAACAGGAACTGTTGTCATGAACGGTAGAACATGGTATGGTAATGCCGTCTACATCGCCAATGATCCAAATTATGACGTCTGGAATGATACCAGATCGCTCGCGCTTAAGATGGGTGCATACTTCGAGTCTAGGGATCCATTTATCAATGGTATCGATATGATAAGCATTTATCATGGCGCACTGAACTTTGATAATGGGGCTAGTTTCCAATTCAAGGTTGAATATGAACTACAATCCAATCCGGGCGTCTGGTTGACTCTGCAAGAAGGCGGATCTGACTTATTAGTCGATGTCCTTACAGGCAGCCCATTAGGTTACACAGAGATACCGGTAAATATTACAGAGGCAATCAATATCAGATTAGCCCCTGTGATCAGTAATACAAGTGACTACATCAACTTGGATGACATCACGATTTTTGAACATGTCGTTTCAAGCGAACTCGAAGCAGAAACGTTCAGAACTGTGTATGCAAGTCCTCTTGCATTAACTGTCGAGACTGTTGATATAAATGATAAAGCTAGCGTTAGCGCCGCTCTATCCGCTTACGATCTGTTAAGTCAGGATGCTCAGAATGAACTTTTAACTGAAAAAGCCTTGCTAGATGACTTATGGCTAGAAATCGAACTACAAGAAGATATCCTTGAAGCAACCAATGCAGTGATTCTTGCGGAAAACACTTTTGATCAGACAGATTTAGATGCAGCACAGGTCTTGGTTGATACATTGCCGGCAAGTGCTGAAAAAACCGCACTCCAATCGCGGATTGACAATGTTCAAGCCGTGATCGACGCAGTCGCTTTGTTCTTGCTCGATTATCAAGACGTCTTGTCGTTGACAGTTGGCACCGTTGAGGTCAGTGATAAACCGGATGTTGAAGCCGCTTTGGCCGATTATGCACTTTTAAGCCCTGAAGCAAAAGCCCTGTTGACAACTGAGAAAGCCTTGCTCGATGCATTACTGGCTGAAATCAACAGCCAGACACCAACGGAAGCGCAAGTGCTTGAGTTCCAAACCAATCATGCAACTGCGCTAGCACTGACAATAGGAACCGTACAAATCAGCGACCGCTTAATCGTTGAGCAAGCTTTGGCTGCCTATGATTTATTGACGCCAGAAGCAAAAGCCGAATTATTGACTGAAAAAGCCCTTTTAGATAGCTTAATCATTCAAATAGATGTACTCGAAGCCACTGAAGCTGTTGTTTTAGCAGAAACAACCAATCAGCAATCAGATCTTGATGCCGCGCAGTTACTTGTCGATGCTTTGCCTGCAGGAACCGACAAGACAAGTCTGCAGTCAAGACTCGATGCAGTTCAAGTCATTATCGATACCAACTTAGCGGCTTATGTCGATGGATTAATCAATGCCCTACCGCTTCCTGGTGCTATTGAACTTACAGACGAATCAGATATCCTGATTGCAAGGTCCGAATATGAAGCCCTAACCGTTCAGCAAAAAACATATGTTACAGCTTTAGCGACGCTGATTACTGCTGAAAACGATCTTGTTGCTTTAGATGCAGCAACTGATGCTGTCGTCTTTGCCGAATTAAATGTCTCACAAGTCAATAAAGCCAATGCACAAACTTTGGTTGATGCGCTTGTAAATGGCGCACCAAAGACGGCACTACAGTCAAGGCTCGATGCCGTACAAGATATCCTTGATGTCAATGAAGCACAAGCGATTATTGAAGCCTATTTTGCGGCTAACTCAGTGACAGTATCAACATTAAACAATAACGCCGTCAAACAAGCTGCATTTCTCGCTAAAGCAAACGAAATCACATCAGATCTTGGCGTCACAATTGTCGTGAACAGTTCCAATCGAGTAAGCAGAACAAATTCAACCTATAACATAACCGTATCGAAGAATTCTGCAAGCGTGACCTTTGTTGTCAGCGTGACCTTTGTACGATGAGTATTCTTTGTTTCAAATATTGATGAATTGGTAATAGATAACGTTCGATTGTTTCGGAAAAACAATCTAATGAAGGGAGACTGTTATGGCTAAAGTAATAGGGATTGGTGGTGTTTTTATTCATATGAAGGGCGAGTCAAAAGCCCTTTTCGAGTGGTATCATACTTTTCTCGGGATGGAATTTTCAGCCTATGGCACTGGATTCGTCGATGGTGAGCAGTTGATGACTATCACTTTTAAAAGAGATGATTCAGAAGAAATGCCATACCTGAACCTTAGAGTTGACAATCTTCAATCAATCATCGATACATTAAAAAAAGAGAAAATTAAGATAATTTCAGACGTGACTGCGTATGAATATGGAAAGTTTGCGACATTTATTGATCCTTTTGGCAACCCCATTGAGTTGTGGGAAGCAAACCCAGAAAAATACAAAGATTTAGTGAAAACAGAAATCAAAAAATATGAGAAGCATAAGATACCCATGATTTAATCATTGGGTGTCTTTTTTTAAATGCAAAGCAAAGACTTTTAGCGATATATTTTCGTGAATCGAAGCAGAAATAAATTTGTTTTTATTGGAAGACTCAAAACTATGGTACTCGTTTTGTATTGTAAAATGTTTCTAAATTGACGTTATTGATATTGACATTTCACAATTCAGGCTTTAAAATATAGATAGATATCAATATAGATAAGTATCTATATTATCAAGGAGGATTTATGAATCAGGATTTTTCTAAACTCTTCAAGGTTTTTTCAGATCCAACCAGGCTTGAGATTATTCGTCTGCTACTTCAAGGAGAAACCTGTGGCTGCACTTTGATTGACAAAGTCCCGATTAGCCAACCGACCTTATCGTACCATCTCAAAACGATCACCAATGCTGGTCTAGCTACTGCTAAACGCGAAGGAAACTGGATTAAGCATTATATTAATCGCGAGAAAATCGAAGAGATGATGATATATTTAGAGTCGCTTGTTAAACTTGAAGCAGCATCCTGTGAAAGGTAAAAAATCGTGCTTAAAACCCTTAATGATCTTTTGTTGAAAATGACTTGGTTGCAAGATCTTGTCGATCGCTTGTTGATCGATTTCTTAAATATGGATGCTTCAAGTTATTTGTTTAAAACTGTTTCTTTTTTTATCTATGATGTCATCAAGATCTTCTTGTTGTTATCAATACTGATTTATATATCGTCTTATATCCAAGCCCGGTTTACACCAGAAAGAACCAAAGCGATACTGACAAAATACAAGGGTTTGTCTGGCAACATTTTCGGAGCCTTACTGGGGACGGTGACACCGTTCTGTTCGTGCTCGTCAATCCCGATTTTTATCGGCTTTACCAAAGCTGGATTGCCACTTGGCGTCACTTTTTCTTTTCTGATTTCTTCCCCGCTCGTTGACTTGGCATCTGTGATTTTATTGGCGAGCATTTTCGGTTGGCGCATTGCTTTAGCTTATGTCGTCATCGGACTTGTGATTGCTGTGATCGGTGGCACGATCATCGACCGTTTGAAGATGGAAAAAGAAGTAGCTTCCTTTATTACGCAAGAGACTCACCAATCATCTGACATCAAGGAAACAGTTGACATAACACGTCGAATGAGACATCGATATGCACTCGCACAACTAAAGGAGATTATCGGAAGGGTTTGGCTTTATGTGTTGATTGGGGTTGGTATTGGGGCGTTGATCCATGGTTATGTTCCCCAGACCCTGATTGAACGAATTCTTGGTCACAATAATCCGTTTTCGGTTTTGATTGCCACCATCGCCGGCGTCCCAATGTATGCCGATATATTTGGGACACTACCCATCGCCGAAGCCCTGGTGCAAAAGGGCGTTGGCATTGGGACAGTTCTTGCCTTCATGATGGCTGTCACAGCCTTAAGTTTGCCATCGCTAGTGATGCTGAAAAAAGTGGTCAAACCGAAACTGCTGGGACTATTTATGTTTATCGTTATATCAGGCATTATCATCACAGGATATTTGTTTAACCTGTTTAGTTATGTGTTCTAATTAAAGGAGAATAAAATGGAAATCAAAGTATTGGGCGGCGGTTGCTCAAAATGCAAGAAACTCGAAAGCTATACGAAAGATGCTTGTACATTGCTCGGTATCGACGCAAATATCGAGAAAGTGACAGACTTTAAAGACATCGCCAGCTATGGCGTCATGCAAACACCAGCACTGATAGTCAACGGTAAGATAATGGTCAGCGGTCATGTTCCCAAGGTGAAGCAATTGGTCCAAATCTTGGAACAGTTGAATGAAGAAGCCTGAAAGAGGAAGTTTTATGTCTGAAAAGAAAGTTAAATCGATCAGTTTTTTTGAAACCTATTTGACGATATTTGTCCTTTTCTGCATGGCCTTGGGTGTTCTGATTGGCCAATTTCTCGACTTTGTTCCTAGGACGCTCGGTCGCCTTGAAGTCTTCNNGTCTTCAATGTTAATATTCCCATTGCTATTTTGATATGGCTGATGATTTACCCAATGATGTTGAAAATCGATTTTACCTCAATTAAAAACGTGCGAAAGAACCCTAAGGGACTCTATTTGACTTGGATAGTCAATTGGTTGATTAAACCCTTTACGATGTTTGCCATCGCCAGTCTATTTTTCTTGGTCATCTTTAAAATGTGGATCCCAATTGATTTGGCCAATGATTATTTGATTGGCGCCGTATTGCTTGGCGCAGCACCCTGTACAGCCATGGTTTTTGTTTGGAGTAGTTTGACAAAAGGCAATCCAGCTTATACACTTGTGCAAGTCGCAACGAACGATTTAATCATTCTCTTCTTATTCGCGCCCATTGTTGGGTTACTGCTTGGGATTGGCGGTATTTCAGTGCCTTGGGGAACACTCTTTCTCTCTGTTGTTCTTTTCGTGGTGATTCCACTTGTTGCAGCTTCGTTCACTAGATATCTAGTGATTCAAAAAAAGGGTGTTGACTTTTATGAGCAAAACTTTATCCCCAAGTTCAGTTCGCTAACAATCCTTGGTTTGTTACTGACGTTGATTTTGATTTTCTCGCTCCAAAGTGATTTGATTATCAATCATCCCCTGCACATCCTGCTCATCAGTATTCCGCTTGTGATCCAGACTTTTTTAATTTTCTTCATCGGTTATGGGGGTGCAAAACTGCTGAAGTTGAAACACGATATTGCAGCGCCTGCAGGTATGATTGGTGCCAGTAATTTCTTTGAACTTTCTGTTGCCGTCGCGATTGCACTCTTCCCTTTGAATCCCGGCGTTGCACTTGCGACCATCGTTGGTGTTTTAGTCGAAGTGCCGGTGATGTTAATACTTGTTAAAATTGCCAATAGAACAAAAAAAGCTTTTCCGGCGGCTTAAAAAAACAAGAGACGATTTGATGATTCTGTTTGATTCATTTATCTGATGTTTCAGCAGCATCATCTTTTCATTTTGTCGTAAAAAAAAGTTTATTTTTTGAGCTATTTAAGTTATAATATTTTGGGAAGGGCTTTATCAAAGTGGAGAAGTACCCAAGAGGCTGAAGGGGCTGGCTTGGAAAGCTAGTAGGTCTGTAACAGGATGCAGGGGTTCGAATCCCCTTTTCTCCGCCACTTTATTCACTTTTTTGGATAAAGGTCGATGACGTCAAGAGGTCTTTTCTCTCATGAAAGACCTTTTCTTTTTATCTATAGCAGACGAGGAAAAACAATGAAACATCTCTTGGGCGACAGGGCTTTTTACAAACGGCTCATCGCCGTATCGCTGCCGATTGTGGTTCAACAGTTAATCACATCATCGGTCCAGTTGGTTGACAACATCATGATAGGTTCTTTAGGAGAACTTGCCATTGGCAGTGTTTCCGCCGTCAACCAACTCTATTTTATCGTGATTTTGGTTGTCTTCGGCACCCTCGGTGGCGCCGGTGTTTTTACGGCACAATATTTTGGCTCAAAAAACATCGAAAGACTGAAGGAAACCTATCGTTTTAAACTCATCGCTTCACTGCTGATCATGGTCTTAGCATTTGTGGTGTTGAGTCTTTTTGGCAGAAACTTGATTGGATTATTTACAGAGAATCCGGTGACGCTATCCGGTGGTATGGACTATTTGAGAATCGTCCGCTGGAGTATGATTCCCTGGGCTTTATCGGTGTCGATTTCCTTTACGTTTAGAGAAATCGGTATTACCAAGCCTTTATTAAGAATATCAATCCTTACAATTGTCACAAACACAGTCTTGAATTATCTTTTGATTTTTGGCCATTTGGGTTTGCCAGCAATGGGCATTGAAGGTGCTGCAATCGCAACCCTGATAGCCCGTCTTCTCGAATCGCTTCTATTTATGGTTTTAGCTCAGAAGGAAGGCCAACTCTTCAACACTAAGTTGAAACATCTCTTTAAAATTGAACCCGCTGTTTTAAAGGCAATCATTTTGATGGCTTTACCCTTGATGTTGAATGAAGTAATGTGGTCAACTGGACAAACGGTCTTCATAGAAGCTTATTCAACCCGTGGTGACAATGCCTTTGCGGCAGCCAACATCACTTCTGCAATCTCGCAACTCGTCTTTGTCATTTTCGGTGGGATGGCGACCGGCATCGCTGTGATGGTTGGGAACACACTCGGTGAAAACAAGTTGGCAGAAGCCAAGGATAATTCGATGAAACTGATTTTCTTTTCGATGTTTATTGCCTTTTTGATGGGCATCATTCTTTTCGTTCTTAGTTACTTTATTATTAACATCTATGATGTGATGGATGAAACCAAGCGACTCGCAGCCTTCAATATACGCGTCAATGCATTAATAATTCCAGTGTTAGCTTTTAATGTTGCGATGTATTTTACCCTGAGAGCTGGTGGCGATACACGGTCAACTTTCTTGATGGATTCTGGCTATATGTGGTTAATCCAAGTGCCGACCGTTTTCTTGTTATCACGTCTGACAGCATTACCGATGAATATCTTGTTTTTAATAGTTCAACTGCTCGAAATACCAAAAATGGGCTTCGCCTATTCACGCTACAGAAAAGAGCGTTGGCTTCGTAATTTGGCCGTGACCAATCAAACGACATTGGCAGCGCCAATCGATTCATAAAGGGAGGTTTACGATGTCTAAACTTAAAAAAACAATCATCATTATTTTTGCGCTGGTTGTGCTAATCACAGCCGGCATCGTCTATGTTGTGCTTCAGATGGAGGAAAATTTTGAATATTTGATGATGACCGAAATCGAACCCTTGGCACTCGAGGGCGTCGAAGATGGACACTATATCGGCGAGTACGATCGCTTTCCGCTTAAAGTCGTTGTTGATGTTGAAGTGGTGGACCATCAAATTACATCCATCGTCATCATCGAACACGATAACGGTCAAGGTTCAGCGGCAGAAGTCATCATTGATGATGTGATGACAAATCAGTCCTTGGATATCGACGCTATCGCAGGCGCAACCTATAGTTCTAAGGCGATTTTATTGGCGATATCTGAAGCCTTTTCATAAGACGCATTTAAAACTTATCTAAGTAAAGGATTTTTAGGGTTTTTGACCTTGAAAATCCTTTTTATATATAAAATATAAAAAAAAATAACAAAACACTTGTAAAACGCTTACAGCTATGTTACACTATAACCGAAAACGTTTTAGTAAGCATCGAAAACGTTATAGTAAGGAGCGAACACCTTGGCAATCAAACAGTATTTTTCAAGTGTTTATGGTTCTTTGACACATCAAATCGTCGATCACAGCAGTGATCGTTTTACGTCGTTTATTGAAATTGAACCGAGTGAAAGTTATCAAACCATCATTGGTTTTGGAGGGGCTTTCACCGAAGCGGCAGCATACACCTTATCTTTGATCGATAAAAAGAAGCGTCGAAAAGTGCTTGAATCGTACTTCGATCCACAACATGGTCTTGGATATCGCCTTGGTCGCGTGCATATCAATAGTTCAGATTTTTCTCTTGGCAATTATGATTATGTTGACGAGGGTGATGTATCACTCAATAGTTTTGACATCAGTCGAGAGTATCAATACGTTATTCCAATGATCAAGGAAGCAGAAGCGATTGCACAAACCAAAATCAGTCTTCTTGCATCACCATGGAGCCCACCAGCTTGGATGAAAACCAACAATTGCATGAACCATGGTGGCGAACTAAAACCCGAATATTTTGAGGCTTGGGCGAGATACTATGTTAAGTTCATTGACGCATTCAAAAAAGAAGGATTAAGCATCGATTATGTATCTGTACAAAACGAACCAGCTGCCAAGCAAATATGGGATTCATGTCTTTATACGGCAGAGCAGGAAAGAGATTTTGTCAGAGATTATCTAGGACCTATTTTGCATCAGGCTCATCCGGATGTGAAAATCATCATTTGGGATCACAATCGCGATGTTTTGGTCGAACGTGGAGACACGGTCCTTAAGGATTTGGAAGCCAGAGAACACGTTTGGGGGACAGGCATCCACTGGTATGTCAGCGAAGCTTTTGAACACCTTTCCGAACTTCATCATCTTCACCCTGACAAGCATCTACTTTTTACCGAAGGTTGCATTGAAGGCGGGCCGAGGGTCGGCGACTGGCGTACAGGTGAACGCTACGCGAGAAACATGATCGGTGATTTTCGAAACTATTGTGAAGGCTATCTCGATTGGAATCTTGCCTTGAATGAAGAAGGTGGCCCCAATCATGTCGGCAACTACTGCGATGCGCCGGTTATTTGCGATACGAAAAACAACCAAGTTCACTATAACAGTTCACATACTTATATCAGTCATTTTTCAAAACATATACCGACCGGTTCTAAACGAATCGCCTCTCAAAGCGATAACCAAGCATTTGTGCATGTTGCTTTTGAAACGCCGGATGGGGATATCGTTTTGATCATCCTCAACGAAACAGAAGAAGCATATCAAGTCAATATACCTTTGTTCTCTCAAGCATTTGACATCAAGCCGCGAAGCATCATGACATTGATAAAGGAGCATTGATGATGAGTGATTATACATTTAAAAACCACCGTTTTGTCATTGACAATTACCTCGATAAATCAGCGTTTTCTAACTTTCTACCAGGCGTTGCCGGTCAGATGGGCATTCCCCTTTGGGCATTTTATGTCAATCGTGGGCAAGGTGTCTGTGGCTTTGGTTTAGAAAACAAAAACCGTCCAATCATGGAGTTCTTCCCAGCCAATAAGGCTTATCAAGCGGTTGGGCAGGTTGGCTTTAGGACTTTTATCAAAGTGAATCAAAGCTACTATGAACCCTTCCGCCCAGGAACCAAGCATAAACATGCAATGGCAATTGAGCGGTCAGCCTTTAGCATCGAAGAGACGAACCTTGATTTGGGCGTCAAATTGACCATCACCTATTTTGGTTTGCCTAATGAAGCGATTGGTGCATTGGTCAGAAGAGTCAAAATCGAGAACATCGGTAAGAATACTTTGGACATCGAAGGACTCGATGGGCTCACCGAACTCTTACCTTCAGGAATATCCAATGCCGATTTCAAATCAGTATCGAATCTCTTGGTATCCTGGATGGACGTGGAGGAACTCAATCAGCATTTTGCTTTTTACAAACTAAGATCATCAACAGGCGATAGCAGTGAAGTCAAAACGGCCAAAGACGGCAACTTCCTTGTTGGCTATGTCGATCATCAACTGACGACACCGATTGTCGATCAGGACTTGATCTTCGGTCAAGACAATCTGAAACTGACGGCAGCTTACTTTAATGAGCACGGACTTGATGTCCTGCGATCCAAAAAGCAAGTCACGGCCAATAAGATTCCTGCTGGTTTTCTGCCCTTTGCCAAAAAACTTGAAAAGGGTGAACAGGTGCTTTTGGACACCATGATCGGTCACACCTATAGTCGAGACTTTTTAGCATCTTTTATTAAAAAAATCGATCAGTCGAGTTATTTTGATCAAAAGCAAAAAGAAGCGAAAATGGTCATCGATGCGTTGGTTGACGATGTGAGCACCGACACCGCTTATGATAACTTTGATGATTTCATCAAACAAAGCTATCTGGACAACTTTCTTAGAGGTGGATATCCTTACCAAATCGGCGATGCCATCTATCATCTCTATTCACGCCGACATGGCGATTTGGAAAGAGACTACAACTTCTTTTCGTTAGCCCCTGAGTTCTATTCTCAAGGTGGCGGAAACTTCCGCGATGTCTTGCAGAACAGACGTTTAGACAGTTTCATTCACCGTGAGATAAAAGCTCACAATATCAAGCATTTTGCATCATTGATTCAACTCGACGGCTATAATCCATTGACGGTCAATGGACTCAATTTCATCATTGATGACCCAAGTCTTTGTGAAGCATTAGTCAAGCATCACTTTGCTGAAGCACATACTCAACTCACCCATTTTCTAAGCAAGCCATTTACACCTGGCGGGTTAGTCAACTATGTTTTCAGAGAAGCGATTAAAACTCATAGTAAAACAGAAGACTATCTCAACGATATCATCAAGAACGCTCAGATGATGTATGAATCAGCCTTTGGCGAAGGCTATTGGTCAGATCACTTTACTTATCTACTCGATATGATCGAAAGTTTCGAGGCTATCTATCCTGACCAAATGAGCAAACTGCTTTATGCTGACAAAGATATCCTAAGTTTCGAGTCGCCGGTGACAGTCCTTGGAAGAACTGAAAAAGCAGTTTTGACAAAAGACGGTAAAATCCGACAATATGGCAGTCTCCTGCACTTTGACCAAGATAAGATTGCAACCCTCAATCTCAATGTTCACGGCAGTAACTGGGTCCAGTTCAGACGCCGTGACTACAAAACAAATCTGTTCACAAAATTGATGATACTGGTGTTGAATAAACACAGCCAATTGGATATGGATGGTTTGGGTGTCGAAATGGAAGCTGAAAAACCAGGATGGAATGATGCCATGAACGGCTTGCCGGGTTTATTTGGCTCCGGTGTCAGCGAGATGATTGAATTAAAACGCATTGTTGATTTTTTGATCAAATATGTCAATGGCACCGATGTGTCCTTGCCGACTGAAGTCGATCAACTCTTCATTCATTTATTGAATGCTCAAAACTATGAAGACCGACTTCAAGCCAGGGAACAGTACCGCGAGAGTATCCGTTTTGGTCTTGGAGGCAATGTCAGTTACATTGTGCCTGAGCAGATCAAGCAATATCTAGAGCAAGTGAGTGTACAGCTTCAAGCATCGCTCGATCAACTTTATGATGAAGATCCAATTATCCCTACATACATCGTACATAAGGTCAAAGATTATGCGATGATTGAAGATAAGGGACAACCTGTGATCGGTAATTACCGGATGCCACTGGTCAAGCCTTTAAGTTATGAAAAACGCTATCTACCAAGATTCTTGGAAGCACCAGCGAGATTACTTAAGACGAATTTTGACAGAATCAAATTGAAACAAATGGTGGATCGAATCCGTCAGACTGACATCTATGATGCCAAACTCCAAATCTATAAAACCAGTGAAAAACTTGAACACGAGGATTACGAGATTGGTCGCATACGCGCCTTCACCGAAGGTTGGTTGGAGAGAGAAAGCGATTTTCTGCATATGATTTACAAGTATTTGGTTGGTCTGTTAAAGGCTGGACTTTACGAAGACTACTATAAAGAAATCCAAACCAATCTTGTCTGTTTCATGGATCCAGAGGTCTATGGTCGCAGCATCTTGGAGAACTCCAGTTTTATCGCGCCTTCGAACAACCCCAACCCGAATATTCATGGCAAGGGATTCTTGCCAAGGTTAACGGGATCGACCATTGAAGTCTTGGATATGTGGCGACAGATGATGTTAGGCGACAAGCCTTTCAGGCTGAAAGACAATCAACTGATTTTCAAGCCTGAACCCAAACTACACCAATCTTTCTTCAAGGAAGATGGAACAGTCAGTTTCCGATTCATGAAAGATATCGATGTGACCATCCATAATCCCAATGCTTATAACACATATGAAGAGGGAGAAATCAACAAGATTGAATTAGTACGCGATGGCATCAAAGAAACGATTTATCAAGCTTATGTCGAAAAAAACCAAGCTTTAAAAATTAGAGATGGTTTTTATAGAAAAATAGAGATATATATAAAATAGGAGGATAGTATGAAAAAAGGAATTTTAGTTATTATTGCTTTGCTTCTGAGCTTTGGCTTTGTTGCCTGTGGCTTGGAAACAACAACAACGACAGAAGAAGTCACAACAACTTCAACCACAACTGAAGCTGTTACAACGACTGACGCTGTTACCACCACCGAAGCAATCACGACAACAGAAGAAGTTACAGAAACAACTGTAGGCGACACTGTTGCACCAGTGATTAGCGGTGCAGATGATGTCACCATCTATCTGAACGACCCCTTTGATCCACTTGAAGGCGTCACAGCAACAGATGATGTTGACGGCGATATCACAGCCAGCATTACTTATGTAGGTGTCGTAGACAATGCGCAAACAGGAACTTACTACTTAAGATACTCAGTGTCTGACGCAGCTGGTAATGTAACGCAAGAAGCTAGATATGTGACTGTCGAAGTCGATCCAAGCATGATTGGTGACGATATGTTGCAAAACGGCGATTTCAGCTTGGGTTGGGCCATTTGGAACTTGACAACCGGTGTAGAAGGCGGCGCAGCAACCCCAACAGTTGTTGACGGCGAACTTCAACTTGACATTACAGCACCGAGCTGGAATGCTTGGGAACCACGTTTGGAAAGTAACCTAATGACCTTTGAAAACGGCAAAACCTACGAAATTAGCTTCATGGCTAAGGCTGATGCTGCTCGTACCATCGGCGTTCAAGTCGGTGAATTATTGAGTGGTGCACCATGGTTTGTCGATTTCAAACCTGGTATGGGTGTGAGGTTTGATCTAACGACTGATTGGGTAGAATACTCATTTAAATTTACCATGAGTTTAGAAACCAACGATCGCGGTCAAGTGTTGTTTGAACATGGTACCATGGAAGGCGGCGTGGGTGTCGATAACCTGATTACCGTTGTTTATTACGACGATATCGTTGTCCGTGAAGCGGTTCCAGATCCTGACATGACACCACCGGCATTCTCAGGTATCGAACCAGCCACCATTGAAACTGGAACACCGTTTGATCCACTTGAAGGCGTTAGCGCATTCGACCTTGTCGATGGCAATATCGTCTTGACAGCTGCCAATTACTCTGGTTCAGTTGACACAGCAACACCTGGCGAATACACCATCAATTATATTGTTTGGGACAGCAAAGGTAATATTGCCCGTGCAACCCGCGTGATTACCGTTGTTGATTTAATCTTTAACGACACCAGCTTAGTCGTTAATGGCGACTTTGAAGCCGCACAAGGTGATCCTGCAGAATGGTATCTCTATGAAGCCAACTGGGGAGAAGGCAGTCCTTATACTGATGCGACTTTAAGTCTAGTCGGTGGCGAACTCGTTCTTGAAATCGTCGATATCGGTCTTTGGGGTAACCAAGGCTGGTTAGCTCAAGCGATGCAAGATGTTGATTTCGTCTTAGGCGAAACTTATAAAGTTGTCTTTGATGCAAAAGCAGATGTTGCTAGAGATATCTCATCTGTCACTGGTTTCCAAGATACAGTAGCCAATGCATGGCATCAGTTTGGTGGCGGCACCTTTACATTAGGCACCGAATATCAAACCTATGAATACATCTTTACCGTGCTTGAAGAAAGTGATACTTACCAAGACGTTTTGAAATTCGAATTTGGTCATGCAAATGACACCGTTTATATCGACAACGTCAGTGTTAAAGTCCTTGATCAACCTGCAACAGTCGTCAATGGCGACTTCTCAGATGATTTGGGTTGGAACATGTGGACTCAGAACTGGGATGAAGGCGCTGGTTTAGCAGACGCTTCAATGGCGATTGTCAATGAAGAGTTGGTTGTCACTGTCAACGCATTAGGTAGCTACAACTGGTCTGTTCAATTATTCCAAGAAAACCTGCCAGTCGTCAACGGCAATGAATACACCATTACATTTGATGCCATGGCTGATGTTGCTAGAGATATCAACTTGAAGTTTATCGATGCCAACGGTAAGGAATTCTTATATGTTGCATCATTGACAACTTCAATGCAAACATTTACCCACACCTTTACCTATGATGGTACAGCTACCACTGGTAAGATTGACTTTGAATTAGGCGTTATCGGTTCAGCAACTGCTGGTGTTGTGACATTTGACAACATCGGTATGGCTCAAGGCGATACAGCGTTGAATGTCATCAATGGAACCTTCGATCAAGTACCATTCTGGTATGCTTGGTTCCAAGATTGGGATGAAGGTGCTGGTTTGGCAGGCGTCACAATGGATATCGTCGCTGGCGAATTGGNNACTCGATGTGACAGCATTAGGTAACTATAACTGGTCAGTACAGTTATTCCAAGAAGGTCTTGGTTTAGTCCCTGGCGCAACTTACACAATCATGTTTGATGCTAAAGCTTCTGTCGCAAGAGACATCAATGCCGTCTTGATTACTGACGTTGAAAACAGAGAAACCTTCAGTTTGACCACGGAAATGGCTACTTACTCATTCACCTTCGTTTATAACGGTATGAATGAATCAGGTAAGATTGACTTTGAAATGGGCGTTATTGGAGATTCACCTGTACCTGCAGTGATTACTTTGGATAACATTATGTTGTTCAGAAACTTAAACGAAACAGATTAATTTTGACATACTCAGGGCATAGCTTGCCTATGCCCTCCTCTTTCAGGGGGAACTATGAAAACAATCAGAGGTGTCAATCTCGGTGGGTGGCTCGTTCTTGAAAAATGGATGACGCCAGAACTGTTTGAAGGCACAAATGCTTTGGATGAGTACCATTTGCTTGAAACCCTTGGTGACGCAAAAAACACGTTGCTACAAAAGCATCGCGACCATTTCATCAAGGAAGCAGACTTCGCTTGGATCAAGGCTTATGGTTTGAATACTGTAAGAATTCCGGTCGGGCATTGGCTGTTTCAAGCAGACGCACCCTATGTGTCCTGTGATACTTATCTCGATAAGGCTTTTGTCTGGGCTAAGCGCTACGATTTAAAAGTGCTGATCGACGTTCACGCTGCACCTGGTTGTCAGAATGGCTTTGACAATGGCGGCTTGAGTGGCGTTTGCCAGTGGCATTTGGGCGACAACATCCTAAAAACCTTGAGATTGATTAAATCGTTGACTGAAAAATACAAGCACGAACCCGCATTCTGGGGGATTGAGTTGCTCAATGAACCAAGATGGGATCTCGACTTGGCTTTAATCCAAAACTTTTACTTAGAAGGCTATCGAATAGTGCGGCAGTTATGCCCACATCTCATGGTTATCTTTCATGATGCTTTTCGTTTAGAACAGTGGTCAGACTTTTTCACGAAGAACAAGTTTGAAGATGTGATGCTGGATACACACATGTATCAAGTGTTTTCCAAAGCTGATCAAACGAGAAATCCGTTCGAAACACTTGAAAAAACGAGCATGATGAGATATAAAGAATTGAAGGCTATCGACTTTGTCGATGTCATGATTGGTGAATGGTCGTTAGGTCTTCACCCCAACACCTTGTCACAGTTGCGAGATGATTTTCAAAAAGACGTCATGTATCGCGCTGTCGGCAATAGTTTACTGCTTAATTTTGACAACAAAAGCGGTTGGTTTTTCTGGAACTATCGTTTAAGCGAAAAGTCAACCCATCAACATACAGGCTGGTCTTTTAGGGACTGTGTTGCTAAAGGATACCTGCCCAACAAAATCAAAGGAGATTGATTATGAAGAAAATAATGATTTTGGCTCTCATCGGTGTGGTGGGTTTTGCCATTCTCGGTTGCGATAGTGGAACGACAACGACGACCACACAGGCATCTTCGACAACGACAACGACACAAGCAGCCACGACTGGTGTAACAACCACGGTCACAGACCTCGTCAACACGACGACGGAAGAAGTGGACATCTGTACCGTTGATCCATTTGCACCCGAATGTATTACACAAAACAATATCGTTCTCAGTTACGCTGACTGGGGTGATCAAGAATTGAATGCTGCTTTGATTGCTTCATTCATGGAAAGATATCCTAACATCACTGTCGAGCTGAGAACTGACATTACCGGCGCTGGTGCCGCCTTTACTGGTAACCTGATCAATGCTCAGGCTGCAGGCATCTTGCCTGATGTCTTTGCGATTGACAATGTACCGACCGGTATTGCCAACGGTATGGCTTTGGATATCGCCGAGTACTGGGATATGGATCCCGATACTGACTTGGTCTATCCAAACATTGCCGAAACTGGCGTTTACAATGGCTTGAGACTTGCGATCCCTTCCTTCCAGTTTATCAAAGGTATTTATATTAATATTACATTGTTTAATACTTATAATATTCCTTTACCTGATTATGACTGGACCTATGACGAGTTTATCTCAACAGCGATTGCTATCCGTCAAGCGGGTATCAATGATTATGTTTACGGTATCGACCCATGGTATGGTGATTTAGACTTTGAAGCAACCTTCCCGACTCAGGATTTTGAAGATGTTGGTTATCAAACATGGGATGGCGAACAGTTTAACTTCACATCACAAGCTTGGATTGACGCCTATAACACGAAGCTTGATCTTTGGAGCCAAGGCGTTGTCGCTCAGTATACTGAAGAAGACATGGCTGTCTTAGGCGATATTTGGCCATGGTATGAAGGGCTTATCGGTATGAAGATTGACGGATCTTGGAACCTTTGGATGGTTGACCAGATGTATGACGAAAAGAACATCGAAGTCGGATTCTGGCCTTACCCAGGTGGCGATGCTGGTCAATTCCCACCGACGATTTTGGACTTTGCTATGGTCTCTTCACAGACAGAGTATCCCAAGGAAGCTTATCTCTTGGCCAAATGGATGACCTTCGGTAAGCAAGGCTGGGAAACCAGACTTGAACTGATGGAAGATCGTGGGGACTTGTATCTCGACCGTTATCCCATCGCTAACTATGACGATATTTGGTTTGAGTTGGAAGATTACATCTTCTATATCGAAGGTTTGATGCAAAGCATCGAACTGCTTGAATACTCCAAACCTGATGTTGACAAATGGTTGCCGGGCTACAAACAATTCTGGGAGTGGGTCGGAAATGAAGAAANNTATTGGACAAGAATCAGTGAAGGATTGGTGACTCCGGAAGTCTTTGCCTCCGAATGGGAAACCAAACTCAACGAACTCGTACAACAATCGATGGCTGACATTGGCCAGCAAGAAGAAGAATAACGACATGTAAAGCGATTGGCAAGTCTCGAGGGTATGATACCTTAATTTCATACAGACATCCGAGACTTGCCTTTGCTTTATCCATTTCTATCAGAATCGAGGTAAAAAAGATGCTTGAAAAACTTAAACTCATCCATGTCAAATGGTATCTCCTTGCGTTGATGATTGTGCTCGTTGTGTTGGTGATTTTCACAGTCAACACCAACACCACCATCGCCTACATCGACATCCACTCGGAATCGGTTGAAAACCAAGGCTTTGATCCGCTAAAATATAGTCAGGTATCCAAAGAGGTACAAGCGGTTTACACGGCTGACGATATCGTCGTTGAACCATCTGATTATAGCGCTAATCTGGTCGACGGTGACGATTATCAGTATGAGGGAGATCTGTTTTTGCTCAATGAAGGAGAATCCTTCTCTTTTGACGTTGATATCGATGTCCAAGGTGCTTATGAAATCCGCCTTGAGCAGTTCGATGTCAGCGACAATATCTTAGCCAATGAAATATCCCTATCCATCAACGGCGAGTTGCCTTTCGCAGAAAGCGCAGTCATCAAACTACCGACGCTTTGGGTTTTTGAGACCAGCGACTTTGCCAAAGACCGTTATGGCAATGAAATCTTGCCGATGTCAAGAAAAGTTGATTATAATGACATTGCATGGCAAACCACCACCCTGCATGACACCACATCCCTCAATGCAGCCCCCTTGGCCTTCCCATTCTTAGCAGGATCCAATACGGTCACCATTGAGAGTGTCGGAGGAGACATTTTATTGGGTAAGATCTTCATTACAGCGGTATCTTCATTGCCGAGTTATGAAGACTATCTCGACCAACATTCAGGAGTGATGGCCACAGCTGAAACCCTGGTCATCGGTGCGGAGGAACTCCTTTATAAGACCAATCCTTCGGTCACCTTAACGAGTGAGCGAGATCCATCCGCAACAAG
>NPIE01000415.1_pt1 | contig 27617 bp, 22 predicted proteins | sample 8637661 | NCBI WGS metagenome assembly NPIE01 (sample SAMN07420842, study PRJNA396082) | bioreactor metagenome | isolation source: sample BA12 brine-fed electro-methanogenic bioreactor BA | place: Japan: Kochi | collected 2016-12-09 | reverse complement strand
GCCGCCCGGCGGCAGCCCCCCTCGTACGCCGCTCGCAGCCGCTCGGGGACATACCACGCTCCGCCATGCACCACCAATACCGGTCGCTTCACAACTGCCTCCTCTAAAAATTATCAAAGGTCGAAGGTCAAAAGTCGTCCCGTATAAACGTTCACACGTTCACGCGTTCCCACGTTTGCACGTTTCTCCCGCGATAACCCACGCGCTCAACGCCAACAGCACCCCTACGTGGAGATGGACGTTGTTAACCAGCAGATAATCGACCAGACTGTGCACCAGCAAATGCACCCACGCCCCCATCAATCCCACTGCCAGCGCCCGCCCCCAGCCCGCCAACCGTCGCGAGGCACGCCAGAGCCGCAGCAGGAGCATCCCGAAGAGCGCCAGATAGGCCAGCAGGCCCAAGAGCCCCGTCTCCGCCAGCAGATTGAGATAGTAGTTGTGGGCGTGTCCCAGCGCCCAGGGCCAGTTGACCAGCGCATAGTCAGCGTAGGCCGGCTCGTAGCAGCCGAAGCCTACTCCCAACCAGAAGTGGTTGCGCCACATCTCCAGTGCCACCTGCCAGTGGGCCATGCGCTCCAGCACGGCGTAGTTGGCGTGATCGATGGCAGCGCCGCGCACGTCCTCGAAGCGCGTGTACTCCAGAAAGCCCACCAGACGGGAGGAGATGGAAGCAGGCAGCAGCCCCGCCCGGTGCAATCCCCATCCCCCGCCTACCAGCAGCACCAACAACAGCAGCCCTAGCACCACCCGGCGGGGCAGGAGCGTCGCCAGCACCAGCAGCGCAGCGCCGAATCCCATCCACGCTCCCCGCGACCAAGAGGCCAACAACCCGCCTCCCACCCCCGCAGCCGCCAGCGCCAGGGGCCAGAACCAGGGGGAAGGCCAACGGCGCTGCGCAAGAGCATCAAGGGTCGTGACCAGCAGCAGGCCCACCAGAAACGCCCCCAACAATCCTAGGAAGCCCCCGAAGGGGTTGGGCTGCTCGAAGGTGCCGTAGGCCCGGTAGAAGCGGTCGTCGATGGCGAAATGGTCCGGCCCGTCGCCGCGCAGAGCGAACTGCCAGAGTCCCACCCCGGCCTGGAAGAGGGCCACGCCCGCCAACACTGCGACCATGCGCCCAACGTGACGGCGGCCCCCGGGTTCGATCAGCCGGGCGTAGACCAGCAGGAAGACGAGCAGAATCTGGAACCACTTCAGCCACTCGGTGAAACCGAACCAGGGATCGGCGGGCGACCAGAGGGAGAGCAGGGTCACGCCCAGAAATCCCAGCAGGGGCAGGAGCAAGGGCGGTGCAGGAAGGTGCAGCTCCCGCCGCGCCAGCCCGCGCGCGATCCAGGCGGCGAGGGCCAGCGCCAACAACCCTTGCCCAAGGAGTCGAGGCACCTGGGGATATTCGACCGCAAACCACGCACCCAGCGGGCCGAAGAAGAGCGCCCCGCCCACCCCCACCAGCGGTTCAAAGAAGCTTCCCACGCCGATCGCGACCAGCAGCGTCAGCAGCAAGCCGTCGGCGAGGGATAACTGCGCCAGCAGCAGCCCCCAGAGAGCGCCTCCCAGCGCCAGCAGCCCTGGCAGCCACCAGGAGCGGAAGACCTGACGGTGAGGAGGGCTCAGTACTTCACCCATTCCACCAGCTTCAGCTCGGCATCGTAGACGAACTTGGCCTCAAAGAGCGGGCCCTCCTCGTCCAGAACGTGGGGGGCGAAGATGGCGTCGGCCTGGGGGATGGGGCGGGCGGTGAGATATGTCTCGATGGGGGTCCATGCCAGCGCCCCCTCCCGGAGGTCGGGTCGCAGCTCGCCGCTGAAGGTGTGGGCGGTGAAGACGAAGAGCATCCACTGCCAGTCGTCCAGCGGGGAGACCTCGGTGCAGAGGCCCCGCAGGCGGACGTCACCCACCCGCAACCCCGTCTCCTCGTAGAGCTCGCGCACGGCGGTATCCTGCGGGGATTCGTTGAGCTCCACCTTGCCGCCGGGCGCCACCCAGAGACCGAGATTGGGCTCCTTGTGGCGGTGCATCAGGAGCACCTCGTCATCCCGGCGGACGTAGACCAGCACCGAGGGGATGCGGGGCATCAGGTCAATCCCAGCCGGGGCGCGAAATCTGCCGCCGTCCTGGCGAGCCCCTCCGCCACCGAAATCTCCGGCTGCCAGCCCAGCTGCGCGCGAGCCCGGGTGATGTCAGGACAGCGCACCTTGGGATCGTCCTTCGTGCGGGCGTCCGTCGGCTCGACAAAGGTGATCTCCGAAGGGCTGCCCGTCACCTCCAGGACCTTCTCAGCAAATTCGAGGATAGTGTACTCCACCGGGTTCCCCATGTTGACCGGTTCGGTGAAGGTTGACTCCATCAGTCGAACAATCCCCTCCACCAGATCGGAGACGTAGCAGAAGGAGCGGGTGCGCTGCCCCTTGTCGTAGACGGTGAGCGGCTCCTCCAAGAGGGCTTGCCGCACAAAGTTGGGGACGACGCGCCCGTCGTCGAGGCGCATGCGCGGCCCGTAGGTATTGAAGATGCGCACGATTCGCGTATCGACCCCATGATAGCGCTGATAGGCCATGGTCAGCGCCTCGGCGAAGCGCTTGCTCTCGTCGTAGACGCCACGCGGGCCCACGGGATTCACGTTGCCCCAGTAGTCCTCCTGCTGCGGATGTTCCAATGGATCGCCGTAGACCTCGGAGGTGGAGGCGAGGAGGAAACGCGCCTGCTTCGCCAGCGCCAGTCCCAGCGAGTTGTGAGTTCCCAGCGCCCCCACCTTCAGGGTCTGGATGGGAAAGTTGAGATAGTCCACCGGACTGGGCAGCGATGCCAGGTGCAACACCATATCCAGCGGCCCTGCCACGTAGATGTAGTGAGTAACGTCGTGCTTGATGAACTCGAACCGCTCGTGGCCCACCAGATGCGCGATGTTATCCGTGGATCCGGTGCTCAGGTTGTCCATGGCAATGACGTCGTGCCCCTCGGAAAGATAACGATCGCAGAGATGGGAGCCGATGAACCCGGCCCCGCCGGTGATCAGAATCCGCATAGTTTGCCTCCTTGCAACACTCAGGTGAAGGGATTATACTCGAAAGACCAATTAGGAGAAAGTGGGGAGAAGATGGGAAAGACACTGCTGCTAACCGGGCATCCGGGCGTGGGAAAAACCACCGTGATCAAGGAAGTGGTGAAACGGCTGGGCGATAGCGCGGGCGGCTTCTACACCGAGGAACTCACCGGGCCGGGCGGACGCAAGGGCTTCGAGCTGATCACGCTCTCTGGGAAGCGGATGGTGCTGGCGCACAAAGATTTCCGCCGGGAACAGCTGCCCCGGGTGGGACGGTACGGTGTCGACGTGGCAGCCTTCGAGCGCGTGGGCGTCGCAGCCCTGCGAGAAGCGATGAAGACGAAGCAGGTCGTTGTCGTGGACGAGATCGGCAGGATGGAGCTTTTCTCGCGGGAGTTCCAGACGATGGTAATGCAGGCCATTCTCGGCCCGCAGGTCGTGCTGGGAACCATCCTCTTCAAACCCCACCCCCACGCCGATCTCTACAAGCAGCTAGGGCAGGTCACCCTCTGGGAGATGGAAAAGCGTGATCGGGAAACCCTGCCCGCGCGCGTTCTGGCGTGGCTGAAGGAGAGAGGCGTCCGCTGATCGGCTGAAAGGGATTTCGTAGCAGGTCGCTGACCGAAATCGCGTTACGCCCCTTGCACTGCACCTGAAGCGCGAGCCAGGCATTCGCCCGGGGTTGACGAAGCAAGCGCTCTGCACCCCGAGCCTCACAGGGGGCGCAGAAGCCCGCCGTACGGCTACGAATGCCCAGAAAGCCGACGGTTTGACAACGACCTTCGATTTGGTACACTGTTCCCCGTCGTCTGTAAGGAGGCGCCGTGAAAAAAATCTACTATACTGTGGCTCTATTGGGGCTGGGGTTGTTCTTGATAGGATGTACCCCCCGTCCCCTGTTGGAAGAGGTCACCATCCTGCCGGAACGGATCACGCCCAACGCCGATGGGCGTGAAGACGTGGCGGAGATCTCCTTCCGCCTCAACCGTAACGCCCAGGTCTCCATCCTCTTCTACGATACCGACGGGCGTCCATACATCTTCCGGGATCCGACACCGCTCAGCCTGAGCGAGCGCCCCTACTCCGTCCTCTTCGCGGGCGTCGTGGACGGCTTCCTGCTGCCCGATGAGACGCTCCCTTTCACGGTGGTCAAACGGGTCCTGCCGGACGGCGTCTACACCTGGGAGATTGCCGCCGAGACGGAGGCGGGAGAGCGGAGCGTCGTCACCGGCACGCTGACGGTCGCGGAGAGCGAACCTCAGCTGCCCGGCATCACCGGCTTCTCCATCTATCCCAAGGAGTTCTCACCGAATCAGGACGGGCTGAACGACCGCGTGCGGCTCAATGCCTATCTTCAGAAAGACGTTGAGGAGCTCCAGGTCTACATGCTAGATCAGGAGGGGGTCCGCCATCACATCCCTGAGGATCCGCTCAGCCCGACCCCCCTCAACGAGCGCGGTTTCCACACCTTCGACTACGACGGCGGGATCGATGCCGGCGCCGAGCCGCCCCCCGATGGAACCTACACAGTCTACGCCGAGGCGCGAGATCGGGTAGGACAGCGCACGCTGGTGAGCGACACGCTGACCCTCGTGAACGCCGGGCGCCCGATGGCCTACATCCTCAACGCGGAGGTCAACTGGTCCGTCGAGAGCACCCTGCTGCTGGGCGAGACTCTCTACTTCACCCTCACCGTGGAGAACGACAGCAACACGCCCATCCGCACCAGTGGGCCCTTTGCCAGCACCGTCTACGATTCCGACCAGAACTACGCCACGCTGGGCAAAACCATCGAGGCGGGCGTCTTCCGCGTGGGCATCCACTGCGAGAACTCCACCATCAACTACCCCTGGCGCTGGGCCGTCGGGGACGAGGAGAGCCTCGTCCAGACCGAAGAGGGACACTGGTACCTGCCCCCCTTCCAACGGGCCGTCGTCACCGGCGGCGTGCGCTTCGTCGATGTGGTGCGGGCGCGCAATCCCCAGTTCTGCTGGGCGGGGCTCATCCACGAAGATGTCGAAATCGCTGCCGTCAACAACAATGTGGCGCCCCTCTTTCTGGAAGTCGTGACCCCCTGAGGATGACCGCGCTCGCCGTCGTGATCGTCTCGTGGAACGTGCGCCCCCTGCTGGGCCGCTGCCTCGACACGCTCCAGGCCGATCTAGATCACGCACAGATCCCCGCCACCCTCTACGTGGTCGATAACGCCTCCACGGATGGATCGGCGGAATTGGTGCGCGAGCACTATCCTCGCGTTCGCCTGGAAGCCTTGGAGACCAACCTCGGCTTCGTCCGGGGCAATAATCTAATTCTGAACCGGTTACTCGGCGAAGGGCTGCCCGACTTCGTCTGGCTCCTCAACCCGGATACCGAGGTACAACCGGGCACAACGGACGCCCTGCTCCGTTTCTGCGCCCAACATCCGCACGCCGGCCTCGTGGGCCCCCAACTGCTCAACCCTGATGGCAGCCGGCAACAGAGCGCCTTTCGCTTTCCGGGGTTGGCCCAGCCCCTCTTCGATCTCGGCTTGCTGCCGGCGCGGTTCTACGAGAGCCGATGGAACGGGCGCTATGTGATTACTGACTACGCGAAAGATGCGCCCTTTCACGTGGATCATCCCCTGGGAGCCGCCATGCTGGCCCGTCGCGAGGCCATCAAAGAGGTGGGGCTGCTGGATGAGAATTTCTTCATGTACTGTGAGGAGATCGATTGGGCCTGGAGAATGAAGGAGTCCGGTTGGGAGCGCTGGCTAGTGCCGGCGGCAGAGGTTGTCCACCACGGCGGAGCAAGCACTGGACAGGCCCGCCCGCAGACCACGGCCCATCTCTGGGAGAGCCGGGCGCGCCTCTACGAGAAACACTACGGCCCCCTTCTACGCACGCTGGTCTCTGCGGCGGTACGACGGCACTTCGCCCGTCGGCCTTCTCCGACCCCGGAGTGGGCTGCTGCCCACGCCCGCATCCTCGCGGCCTGGGGAGGCTGAGATGTCCCTGAGCGTGGTGATTCTCACCCTCAACGAGGCCCGGCACATCACCGCCTGCATCGAGAGCGTGCGATGGGCGGATGAGGTGCTCGTCTTCGACTCGTGTAGCACCGATGAGACAGTTGAACTCGCCCGCCGGGCCGGCGCACGGGTGGAGCAGCAGCCCTTTGAGAACTACTCCCGGCAGCGCAACGCGGCGCTGGAGGCAGCCCCGGAGGCCACGTGGATCTTCTTCCTGGACGCCGACGAGCGGGCCACCCCCGATCTGGCGGAGGAAATCCGCACGGTCATCAGCGGAGAGGAGGTGGGCTGGTGGGTTCCGCGCCACAACTACATCTTGGGCCACCGGATGCGGGGGGCCGGCTGGTGGCCCGACTATCAGCTTCGTCTGCTGAAGCAGGGCCACGCCCGCTACGATCCGGGTCGCGCCGTCCACGAGGAGGCCCTCCTCAACGGTGAAGCCGGGTGCTTGGAACAGCCTCTCATCCACTACAACTACGAGACCCTGGCCCAGTTCCACACCAAGCAGCGGCGTTACACCGCCTACGACGCCGGAATCCTCATCGAGAAGGGCGTGCGGCCCCGGGCCTACACCCCCTATACGCAGCTGCCCCGCCACTTCTGGTGGCGCTTCGTGACGCTGGGAGGTTGGAGGGACGGCGGCGTGGGATTGCTGCTCTGTGGATTGATGGCCTACTACGAGCTGGTCAAGTACCAAAGGGTGCGCCGGCACTGGCGAAAAGAGGAGCGATGAAACCCTATCAGCGCTTCCAGTGGATCCTGTGGCTGACCTTCCTGCTGCTGTTGGCCCTTCCCCTGGCCTGCACCCAGGCCCCGGCTCCTGGGCCGACGGTGAGCTGGCTCCCCCTGCCGACGCGAGCCCTCACCCCCACTCCCGTCCCGGGCGAAGCCTATCTACCTCGGGTGGAGTTGGCACTGGTAGCGGGAGAGCCGGAGGTGGCGCGAGCAGCCTGGGAAGAGGCCGCCGCCCGAGCCCCTGAGGCACCTGAGGTCTTGCGCGCTGGTGCCCGTCTCGCCTTGGCGCTGGGAGAACCGGCGCTGGCCGAGGAGCGGGCCGAGGCCGCCCTGGCCCTCGACGCTGAAGACGCCGAGGGGTGGAGCCTGCTCGGTCTCCTGCGCCAGCGTCGAGGGGACGCAGAGGGTGCAGCCGTCGCCTTCGAAACCGCCCTGACCCTGGATCCCCAGCTGGCCCCCGCCCTCTTCCCCGCCCGCTGGCGCCTGGCCCTGGAGCGCGGCGAGTCCGAAGCGCTGACGCGCCTCGCCCAGGAGCAGCTGATGCGCACACCGGAGGACCCCCTCAACCTCTACTTTCGTGCCGAGGCCCTGCTTGCCGCCGAGTACACGGAGCAGGCGCTCGAACTCCTGCTGCTGCACATGGGCAGCAACTCCCCTGCCGTGCTCTGGTACACCCTGGGACGCGTCTACCTGGCGCAGGGCGCCCACTCAGAGGGCATCATTGCGCTGGAAGCGGCGCAGCGGGCCTACAGCCGGGGGGATCGAACGCTGCTCCTCGCCACCGACGATCCCACCTACGCGCTCAGCGCCCACCTGGGACGGGCTTACATCGACACGCTGGAGTGCGAGCGGGCCGAAGCACTGCTGCGCTTGCAGGCCACGCCCTACCCCGACTTCATCCCCTTGGTAGAAGAGGCCCGGGGATGCCCCACCCGCACCCCCACCCCTACCCCCTGGCTGCCGTGGGATAATCCCTGATCCCAAACAACGGCACCCCAGAGACGTCTCTGGGGTGCCGTTGTGACCGAGCTGACTCAGATTTGGAAGCGCCCGTCGCGGTACAGCAGATCCCCGTCAACTAAGATCTCGCCGCCCTCGCGCATGTCACAGATCATGTCCCAGTGAATGGCGGAGACGTTGGTACTCCCCGTCTCCGGATAGCCCCGCCCCACAGCCATGTGGAAGCTGCCGCCGATTTTCTCATCGAAGAGGATATTCTTGGTGAAGCGCTGAATGCCCCAGTTGGTGCCGATGGCAAATTCGCCCAAGTAGCGTGCCCCCTCGTCCGTGTCGAGCATCCGGTGTAGATAGGCCTCGTTCTTCTTGGCGGTGGCTTTGACCACCTTTCCCTTCTCGAACCAGAGCTGAATGCCCTCCACCTCTCGCCCGCCGGTGACCGCAGGATAGGTGAAGTGAACCCAGCCCTCCACGCTCTTCTCCACGGGACCGGTGAAGAGCTCACCGCTGGGCATGTTGTTGTGCCCATCGGAGTTGATGAAGGTGCGATCCCTGATGGAAAGCCGTACATCGGCGTTGGGGCCCTGAATGACCACCTGATCTCGGCCCTTCAGCCACTCAATAGCTCGGGCCTGTTTCTCGTGAACGGCCTTCCATTCGGCGATAGGGTCTTCCCGATCACAGAAACAAGCGCCGAAAACGAAATCCTCGTAATCGCGCAAGCTCATGTCGGCCTCCTGAGCGTAGGCCGGGGTAGGATAGAGGGTCGCCACCCACTTGAGCTCCCGCGTCGCCCCTCGGGCCATGTAGCGCTCCATGAAGGGCCCCATCGCCCGGGCGCGCTGCGTCTGCCGCAACGGATCGATAGCCGTGAGCTCCCGTGTGTTCGCTGCCGCGCGGATATTGATCAGGGCGTTGAAGCCTTCCGCCACCTGCATCAGCAGCGGATCGATGTAGTTCAGCTGCTCGTCGCTGGCAACACGATAGAAGATCTCCTCCGTTCCGGGCAGACCGATAAGCAGCGTGGGATGCCCACCGCGCTCCAATACCCGCTCGTAGAGCGCCAACACCAGGGGCTCCGCCAACGGCGAGCTCATAATCGCCACGCGATCGCCCGGCTGCACCTCGGCGGAGTAGTCCGCCAACACCTGCGCCATGCGTTCAATTCGAATATCCATTCAGCCTCCTTCAAAAATAGTGACTGGTGAACGGTGAGAAGTGAGCAGGTTAGCCATCCCCGCTGCTCACGGCTCTCTGCTCACCCTGTTCATGATTGTTGGTATTCCAAGGGGATATGGTGACCCCTTCGTCCGCCCTTTGCCCATCAGCATCGCTAGAAGCCTGCCGCATCGAGCGCCGCCAGGCTGGCTCCCCAGGGGATCGACTCTCCCTGAGCACGGAGATACCCTTCAACCCCCAACAAGAAGGCGATGACGTAGTCCTTCTGTCTCGCCAGGCCGATGTGTCCCACCCGCAGTATTTCCCCCTTCAGTTCTCCGATTCCACCCGAGATCAGAATACCGGCCTCGTCACAGAGCCACTGCTTCAGCTCGTCGGGATCGACGCCGGAGCGCATGTAGAAGGCCGTCGTCAGAGGAGAGGCATACGCCTCCGCGACGACGGGGGAGAATCCCAGTCGCGTCAGGCCCCCTCGCACAGCTTGGGCCGCAGCACGGTATTCCGCGTAGCGCCCTTCAATGCCCTGGGCGAGAAGCGCCATCAGGCTCTCGTGAAAGGCGTACAGATTGCTGGTGGGCATAGTGACGGGCGAAGGGTGCCAGTCGCCCCAGTGCTCCTCGTACCACTGCCACGTCTTGAGATCGAGATACCAGCCGCGCGGGGCCTGCCGGGCCTCGACGTGCTCCCAGGCTCGCGGACTGATGGAGAGCAGGGCCAGAGCGGGGGGCGTCTCCAGCGCCTTGTTCGCCACACTAGCACAGAAATCGATCCCCCAAGCGTCCACCTCCAACGGAACACCGCCCAACGAGGAGACGGCATCCACGACGGTCAGCACTCCGTGGGCCCGGGCCACCCCCATGATGCTCTCCAGCGGATTTAGCACCCCGGTCGAGGTCTCGTGATGCACCACGGCGAGGGCTTTGACCTCGGGATGCTTCGCCAGCGCCTCCTCCACAGCGGCGGGGAGAACGGGCGCGCCCATGGGCGCCTTGACCTCCACAGTCTCCAACGCCAATCCTTGTGCGATGGTGACCAACCGCTGGGCAAAGAATCCATTGTTGACGATGAGAACCGTCGCTCCCGGCTCCAGGGCGCTACCTAACGCCGCTTCGAGGGCCATGGTGCCCGGTCCAGCCATGATATAGAGATCGTGCTGGGTGCCAAAAATCCGTTTAGCCATCTCACGCGTCTCGTTATGAAGCAAGATCCATTCCCGCCCGTAATGAGGCATCATAGGCACCGACATGGCTTGGCGCACCTCAGGGGTGATATCGACGGGGCCAGGAATCATCAGCTTGCGTTGGGACATGTAGACTACCTCCGTTCGAATGAGCGTTTCTGACATTAAGGACCGAAAACTCAATAACTTCTCGACCTGGACGGTTTGCAACGTCTGCTTTCGGCTTGCTGGCGATAAACTATAGGTCTACAGACCTTAAGGAGCTTACTCAATCTGCCCAAAAAGGCAAGCCGAACTGGGCAGTACCTCACCCACGTATTCCTGAAAAGAATACATGGAGCTTGCCATGAGAAGGAAGCCCCACTATAATGTAGATAGACTGTGTCTTTATCTATGATGGCGGTGTAAGCTGCCTGAGGTAGAGACAATTGTCTAGGGGGGACAGATTCATCACAGCCATTCCACGTTGCCTATTCTTTCCCATTTCTTGTATAAGGGGGTGATGCCTAGCGACTACAAGTATGGATCGCAGAACAACATTTCCTCGCTTTAGTGTTTTGCAAATGGAGAAAGTAACCATTCACGACCTAAGGAGCGTGCTAGCATGAGAAGCAAATGGCTGAACGCATTGGTGTTTATGGCTCTGGTACTGGGCATGGTGCCCCTGGGATCTGCCCAGACGCCCGCAGTAACAGCAAGAGGAGGGGCTCATCGGTCCCAAACGCAGACATTACCCCTTTCGTCTCCTCAACCATCTTTGACCCCTCAGGAAGAGGTGCCTGCCGACATCCAGGCGCTCTTTGCCGAAGGCATGACGGCAGAGGAGTTTGTCGCGATGGCCGGCTACGTCCCTCGCGCTCTGGAGGGTCTTGTCGAAGATGAGGCCCTGATGATCGTCGAGTTGGAGGACAAGCCCCTCGCGGTTCACTACGCAGAACAAGAGGATAGGGGACGCATCCTGAGCGACAACGCGATTGAGAGCTACATCCAGAATCTGGAAACGGCACAGGCTCAAGTGGAAGCCCGGCTCAGCTCACTGGGTGTGGAGATCCTGTCCAACTATACCGTCGTTTACAATGGCATCCAGGTATTGATGCCGTTGAGCCGGCTCAACGAGGTCCGAGCGCTTCCCGGTGTCAAAGCCGTGCATCGCGCGCCCGTTCACGAACCGGCATTGGGGGGAAGCGTCCCGCTGATCGGTGCGACCGACGTGTGGGAGGACCTGGGATATGATGGAGATGGCATCACCATCGCCATCATCGATACGGGGATCGACTACACCCACGCAGTCTTCGGCGGGCCGGGGACCACCATGGCCTACGACCTGAACGATCCCACGATGATCGAGCCCAACACCTTTCCTACCGATAAGGTGATCGGGGGCTGGGATTTCGCGGGCACCCTCTATCACGCCGGCTGTGCACCCGAAGACGAGGCGGACGGCATCTGCACCCGCATTCCCAATCCCGATCCCGATCCGCTCGATGAGCACGGTCACGGAACCCACGTGGCTTCCATCGCGGCGGGCTTCGGTGCGGGAGACGTCATGACCGGCACGGCGCCCGGGGCTACGCTCATGGCGCTCAAGGTCTTCGGGCAGGCGGGTAGTACCGCCCTGACGCTGAACGCCCTGGAGTGGGCCACCCTCCAATATATCTACACCGGCAAGCCCGAGGTGATCAACATGTCGCTGGGCTCCAACTTTGGAACCGGTGAGCTGACCGATCCCAGTGTCATGGGCTCCCACAATGCGGCTGGCGTGGGCATCGTGGTCGTCGCCTCCGCCGGAAATGCAGGAGACAACGCTTACATCACCGGGTCGCCCGGTTCTGCCGACCGGGCCATCTCGGTGGCAGCCTCTACCACGGGCTTTGCCACCGGCCCCACCATCAACGTCGTCGCAACCCCCTACATCACGCAGACCGACATCATCTACATCCCCTCCAACTTCGACGCAGGTGGTGAGTTTACCGAGGAGGTGACGGCCCCACTGGGCTACGTCGGCAACCTCCCGGGCGCTCTCAACAATGAACTGTGCACCACCGCCGGCATTGCGCCTGACGCACTAGAAGGCCAGGTAGCGCTGATCCAGCGCGGGACCTGTGCATTCACCGTTAAAGTCAATAATGCCGCTGCGCTGGGTGCGGAGGCCGCCATCATCTTCAACAACGTCGGCGGCACCATCACCATGGGGGGCACCGCTGTGGACATTCCTGCCGGTTCCATCCAACTCCAGCACGGCCTGAACCTGATCCCGGCTGACGGCGAGACCATTGTGGTAAGTGCGGAAGACGACGTGATGACCGTACCGGATCCCTTCATCCCGCCCGATAGCATCGCCACCTTCTCCTCTCGCGGCCCCCGGGGTGTGGATTCCTATTTGAAACCGGAGATCACCGCTCCGGGCGTGGGCATTTTTGCCGCGGATATGGGCAGCGGGACCGCCGGCGTGAGCATGGGCGGTACCTCCATGGCGGCGCCCCACGTCGCGGGCGTGGCGGCCCTGATGGCGCAAGCCAATCCCGATTGGACCCCAGAAGAGGTCAAAGCCGCCATGATGAACACCGCGGTGGACCTCACCGACAGCACCCCCATTCCCATCAGCGGGGCCGGACGGGTCAACGCCTTCCGCTCCGTGGACACAGCGCTCTTCGCCATCGGTGATGAAGATCTGGTTAGCCTCAGCTACGGCGTGGGATTCACGCGCAACGACAGCTGGACTAGCGCCAAACAAGTGACGGTCTACAACGAGGATGTGACGCCGGTCACCTACGACGTCGCGGCAGCCTTCCAGACTGGTTCTTGGACCACGGGCATCACGCTGAACGTGGATCCAGTGCAGGTGGTGGTTCCCGCGCAGGATAGCGCCACCGTCACCCTCACGCTAGCCGTCGACATGACGCAGATTCCGATCGTGTACGGCCCTGGTGGCCTAGAAGAAGTCTACGGCTTCCTCACCCTCATCCCCGAAGGCGGCGATCTGACCGAAGCCCTGCGGCTCCCCTTCTACTTCCAACCTCGGCCCTATGCGCAGTTAGAGGAGATCGAGGCCGACACCACGATTCTCGATCCAAACACTGACGTGGCTACGATCACCATGACCCATACCGGCCCCATCAGCTCCAGCCTGTGGATCTACCCCGCCCTGCTCTGGAACGAGATGCCCGATCCCGAGATGGCTGGCCCGGCGGATATCCGGCTCTTCGGCATGGATTACGCCGGCTCTCACCCCTCCTACGGCGATCTCGTGGCAGTCGGCATCAACACCTGGGACTACTGGCACGTGCCCCAGCCCCTCTTCGCCGAGTTCAACCTCTACATCGACGCTGATCAGGACGGAGAATGGGATTACGTCAACTTCAACTGGAACAACGGCGCCCGAACGGGGGGGCCGAACAACAACGTCTGGGTCGTCGTGCAGGTTGATCTTGAAACGGGCATGCTTTTCCTGGGCAGCCCCTTCGTGATCTACACCGATTACAACGCCTCCTACATGGAGTGGTACCTGCCCGCCATCTGGCAGGATCTGGGCCCCACAAACTCCGCCTTTGACTATCAGATCCTCGGCTTCGACAATGGGGGGACGAGCACCAATCCACCCGCACGCTTCGACTATGCCCGCACCCCCTTCGCCTGGACCATCTCCCATGACCCCGGTCCGGCGGACGAGGAAGCGCTAGGAGAGGTCGCGATAGATGACCTGCAAGGCTATCTCTACAGCCAGCCGGCAGGGGTGATGATTGTCGATTACCACGGCGATCCCCGGAACAACAACGGAGGGCAAGCGTACTTCGTGCCGATTGAGGTTTCGTCGGCTTTCTTGCAGGTAGCGCATCTGGCCCCCTTCGCTGAAGACGCTAGCGTCACGGTTAGACTGAACGGCGCCGATGCCCTCACCGAGTTTGAGTATGGCGATTCCACCCCCTACATACCTCTGCCACCGGATGAATATCTGGTGGAGATCATCCCGACCGGCACCACCACCGTCGCCATCTCCGCCACCCTCGAAGTGGAAGCCCTGGGCTTCTACACCGCCATCGCCACCGGTGACGGCGTCAACCAGGAGCTGGCGCTCATTGCGCTGGAGGACGACCTGACGCCACCGGCCCCCGGCACCTTCCACCTGCGCCTCGGTCACCTCGCCCCCTTCGCCGCCGGCGCAGCCACCGCCGATATCCGCCTGCAGGACGGCACCCCGGTGCTGACCGATGTGAACTACAGCGACATCACCGGCTACATCCCGTTGGATGCAGGAGAGTATGATCTGGTCATCACCACGCCTGGGGGCGGCACCACCCTCATCGATCCGGAACCGGTCACTTTCGCTGCCGGGGAGATCGTCTCGGCCTTCGCTGCTGGTGACGGCATCAATCAGGAGTTGGGGGTCTTCGGACTGCCGGCAGGTGAGCCCGGCGATTTCCTACCCCTGACCACCTTTATCCTCTACATGCCCCTTATCGCGCGCAACTATACTCCGCCCCCACCCCCGCCCCCGCCGGAAGATGCGCATCTACAGGTGGCCCACCTGGCGCCCTTCGCCGAGGATGCCAGCGTCACTGTCAGCCTGAATGGCACTCCCGCTCTCACCGATTTTGAGTATGGGGATTCCACCGGCTATCTACCCCTGCAACCCGGCACCTACCTCGTAGAGATTCTGCCTACAGGCACCACCACCGTCGCCATTTCCGCGACCCTGGAGCTGGAGGAGGCCATCTACTACACCGCCCTTGCCACCGGCGACGGCGTCAACCAAGAGCTGGCGCTCATCGCCCTCGAGGACGACCTGACGCCGCCGGATCCCGGCTTCTTCCACCTGCGCCTCGGGCACCTGGCGCCTTTCGCCGCCGGTGCAGCAACCGCCGACATCCGTTTGCAGGACGGCTCCCCGGTACTGACCGACGTCAACTACAGCGACATCACGGGCTACCTCCCCCTACCTGAGGGGGAGTACGATCTGATCATCACCACCCCGGGGGGCGACACCACCCTCATCGATCCTCTGCCCGTCGATTTCGCTGCCGGCGATATCGTCTCGGCTTTCGCCACCGGTGAAGGCGCCAATCAGGACCTGGGCGTCTTTGCCTTGCCCGCAGGCGATCCCGGCTTCTTCCTGCCGTTGGCAACCTACTTGCAGGTCGCGCACCTGGCGCCCTTCGCTGAAGACGCCAGCGTGACCATCGCGCTGAACGGTGCGCCGGCTTTGACCGATGTGGGCTACGGTGACTCCACCGCCTACCTTCCGCTGGAAGCGGGGGATTACCTGGTGGAGATCATCCCCACCGGCACCACCGCCGTCGCCATCTCCGCCACCCTCCCCCTTGAGCAAGCCACCTACTACACCGCCCTCGCCACCGGTGACGGGGTCAACCAGGAGCTGGCGCTCATCGCGCTAGAGGACGACCTGACGCCGCCGGATCCCGGCTTCTTCCACCTGCGCCTAGGCCATGTGGCGCCCTTCACCTCCAGTCTCGCCACCGCCGACATCCGCCTGCAGGATAACACCCCGGTGATAACCAACGTCAACTACAGCGACGTGACGGGCTACATTGCGTTGTCTGCAGGAGAATACGATCTGATCATCACCACCCCCGGAGGCGGCACGATCCTCATCGATCCCGAACCGGTCACCTTCGCAGCAGGGGAGATCGTCTCAGCCTTCGCCACCGGTGACGGCGCCAATCAAGAGCTGGGCGTCTTTGCCCTGCCGGCAGACGAAGTCGGCTTCTTCTTACCCTTGAACGTTCTGCGGTGAGCAAGATCCTTCACAAAAGCAGGAACTCCTGGTTCTAGAAATCGGGATCAGCGGGAACCTGTTTAGCGGGCGGGGACAGAGTCGTTTTCTGTCCCCGCCTCCATGTAACAAAGGTGTTCATGGCTCTATAAAGGCCCTCTAAACGCAGAACAAGCCCCTGGTGTACACAGGGGCTTGTTGCTGAATTGGGATTTCGTGAATCACAAAATCCCTAATGCGCGGACGCCGATTTGGGGTTAATCCTTCCGCACCTTGATAACTCTGGGTCGTACTTCCTCAGCCTTGGGCAACGTCAAAGTGAGGATCCCATCACTAAAGCGGGCCTCCGCTTCCTCGACGTTGACGGGCACATTGAGCATCAGGCTGCGGCTGAAGGGGCAACCGCAGGCGCGCTCTTGAATCACGTAGTTAACGTCTTCGTCGGCCTCCGGAAACTGACCCCGGATGGAGAGCGTATTGTCCTCCACTGTAATCTCTACATCTTCCGGGGCTACACCCGGCAGGGAAGCGCGCACGACAATTGAATCCTCCGTAGTGTAGACATCAATGGGTAAGCGCACCCCCCGACCTTCCCGACGTCCCCGCTCCCGTGCAGAGGGAACCCAGCTGTCGGCAAGCAGACGCTCCATCGCATCGCGCAATGAGACAAACTCCTCTTTCGGCTCAAACGTTGACATGGCTGACCTCCTGATCTGTCTTTACGATGTTGAATTTCCAGTATACCTTCTTTATATTGCTCAAACATTAGAATGGGATCAGCAAAGTCTTAGATTTTGCTTAGAAGTGTTACCGGCGCCGGCGACCACCCCCCAGGATGAAGACGTAGTACAGCAGCGTTGAGATGGCCTGGGCCAGCGCGGCAACGTAGGTCAGTGCAGCGGCATTAAGGACTGTCCGGGCCCCCTTCTGCTCTCGCTCACCCATCAGGATGCCGCTTTCATTGAGCATCCGCATCGCGCGCTTGCTGGCGTTGAGTTCGACGGGCAACGTCACCAGCGCGAAAACCACCGCGCCGGAGAAGAAGAGCACGCCCACCGTCGCCAGCTGCGGTGAGTTGAAAAGGATTCCGACCATGAAAAGTACGGGACCAAGCCACGAAGTGAAGTTCACCACCGGCACGAGCCCAGAGCGAATCCGCAGCGGGAGATAGGCACGATGATCCTGCTCCGCGTGTCCCATCTCATGGGCCACGATAGCCACGGAGGCCACGGAGGGCTGCGTAGCTACCCTTCGTGAAAGCCGCAGCGCTTTCTTGCGGGGATCATAATGGTCGCTCAACTCCCCCGAAGAGCCTTCCAGCTTGACTTGCAAACCTGTCACCCGGAGCAGACGCTGGGCAGCTTCCATCCCTGTCATCCGCGCGGCATTGGGCACCTGGAGATACTGTTGATATGCGCTCCGGACCCGCCATTGCGCGTACAGCGCCAGCAAGAGCGCCGGCAGCGTAAAGATCCAATAGAGTGGATTCCACAACCAAGGCATCGTTCACCTCCCACACAGACTTTTCCCACTATCCAGCAGTTCACTGCTCATTCTACCTGAAAACCATTAGAAGGGCATCAGAAAGGAAAGAAGGAAGCTGCGACTTTGCGTGTACGATGAAGCCCCGCCAAGCAGAGAGCGGGGCGGAGCTGGATGAGTATCGTTACAGCGAAGCAAATACCTTGGCGAGTCGATACCGGACACCTCGCCAAGGTATAGCTACGCATCACAACAGCTGGACCAGATGTTGCAGAACCTGATGCACGCTTTCGGCATCGTGGGCCACACAGGGAACGACAGGCACCTCAGCCGGCACCTTGAGCAGCCGTTTGATTTCGGCAGCTACAAGCGCCCGCGCATGATCCTGCTTGTTTGCAGCAATCAGGTAGGGAGTGAGCGAGCGCTTGCGCAGCATGCGGACAATTTGCAAGCCCTCCATCAGACTCCCACGATCTACGCTATCAACGACAAGTACAAAAGCGTCGGTGTCGCCGGAAAGGATCTCCCACATGAAATCGAACCGCGATTGCCCCGGCGTGCCGTATAGATGCAACAGTGCACCGTTTACCTTAACCTGCCCATAGTCCAAGGCCACCGTGGTCTCAGCCTTGATCTTGGCGGTCTGAGCATGGGTGATACGCCGCTCGGTAGTCACGATGTCAATATCGCTGGCGGCACGCACAAAGGCCGTCTTGCCGGCGTTGAAGGCTCCCGTGACGACGATCTTGTAGGCTTTCATGATGTTTCTCCCTTGGCTCCGGCCCCCTGCTCCTTCGCAGAGTCCTTGCGGTAGTCGATGAAACGGTAACCCAACCCCCGTTCGGTGATGATGTACTGGGGATTGGAGGTGTCGCGTTCAATCTTCCGGCGCAGGTAATTGATGTAGAGACGCAGATAAGAGATCGCATCCTTGTACTCGTAGCCCCAGACCTTGGCCAGAAGCGTGCTGTAAGGCACTGTCCAGCCCGCGTTCTCCAGCAGATGGCGCAGCAGCCTAAACTCGGTAGGACGCAGGTTGATCCGTTCTCCCTCGACAATCACCTCTCCCTTGTTCATATCAACGCTCAAGCGCTCGTCAATCTCCAGGATGGCGCTGTCGGGAGGGGTCAGGGAGGGCATGCGCCGCAGAACGGCACGCACCCGACTCACCAGCTCGCGCGGGCTGAAGGGCTTGGTAATGTAGTCGTCGGCCCCCGCATCCAGTCCGCGCACCTTGTCCTCTTCCGAACCCCGAACCGTGAGCATCAGGACGGGCACGTCGGAGACCTCGCGGATCATGCGCAACGTCTCGAACCCATCGAGCTCGGGCATCATCACATCAAGGAGCACGATATCGGGCATATGCCGCCGCAACTGATCTAGAGCCTCCACGCCGTTATGCGCCTCGACGACGCGGAACCCCTCCATTTCGAGGTTGATGCGCACGAACCGGATGATGCGCGGCTCATCATCGACAACAAGTGCCAGCGGGTGCTCAGGAATGTTATTCTCGGATAAAGGTAACAATCTTATCCTCTCCCTCGGTCGGCAGAATTTCTATGCTGTGGATCCGATGCCATGGATAGATCGCCTGGTTGGTTTCCGCGAGGAAGTAGGGTACGTCGCGCCCATCCCGCAGCCGCGGGCTGTTCAGCACCAGAAACTGAGATTGGGGATCGGGAATCTCTTCCATCTCCCCCATCACGGCATCTTCATTCAACACGTGGACAAGAACCTGATATGGCATTGGATGATCCTTTCTCACTCCCGATCCGGCGTCCAACGAGTAACCGGCTGCGAGCTTCGCTCTCCGCTCTAGCTCCTTCCCGGCGGTCTATTCCTGGCTCCGAAACTGAATTTTGATATCCAGCGTCCCCAGGGTCAATACATCATCATCGTGTAGTTTGTAGGGCAGATAGGGTGTCAAACGCTCCCCGTTCAGAAAGGTGCCATTGGTGCTGTCTAGGTCCTCAACATAGCAAATGCTATCCCGGCAGTAGATCCGAGCATGGCGGCGAGAGACCCCATGTTCCAATCCACCATCGGTGGTCATGTCCATCTCAGGAAAGATGCCATGTGCAGCGTCCAGGCGCCCAAACAAGATCTCGGAAGAGGTGGTGAGCAACACCCTCCGTCCGGAACCCAGAACCTCGAATTCGATATTAGGACCACTACCGCTTTCCGCAGCACGTCCGCTCCCCCCCGCTGCAGATGGAGACTCTCCCTCTTTCTCCGGTAGCGGTTCCGTGCGCAGGGGGCCGCCCGAAGGCAAATAGGTACCGCACTGCACACAGAAGAGCGTGCCCGGAATATTCTCCGTATGACAAGATGGACAGATCAACTGCTCGCTATGCTCACTCATGCTTACCTCCTCCATATCGCACTGAAGCTTTCAGTGAAACTCGCCACCGACGACTCCCCCTGAGAATAAGGCCGTTCCAAGAAAATAACCCCCTCGAACCCTGACGTTTTCCCAGGGGCTTGTTCGAGATGTGGCGTATTTTAAATCTTGGGACTAGCTAAGTCAAAATGTGACGTTTCCTGCTGTCTCAGTAAGGCCCAAGTTCCGCAGACCTGGATTATCAAATAGGAACGTTCAGGTCAGCGTTAGACTGCGTGTCCCGTACCTTACCGTCTTGCGACCCTTCTGGGAGGCCTCGTCCCCTCGCGCCACCCGCTCCGCTTCCACCAGCGCGGCTCGCGCCAGATCCTGATATCCAAGGTCGAAGAGCCGGGTCGCCGCCGACTCCAGCAGATGTGTTGCTTCGTTAGAGCGCCCGGCCTCGAGCGCGTGCCAGGCTCGTTCCTGCAAACGAAAGACGCTCATCCGGGAGAGAAAATTGAGCACTCGCGCCGGTACGGATGTATCTGGAGAAGCGGGCCCGACGACCACATCCACACACACGTCTTTCCGCACGTGAACAGGAGTTCGTTCAGCACCGTTCCGCGCTTCCAGATCAGCCCGCAACAGCCGGTGCGTCCCCCCGTGCGGCTCCTTGACCACCAGCTCGAGCACCAGGACAATACTCTCTGTCCCCAGGTGTCCCAGGTTGACCACGCCGTCGGAAGGGACTTCCAATCCTTCGATATAAGGCACCACACGATGCAGGGATTCAATGGAGACCGCCGGTGCCGGCTTAAGATGCAACTTCGTGTCCCGCGCTATCACAGACTCAAGTTTCTGAATCTGCCCGCACAGAAGCGTCTCCAGTTGAGAGGAAGATTTGATGTATTCGGAGACGCCGTTGCCATACCTTGCCAAGCGATCAAGAAAGAGGTCGTTCCAATCCTCGCCAATCCCCATTGCCGAAATTGTAATACCTTCCTGGTTCGCACGCTTCGATTCGGCCAGGGCCAGATCTTCATCCCCATACGTACGCCCGTCCGTAAGCAGAATCACATGGTCTAGCGTGTTCGCCCTGGCATAGCGGCGCACTTCCGTGAGCCCCGCCAGCAGCCCCTGGAAGATCTCGGTTCCGCCACCGGGCACCATCCGTGCGAGAGCCGAGTGCAAAGCGGCTCGGTCGGATATCGTCGTAGAAGGGGCCAGCACCTCAGCTCGATCGCTAAAGGCCACGATAGCCAACCGATCCTCGACATCCAAAGCTTCGACGAGATTGTGAGCGGCCTGCTTAACGTTCTCCATGCGCTGACCCCGCATCGAGGTGCTGCGATCCACAACGAGGGCTAGATTCAGGGACTGCTGCCGGGCAGAGATCTGACCCACGGGCTTGATCTCCGCCAGAAGGTAGAGCATCTGCGCCACCTCCATCGCCCGCAGCTCCTGTTGGCTCAAGGTGATCTCCAAAGTCAAGGGCGCATCCGCACCAAAGCCCCGAGCCGCTCGCTGCCGATCGTAGGCGCGTCGGAAGACTCCATCACGGAGGATCTCGTAAGCCTCCTGCACCTGGCGGAAAGCCTCAACATCTCCTCCGCTATCGGGATGATAACGACGCGCCAGCTCCCGATAGGCCTGTTTTATGGCCTCATCGGAAGCTTCCTCCTCTACATGCAGGATGGCGTAATAGTCCTGTTCAGGATCGATCTTGGGATTCACAACACTTCCTGCCGCACTCTAACCAGGATAACCGTAATGTTATCGTTCCCCCCCGCAGCATTGGCGGTGTCAACCAGAGATTCACAGGCAGCATCGAGCGTGGGAGCTTCATCAATAATATCCCACATCTCCGTATCGGACAAAAGCCCCCATAGACCATCACTGCAAAAGATCAGGAGATCTTCCGGGTGAAGGGAATGCGCCGTCACGTCCACTTCAAGCGCCAAACCCTGCCCAATGGCCCGGTACAACATATTGCGCTGCGGATGAACCGCTGCTTCCTCGGCGGTGAGCTGTCCAATCTGGACGAGCTGGCGCACGACGGAGTGATCGGTGGTCAGTAACTCCGCTGTACCGTCGGGATGCCGCAGATAGGCGCGCGAATCCCCAACGTGGCCCAGGAAGAGCCGGCCCCCCACGATCATGCCGCAGGTCAGGGTGGTCCCACTTCCCGGCACAGTCTGGCTGACCCCGCGATTGGCAGCGCGCAATGCGTCGGCCATTACCTCGGTGAGCGTAGGTTGGCTGGCGGTGTGCTCGAAGCCATTCAGCAGGGGTTGATATACCGTGGAAAGAAGGTGAGCGCTGACGACGCGACAGGCCAGGGCACTCGCCACCTCACCCGCCTGGTGCCCGCCCATGCCATCTGCAAGCACAAACAATCCGAAAGGCGGCAGTGGCTGACTGCTACGCTGTTCCCCCACAAAGACAAAAAGTCCATCTTCGTTGTGTTCCCGCACCTGCCCCACGTCGGTCATCCAGGCTACCCCGAACATTCCCGAGGCCCGAGGCAAAGCAGCCGGCTCCGGTGGCGTAGACGATTCACGCTCTCCCTTTCGCAACTCCAGCACCGGTGTATCGTCAGAAACCGTCAATGTCTGAGGTTCCGGTTCCGATTCTTCAACTTCCGGCTGGCGCTTCAAAAGTGTACGCAGCCATGTGGTCAATCCCATGCGAGACACTCCTGCATTCTTTCCCGACCTCACGCCGGGAAGGCGTAGACGTAATGATCTAACGAACCGATGTAGACGATGTTGTCGGCGATCACAGGAGTAGCCGTGATACCGCCATCCGTCTGATAGCTCCACCGCACATTGCCTGTCCGCGCATCGAGACAGTAGAACATCCCATTGACACCGCCAATGTAGAGGCCGTCATCATGAACAACCGGAGATCCAGTGACTTGCTCCCCAATCTCGTAGCGCCAGACCAGCCTTCCGTTGGTAGCATCCAGGGCATAGACGTAGCCGTCGGTCGAGCCAAAAAAGACCTGCTGCTCCCAGACTGCCGGCGTGGAGACGACAGGCCCCCCGGTGCGATAACGCCACGCCGTCCAGCCCGAGCGGACATCCAGCCCGTAGAAATTCCAATCCAGCGAGCCGACGAACAGCAGGCCCTCGCTGAAGACCGGTGACGAGAGAATCGCTCGACGTGCGCGGAAACGCCAGCGGAGATCTCGATTCAAGCTCAGCGCGTAGACCATCCCCGCATCACAGGCGAAGAAGATCATATTCTCGGACAACAAGGGGCGGGTACGTACCTGCCCCTCCGCCTGATACTGCCAGGCCTTGCGTCCTCCCGCGACGTGAACCGCGTACAAAAAGCCCCCATCCGAGCCGACAAAGACGTGTCCAAAATCCACGTAGGGCGAGGAGTAGATTTTGCCTTTGAGGGGTACCGTCCACACCAGCCGCCCGGAACGAGCGTTGACCGCGTAGAGCACCCCATCGGTAGAGCCAAAGATCACCGATCCGTCCCCTACCCAGGGCGTGGAGGCAATACCACCCTCCGTCGGATACTTCCAGACGAATTTGCCCGTCTGGGCTTCCAATGCATAGACATTGTGGTCATACGAGGGCACAAAGACCAGCCCTTCCCCCAACCCCACACCAGCCCGGACTTCGTCCTCACAGGCAAAGCGCCAGAGGGGTTTGACACTGCCCTCAGAAAAGGCTGCGGTTTCTCCCTGAGCGATCGAGGCGGTCAATCCCCGGGCCGTGGGAAGCGAGAGCAGCGCCCGCTTCAGCTCCTCGGAAGAGCCCCAACGCTTGTTGATGTCGTACTCCAGGGCTTTATCCAACACCTCCACCAGCTGCCGCGTGACGGTGGGGTTCGTCTTGTGGATCGGACGCTCGTGAAAGGAGAAGGGGGGCTCTAGCCGAGGATCCTGTTTGCTCAGCAGATGATGCAGGGTGGCACCCAGCGCGTAGAGATCCCCCCTGGGCTCCGCAATGCCCCGATACTGCTCCGGGGGAGAGTACCCCTCCGTGCCGATCATCGTGCCCTTCTCGCCGCTCTGGAAGAGCTTCGCAATGCCGAAATCGACCAGGCGGATGCGTCCATGAGGATCCAGCATGATATTGGAAGGCTTGAGATCCCGGAAGATGATGGGCCGGGGCTTATGATTGTGCAAGTAGGAGAGTACGTCACAGAGCTGCACCGCCCAATCGACGACCCGAGATTCGCGGAAGAAACCATCCGCATCCGCCAACAACGCTTCCAGGTCCTGACCGGGGATGAACTCCAGCACCAGATAGCTGCGTTTTCCCTCCGTGAAGTAATCGTACACCTGGGGAATGGCGGGGTGACTGAGCGTGGCAAGAATGCTGGCCTCGCGCTCAAAGTTACGGATGATCATCTGCTGCACCTGGAGATCGGTCGCCGTGTTGATCATCTCCTTGACCGCGCACAATCGCTGGACGTTGGCGAAGCGCAGGTCTTGAGCTTTGTAGACGGCCCCCATCCCCCCCACCCCGATCACGCCGAGAATCTTGTAGCGATTCTGCAACTGCGTGCCTTCGGTCAACAAGCCCTCCGTGACGACCCGTTTCGCCTCGGCAGAGGGAGGCGGGGCAACCTGGCGCGTATCAAGCCGGTGAACTTGTCGCGTTTGCAGCTCCTCCTCAGGCAGGAGGGTGGGCTCCCCCTCCTCTTCCAACGTATTGGCATCCAGCGTCAGCGGTTTCCGCAGGCGTTGGGATAGACCCCGGATCCGACGGGTATCCAGGCGGTCGGCGGACGGCTTACGAGGTTCTTCGTTTGATTCTGCCATGTAACTTCCTTCTCACGCAGACATGATCTCTCTCAGCACAAGCGTCCTCGCGCAGGTTCGGGCACTCAATCGGAAGGCAACTCACCTTCCGCCACCCGGTCGGGCGGTCGCATTTCGGCTCAGACGCTCCCCAGCTCGGCACACTTTCAACCGGCGGTTGTGACACCCGACCGCCACGATTATAGACGGAGCCGGCAAAAAACACAAACGAAACCCCAGGGGGACTTTGGTACTGCCGGTCCGATGCCTGCCGTTCGCCCGAGTCTTGCTTCTCACCCACTTGCCAGTTGTAGTTCTCCCAAGTTGTGCTACCCTAAAGGTCATCATAATTGCTACCTTTTTCGAGAGAAGAGGCACATACAGAGGTAAACCATACATGCAAATTATTCCTTCTGCCGTACCTATGACCATAACGTTGGAGTGCGGCGCGTGTGGCAACCAGCAACCCTTTCAAATCCCTACCCCTCCATGCAGAGCCTGTGGTCACGATTGGATGGAGGCTCGATACGATTACGAGCGGATTGGGCAGCTCTGGCCGGAGCTGTTGCGCTCACGGCCTTCCTGCTTGTGGCGGTATCGGGAACTCTTACCCCTCTGCCGGGACGAATATCAACTCACGATGGGCGAAGGGGGAACCCCCCTGCTCCGCGCCCATCACCTTAACATGATGCTGGGCACCCCCAACGTCTTCATCAAGGACGAGCGCCAGAATCCCACGAACTCCTTCAAGGACCGCCAGGCCGCCATGGCCATCTCGATGATGAAGGAGGCCAATATCACCGAACTCGTTGTCGCCTCCACCGGCAACGTCGCCATCTCCTATTCGGCCTACTCCGCGCACGCCGGCATCAAGCTCTGGACCTTCCTGCCCAGTCTGGTGCCGCCGGAGAAGATGCGAGAGATCGCCATCTACGGCAGTGAGGTCATCAAGGTGACGGCAACCTACGACGCAACGAAGAAGGTCGCAGCCCGCTTCGCTGCACACAAAGGGATCACCGAGGACCGTGGAATTCGCAGTATCGGTACCCGCGAGAGCATGAAGACCGTCGCCTTCGAGATCGCTGAACAGCTGACCGCCGAGCTGGGACCTCCGGAATCGGGTGCTCCTTGGCGAGTCCCCGACTGGTACATTCAAGCCGTGAGCGGGGGAATGGGACCGGTAGGCTTCTGGAAGGGCTTCCAGGAGCTCTATCAGATGGGACTGGTCGACCGGCTGCCCAAGATGGCCCTCATCCAGGCCTCCGGGTGCGCGCCTATGGTCCACGCCTTTCATAACGACCTGCCGGAGGCAATTCCCGTCACCGATCCCAAGACCCAGGTGATCACCATCGCCACCGGCAATCCCGGCCCCGCCTACACCTATCTTTATGACGTGATGAAGACTCACGGCGGCACTTTCGAGGCCGTCACCGACGAGGAGACCTTCCGGGCCCTTCACGTCATGGCTAAGATGGGGGGAGTCTCGATGGAAGCCGCATCCGGGGCGGCCTTCGCCGGACTCTTCAAGCTCCTGACCAAGGGCGTAATTCGGCGGGACGAGACGGTCGTGGTCAACTGCTCCGGACACACCTTCCCGGTGGAGAAGTTTTTGCTCGAAAAGGACTGGTTCAAAGTCGTCCCGGGTATGGCGACTGTCGAGCCGGAACCCGAACCCGCTGCGGTCTCCCTTCCTCCCGGGCCCTCCGAAGATCTGCTCGGCGCCCTCGATCAGCTCGACGAGCGGGTGCAACACATCGTTGTCGTCGAAGACAACCCCGACGCGGCCCGACTGCTGCGGCGCATCCTACAAACCCGGGGCGAGTTCCAGATCGCAGAGGCGCACACCGGCAAGAAGGGGTTGGCCCTCATTCGCGAGACGCAACCCGATCTGGTATTGCTCGATCTGATGATGCCGGATATGGATGGCTTCGCCGTCCTCGATCACATGAAAGCCGATGACTCTCTGAAAGACGTACCGGTCATCGTCATCACCGCCAAGGAGCTCTCCCGATCGGAACGGCAACGCCTCCAGGGCCAGATCGAGATGCTGCTTCAGAAGGGTGCCTTTATGGATGATGATCTGCTCGAGGGGATCGGGGCCCTGTTGGGCAAGAGGGGGGAGACATGACGAAGGTGCTATACGTGGAAGACACCCCCGCCAGCCAGCGGCTCGTGCAGCGCATTCTGCTGGCAGAGGATTTCGACGTCCTCATCGCCGACAACGGAATCAGAGCCATCGAATTAGCCCGTCAGGAGCTGCCGGACGTCATCCTGATGGACATCAACATCAGCGGCATGGACGGCTACGAGGTCACCACCCGCCTTCGCACCATCCCCGGCCTTGAAACGGTGCCCATCATCGCCGTCACCGCGGCCACCCTGCAAGGGGATCGGGAGCGCGCCCTCGTCGCCGGCTGCACCGGGTACATCGCCAAACCCATCGACGTGGACCGCTTCCCCGATCAGGTGCGCGCCTACCTGGTGGGCATGGACGAGCGGGTCGAATCCGCCGAGGAGCGCGCAACCTACCTGCTCGAGTACAACCAGCGGCTGGTGGCCCGCCTCGAAGAGAAGGTCCGCGAGCTGGAACGGGCCAATCAGGAGCTCCAGCGCGTTGAGAAGATGAAGTCGGACTTCGTGATTCTTGCCGGGCACGAGCTGCGCACCCCCCTGACCGTCGTCTACGGCTACCTCCAAATCCTCCTCGCCAATCCCAGCATTCCCGGCTCACTCGACGTGGAGGGGAGTCCTCGTCACCTGCTGAAGAACGTCTCCGACGCCGTCGAGAGGCTGAGCCAGGTGATCCAGGACATCCTCAACGTCTCCCTCATTGATGCCGACCAGCTAGATCTGGCCCGGGAGCCGGTCTTCCTGAACTCGGTCATCCAGGCGGTGCTGCACAATCTGCGCAGCTTCGGTCCCCAGCGCCAGATTGTTTTCGATCTGGGAGGAGGGCTGCGCAAGTTGCCCGTCGTGGAGGGCGATCCCCGCCGGCTGCATCAAGCTCTCTGGAACATCGTCAGCAACGCGATCAAATACACGCCCGATAACGGCACCGTCATCATCGACGGTGAGGTTCTCAACGGCGACACCGTTCACCTGTGGGTCAGAGATACCGGAGTAGGCATTCCACCCGACGAAATTCAGCACATCTTCGAGCGCTTCTACGTGCTTGAGGACGTCTCCCTCCACCGCTCCAGCAAGACCGCCTTCAA
>NPIE01005242.1_pt1 | contig 27631 bp, 23 predicted proteins | sample 8637661 | NCBI WGS metagenome assembly NPIE01 (sample SAMN07420842, study PRJNA396082) | bioreactor metagenome | isolation source: sample BA12 brine-fed electro-methanogenic bioreactor BA | place: Japan: Kochi | collected 2016-12-09 | reverse complement strand
GTCCCTGTGCAGCACAATGGAATGGAACACCCGGTCCCCCGGATTCAGGCCCAGCCGGGCCGCGATGTCTCTGCCCGCAGGCTCTTCCGCCAGCAGCAGCACATCACAGGAATGGACCCCGCCCCAGTCGGCAATTTCCTTTGCAATGCTTCTGATCTCCAGAAGTGCAGCCTCCGGTTTGGGCCGGGCCACGAACGTGCCCACCCCCTGGATACGGACAATGCGCCCTTCTTCGGCCAACTCCTTGAGGGCCCGGTTGGCGGTCATGCGGGAAGAGTTGAACGATCTGGAGAGCTGGGTTTCCGACGGCACCCGGTCATCCGGCTTGAGAAGGCCGGCATCGATCTGTTTGACCACGTGCTGTTTGATCTGTTCATACAATGCCCGGGGTGTGGCTGAACCTGTCACCGTTGTTTCCTTATCATCCTTATTTTTATTGAAATTGTTCCCGGCTCAATTTTCTTTAACGCCCGCCCCCTGCGGGTGCCTTGCGTCCGGCCCGAGATTTCCAATCTGACGTTCCGGTCACAAGGCACCCGCAGGGGGCTTGTACAACAGATCCGGAATTATATGCCATGAAACGCCCCTAAAAAATCCTTGACAGGAATTCTATACTTGTATAGACAAGTAGTAGCCAATCCAACCCAAAATGTCAACACCTTCAGGAGGAAAATAATGACCCCCAAAGACCAATTGCTGCATGATCTGAAAATCGGCTGCGGCAGACCCCGGCCGGTGAAAGCTCCCACAGGCAATCAGCTGCACTGCAAGGGCTGGTACCAGGAAGCGGCCCTGCGCATGCTGTGCAACAACCTGGACCCGGACAACGGGGAGAACCCGGATGAACTCATTGTGTACGGGGGGCTGGGCAAGGCGGCCCGGAACTGGGACTGTTTCGATGCCATCATCCGGTCCCTGCTGGACCTTGAAAACGATGAAACCCTGCTGGTGCAGTCGGGCAAGCCTGTGGGCATTCTGACCACCCACCCATCCGCGCCGAGGGTGTTGATTGCCAATGCCAATATCGTGCCCCACTGGGCCAACTGGGACTATTTCCATGAGCTGGACCGAAAAGGCCTGATCATGTATGGCCAGATGACGGCCGGTTCCTGGATCTATATCGGCACCCAGGGGATTTTGCAGGGCACCTATGAAACCTTTGCGGCCCTGGGCCAGAAACATTTCAACGCCGATCTGACCGGCAGGATTGTGGTCACCGCGGGTTTGGGGGGCATGGGCGGGGCCCAGCCGCTGTCCGTGACCATGGCCAACGGCGTGGCCGTGTGTATCGAAATTGATCCCTCCCGCATTGCCCGGCGCCTAGAAAAACGGTATCTGGATGTGGAAGCGGACGATCTCGATACCGCCATTGCCATGGCCCGGAAAGCCGCATCCGAACGAAAACCCCTGTCCATCGGACTGTGCGCCAATGTGGGGGATGTACTGCCCGCCATGATTCAAAAAGGATTCATTCCGGATGTGATCACCGACCAGACCAGTGCCCATGATGAACTCAACGGGTATTTTCCCACGGGCATCTCTTTTGGAGATGCGTTGAAACTGCGAAAAACAGATCCGGACACTTACAAAGAGATGGCATTGAACACCATGGCGGATCATGTCCGGGCCATTCTTGAAATGAAAGACAAAGGCGCCATTGCCTTTGATTACGGCAACAACCTGCGGGCCCAGGCCATGAGAAAAGGGGTGGCCAATGCCATGGACTATCCCGGGTTTGTGCCGGCCTATATCCGGGAGTTGTTCTGCCGGGGTGAAGGCCCGTTCCGGTGGGCGGCCCTGTCCGGGGACCCCGAAGATATCCGTGTGACCGATGAGGCGCTCATACAGCTGTTTCCGGAAAAAACCAGAATGATCAACTGGCTGAAAATGGCGCAAAAAAAAGTCGAGCACATGGGCCTGCCCACCCGGATCTGCTGGCTGGGATACGGCGAACGGGAACAGGCGGGAAAACTGTTCAATGACCTGGTGCGTACCGGAAAGGTCAAGGCTCCCATCGTTATCGGCCGGGATCACCTGGACTGCGGGTCCGTGGCATCGCCTTTCCGGGAGACCGAAGCCATGAAAGACGGGTCCGATGCCGTGGCGGACTGGGCACTGCTGAACTGCATGACCAATGTGGCCTCCGGCGCCACTTGGGTGTCGTTCCATGACGGGGGCGGCGTGGGTATCGGCTATGCCCTGCACGCGGGCCAGGTCACGGTGGCCGACGGCACGGACGAGGCGGAAAAACGGGTCACCACAGTGCTGAGAAACGATCCGGGCACCGGCATCATCCGGCATGCGGATGCCGGGTACCAGACCGCCATGGATGTGGCCAGCGAAAAAGGGGTGAAACTGCCCATGATCAACATGTATGGCAAGTAATCCGGCAAAGGAGTGATCCATGACCACAATTTTTAGCAACGGCACCCCGTTTCCCGAAAATGTCGACCGGTTGTTCACAAACTGCCGTGTGGCCACCATGGCCGGCGGCCGGTACAACAGCATTGAAAAGGCGGCCCTGGCCGTGGCCGGTGGCAGGATCGCCTGGACCGGGCCCATGGATGCGCTGCCCGATCCCCTGCCCGATCCCCTGCCCGGCAGCCTCGAGCGGACCGACTGCCAGAACCGCTGGATTCTGCCCGGGTTTGTGGACTGCCATACCCACCTCATCTGGGCCGGGTCCCGGGCCGAAGAGTTTGAAATGCGCCTGGCCGGGGCCTCCTATGCCGACATTGCCAAAGCCGGCGGCGGGATTTTTTCCACGGTCAAAGCCACCCGGGCCGCCAGTGAAGACATCCTGTTTCACCTGGCATCCAGACGTCTGGCCCATTTTTTGACCCAGGGCATCACCACTGTGGAGATCAAGTCCGGATACGGCCTGGACCTGGGCACGGAACTCAAGATGCTGACCGTGGCCGGTCGCCTGAAACAGGCCGTTGCCCAGCATATCGAGGTCACGTTTTTAGGGGCACATACCGTGCCCCCGGAGTTTGCCGGCCGGGCTGATGCCTATATTCAGGAGATCACTCAGCTCATGCTGCCGGAAGTCAAAATACAGGGCATTGCCACGGCCGTGGATGTGTTCTGTGAAAATATCGCGTTTTCCCGGGACCAGACACGGCAGGTGTTCGACGCAGCCAGACACCTGGGGTTTGCCATCAAACTGCATGCCGAACAGCTGTCCGACTCAAACGGCACGGCTCTGGCCGCGGAAATGGGGGCCCTGTCCTGTGACCATCTGGAATACCTGTCAGAGGCAGGTGCCCAAAAAATGGCGGCACACGGCACCGTGGCCGTGCTGCTGCCGGGCGCGTTTCATTATTTGAAAGAAACCCGGGTCCCGCCGGTAACCCTTTTCAGGCAGCTGGGAATCCCCATGGCCGTATCCACGGACCTGAATCCCGGCTCAAGCCCGGTGTTCAGCATGCTCCCGGTGCTGAACACGGCCTGTCTTCGGTTTGGCCTGACCTGTGAAGAAGCGCTGGCCGGGGCCACCATTCACGGAGCCGCGGCCCTGGGCCTGGCAGACCGGAAAGGCAGTCTGACAAAGGGAAGGGATGCGGATTTTGTGATCTGGGATGTGGACACCCCGGCGGATCTGTGTTATCTCACGGGAATTACACCGATAAAACAGGTGGTGATTGAAGGCAAGACCGTGGCTTCCTTCTGACAAACTGATAGAATAGACCGGATCTTGCCTCAGGCACCTCCGACACACCAAAGGTGACATCCATGCCCCTGTTCCAGGACCCCCTGGTGATCGCCGCCCTGGGATCCGCCGCACTGGCGATTGTGTTTCTCCTGGCGACCCTGGGGGCGTTGAAAAAAAAGAAACGGGTCACGTCGGCCCTGCATGTGGTGACGGCCCTGCTTTTGTTCTGCCTGTTCGCCCTGTTTGGCACCATCAGTATCGCCACCCGGGGATACCTTGCCCTGACCGCGGAAACCCTGGCCGCAGTGGTGGAGATCGAACCCGTGGAAAAACAGCGCTTCATCGCCCGGTTCCGCATGCCCGGCGGCAAAGAAAAAACCTTTGTCCTGGCCGGAGACCAGCTGTATGTGGACGCCCACATTCTCAAATGGAAACCCGTGGCCAATGTTCTGGGACTGCACACCCTGTACGAACTGGACCGGGTGTCCGGCCGGTACGCCCGCCTGGAACAGGAAACTTCTCTGGAAAGGACCGTATACAGCCTGTCCCGGGACAAGCCCGTAGATCTGTTTGACCTGCGGCACCGGTTCGCGGCTCTGGAGTTCCTGGTGGATGCCGAGTACGGTTCCGCCACGTTCATCACCACGGACAAACCCCAGACCCTTAAACTGCTGGTCTCCACCACCGGGCTGTTGATCCGGAAAGAGCCTCCATGACCGGGCGGCCTTCAGCAGGCCCTGCAGAATCCGCCATTTTGCCGTTCGCTACTTGATTTCCACTTGCCGTCTCTCCGGCATATGGTATGATCGTTTCAACCATAATTTCAAAACCAGGGAGCCAGAATCTGTGACACCGTCTTGTCTCCACCAGCAGTTTTGTGCCATGGCCGGACAGTTTCCGGACCAGCCCGCCGTGGTCCAGGGCGGACAGACCATTTCGTTTCAACGCCTGGACCGGGAGTCGGACCGCCTGGCAGGGGAACTGCGATCCTGTCAGGATGTATCTGAAAACCGGGTAGCCGTTTACATGCCGCCGGGGATTGAATTCATGATTGCCATTCTGGGAATTCTCAAAACCGGGGCCGCCTATATCCCCCTGGATATCAATGACCCGGCTGAAAGAATCCGGCACATGCTTCACCGCATCGATCCGGTCCAGGTGATCACCCTGCCGGAGCGGGTGGACCGGCTCAGCCCGGAACTGGCGGTCCCGGTCAAACTCCTGAGAACCTGGCAGGATCCGCTTCCGGAAGCGTTGCCCGGACACTGTGCCGGCCCGGCCCATGGCCCGAATGGCGTGTCTGAGCCGGGCCATCCCTGTGATCCGGCTTCCATTGCCTATATCATCCACACCTCCGGCTCAACCGGAATCCCCAAAGGGATTCCCATTTCCCATCAGGCATTGATAAATCTTTTGGCGGCGTTCGACCGGTTGCAGCCCATCGGCCCCAAAGACCGCTGTGCCCTGTGGTCGGGTCTGAATTTCGACGTGTCCGTGTATGAAATCTGGTCTGCCCTGGTATCCGGCGCCACTTTGTTCATTCCGGATGACCTGATCCGGTTCGATGCCCGGGCCTTTATTCAATGGTTACAGGAGAACCGGATCACCTCCGCTTACATACCGCCGTTCATGATTACGGATCTGGCCGGGTCCCCCGTATTTCCCAACAGTCTGAAACGCCTGCTTACAGGCGTTTCCGCCATTCCGTCCCAACTGCTTTACGATATCAAACAGCGGCATCCGGACCTGTGCCTTGTCAACGGATACGGACCGGCCGAAGCCACGGTGTGCGCCACATTGTATCCGGTTCCAGACCGGATACCCCAGACCGGGATCGCGCCCATCGGCAAACCCGTGCCCAACCTTGACATCTTTGTGCTGGATCCGGATGACCGGCCTGTCCCTCCCGGAGAAAAAGGCGAGATCTGTATCGCCGGGATTCAGGTGGCGGATGGATATGTGAACGACCCGGAACAATCAGCCCGGAAGTTCACCCGGAATCCATTTTCAAACCAGAAGGCTGAAGATTCCCGGGCGCGGATGTACAGGACCGGGGACCTGGGAATGTGGCTTCCCGACGGCAACCTGATGTTTTCCGGACGTATCGACTTTCAGATCAAATATAAAGGCACCCGCATTGAACCCGGGGAAATAGAACAGGCGGTCACCGCCTTTCCCGGCATCAGCCAGGCAGCTGTGGTCCTGAAAAAAAATGCTGCCGGACAGGAGCGCCTGACCGCCTATATCAATGCAGATCCCGACAAAACCCGGCTCATGGAATTTCTGGCGGAAAAACTGCCCAGAACCCTGCTGCCGGATGTGTTGATTCCCCTGCCGGCCCTGCCCCAGACCTCCCGGGGAAAAATAGACAGGGCCGCACTGACGGCCCGGGACGACCTGGATTCTTTTCAAAAACCCGGCCATGGAGAGTCTTCCCCTTTTCCGACGGATCTGCAACAACAGGTGATCCGGATCTGGGAGCAGGTGCTTCAACAAAAGGGATTGTCTTTGAAAGACCATTTTCTGCTGCTGGGAGGGGATTCCATTGCCGGTGTCAAAATCCTGTCCCGGATCAACCAGGCATTTGGTATCTCCCTGGCCCTGAATGCCCTGTTCACCCACCCCGTACTCAAAGATTTTTCAGACCAGGTATCGCAACTCCTGCCGGCCGGTTATCTGCCTGACAACTCCCGGGCCGGCGGGATCGATTCTCCCCCATCCCCGGCACCGGCGGGTCTCGTGGAAAAATCCGGGCACCTGCCCCTTCTGGCGGATCAGCACCTGATCTGGATGTTTGAAAAACTTCATCCCGGCACATCCGTATACCATATTCCCCTGGTCTATTCAGCCCCGGGGCCCATCGACCCGACAGTCCTGGAACAGGCAGTGGCAATGGCAGCCCGGCAGCATCCCGCCCTGAACCTGGTGGTCTCCATGCAAGCCGGCCATCCCTGTCAGGCGCAAGCAAGCCCGGGACTGGATTTCACCCATCAGGCCCTTGCCCGGCCGTTGCCTGAACACACCGGGACCGGGCCGGATCCGGATATGCCTGACCCAAATATGTTTGAACCGGATATCATGGACCTGGTTCAGGCACAGATCATTCGGCCCTTTGACCTGGAAACCGGCCCGCTTTTCAGGACCGCGCTCTTCACTGACCCCAAAGGCCGGTCCCTGGTCTGTTTCGTGTTTCATCACATCATGTTTGACGGATGGTCTGCCGGCCTGTTCATTCGGGAGATCAATCATGAGTATGCAAAACGAACAATCCATGACCGGCCCGGAACCCCCCTGCCGGAGCCGGTCCGGCACGGGATCGATTTTTTCCGATACGCGGCCCGCTGTCTGGAAACCGATGAACCGGACTGGGATGCGGCACGCCCGTTTTTCGAGTCCTATCTGAAACACCTGCCTCAGCCGGTTCAGACCACTTCAGACGTGTTTGCCGCCGCTATCCACCCCGTTACCATCGACACGGAACACCTGGAAAAAATCCGATGCCTGAGCGTGTCCCACCATACCACCCCGTTTGCGGTGCTGCTCCTGTGTTTCCAGCTGACCCTGTTCCTTTACAACAGGGAAGCCGATCAGGTGACCGGCATCGCCCACGCGGGCCGGGACCGGATGGACACGGAAGAAACCATCGGTTTTCTCATGAACACCCTGATGGTCAGAAACCGGATTCAGGCGGACCAGTCCTTCAGCGATCAGCTGATCCGGCTGACACAGATCCTGACCCGGTTGATGCAATATCGCCATATCCCCTTTCACCGCATCTTTCAATACTGCCGCGACCAGGGACGGCACACACCCTGTTTCAACGCCCTGTTTCTCATGCAGACCATGGACCTGCCGGTGCTGTCCATCCCCGGGACAAAATGCCACCGCCTGATGATCCAGCCGCCCAACACAAACATGGACCTCACCCTGGAACTCCATGAACAAAACAATCAACTCACCGGATGGCTCAAATACCGGACCGCCGCATTTTCCGACCGGGAAATATCCGCCCTTTCCCGGCAGTTCACCCGGGTGGTCACCGTTTTTTCAGCAGATCCGGAACGCAAACCTGACCATGTTCAGGATGACGGGCGATTCAGCATTGCGCCCATGCAGCATGCCATGCTCATGGAAACCCTGCGGGCACCCCAGGGAGCAGGGTGTTATGTGGAACAGGTGGTATTTGACATGCACCGGGAAATCGACCCGGACCGGTTTACCGCCGCATGGAACCGGGTCATCGAGTGCCACTCCACCCTTTGCCTGGGATTTGACTGGCAGGGAATGGAGGAACCCAGGCAATTCTTTGCGCCGGTAAGTCCGGTAAAAATTGAATTCAATGACTGGAGCCGGTTCGCTGCATTTGAAAAAAAAGAATACCTGGACATGTTTCTCAAGGCAGACCGGCGGCTGGGATTTTCACCGGACACGCCCCCGCTTTTCCGGATCACTCTGATAAAGACCGGGTCCCGGCATTACACCTGCGTGTGGAGTTTTCACCACTGCATTGCCGACGGACGGTCCATGGTATTCATCCTCAGAGATCTGTTTGCCGCGTACCAGAATCCCGGTGTCCGCCTGAAACCGCCGGAATCCTTCAAATCCTACATCACCTGGTTGAACCGCCGGTCCGACCGGTCGGACCTGGACTTCTGGACCCGTCAGCTCAAAAATTTCACTGCCCCCATGGTGTTTCCTTTTCAGCGAAAGGAAAGCACCCGGCCGGAAACCCGGCGTCAGCAGCATGCCATCCCTCTGACCACCGGTCTGCATCAGACCCGCCTGCCTGCCGGGACCACCCGAAAAATCAAACAGGTCTGCCGGAAAAACCATCTGACCCTGAACGCCTTTCTCATGGGGGCCTGGGCCATCCTGCTCAGTCACTATACCGGGCGCACCGATATTCTTTTCGGGGCCACGGTATCGGTACGTCACTTTATTCCGGACAGCCAGGAAAACACCGGCCTGTATATCAACACCCTGCCGGTCAGGATTCAAATCGATCCGGAACAGTCCCTGGTGGACCTGGTGTCAGGTATCCGCAACAACTGGGAACAGGTCCGGCGGTTCCAGCACATGCCCCTGGCAAAAATTCAGGCATGCAGCCCGCTCAAAGGCAGCCAGCCCCTGTCTGAAATCTATTTTTCCTATGATTACCAGTCCCTGGACCAGGCCATGTCTCCCTACAAAAAGACCATGGCCTGTGCCGATATCGCCCTGCTGGAACGGACCCCGGCCGGCATATTTCTCACGGCCCAGGGGACCGATGACCTGAAAATCAGCATTGAATACGATCAGCGGAAATTCACCTCAGACACGGTTGAACAGATTCTGAGCCATTTTCAGACCTGCCTGGATTCTGCAGCGGACACGCCGGACGCACGGCTCACAGACCTTCCGGTTCTCCCCCGGGACCAACAGGACCGCATGGCCAAAATCCTCAACACCCGCCGCCGGTACACCCGGCCCAACAGCTGCATCCAGCACCTGTTCGAAATCCAGGCATCTCTGAATCCATCGGTCACGGCGGTCAAAGATTCCCGGAAACAGATCTCCTACCGCCGGCTCAACGCATCCGCCAATCAACTGGCCCATTTTCTGTTATCCCGGGGCGCGGCTCCGGAAAAAAAAGTCCTGGTATTCATGCCCCGGACCGCCGAGATCATCCCGGTGCTTCTGGGCATTCTGAAATCCGGGTGCGGCTATATTCCGGTGGACCTGGCCTGTCCTGAAGAACGGCTCCGGCATATCCTGACTGATGCCGGGCCCGACTTTATCGTAACCACTGGAAAATGGCAGCCAAAAATTCCGGAAACCCGGGCCGTCCCCGTGTTGCTGGACAAAGATCAGAACACCCTGGCACAGATGCCGGAGACCAACCCAGAAGCCCCTGTGGGGCCGGAAAACGCGGCCTACATCATCTACACCTCAGGGTCCACGGGCCTTCCCAAAGGAGCTGTGATCGAGCACGCCTCCTTGACGGCTTTCACCAAAACGGCTGCGGAGCTGTATGAGATTCAGCCGGATGACCGGATTCTGCAATTCGCTTCCATCAGTTTTGACGCGTCCGTGGAAGAAATTTTTCCGGCCCTGTATGCCGGGGCCTCCCTGGTGATCAGACCCCGGGACATGGTTCAGACACCTTTGGAATTCTTTTCATACTGCGCCGAAGAACAGGTCACTGTCGTGGATCTGCCTACCGCATACTGGCACATGCTTGCCGACAGCCTGGACACCCTTCATATGCCCGACAGGCTGCGGCTGGTCATCATCGGCGGGGAAGCCGCCGACCCCGGCCGGGTTGAAAAATGGCGCCGGAAAGCCCCGGGCTTTGTCCGGCTGGTAAACACATACGGCCCCACGGAAACCACGGTGGCGGTCACTTTTGCCGATCTGGGCCGGGATCCGGGGGATTCCGGGGATGTTCCCATCGGCCGTCCGTTTCCAGGTGTCAACCTGTGTATTCTGAACCATTTTCTGCAACCGTCCCCACCCGGTGTCGCCGGTGAACTTTACATCGGAGGACCCCAGACCGCCCGGGGGTACCTGAACCGGCCCGGCCTGACCCAGGAGCGGTTCGTGCCCCTTGCATGCGCCGGACAAGACACGCGTTTCTTTCAAACCCGGGACCGGGTCCTGCTCACCCAGCAGGGCCAGGTTGTTTTCAAGGGCCGCATGGACCGGCAGGTGAAAATCCGGGGCTTCCGCGTGGAACCCGGAGAAATCGAAACCACTGCAGCCCGGTATCCCGGGGTGAAAGAATGCGCGGTCACCATGGAGAAAAACGCCCGGGGCGATGTCCGAATCATTGCCTTCATTGTTCTGGAAAAGGGGACGGACAAAGTGGATACCTCTGTTTCCGGCACCGGGGATTTCGACATTCACGCGTTCAGATCCTGGCTTTGTGAACGGCTGCCTGATTACATGTGTCCCGCCGCCGTTGCCCTGGTCAACAATTTTCCCAGAACGGTTTCCGGTAAAACAGACTACGCAAGCCTGGCAAAACAGGCGGACCGCCCTGCAAACCCGTTGTACAAACTGGATCCCTCCCCGGGCGATACCCAAAAAGCCCGGGCCTTGATTGCAGCGTTTGAAACAGACCATGAAAAACGGCTGAAAGCCATCTGGGAGAAGATTCTGGACACCTCTTTCTCCGATCCGGACACCCATTTCTTTGACATCGGCGGGTCATCCCTGACCGCCATCCGGCTGGTCACGGCCATTGAAAAAGAATTCAAACTTGCATTGCCGGTGCTGGCGGTGTTCCGTCACCCGGTCTTTGCCGACATGGCCGCCCTGATCCATGAAAAAAAAGCGGATATGCGTTTCAGCAGTGTGGATCCCATCCAGACAAGGGGGCATGCCACCCCGGTTTTCTTTGTGGCCGGCACCGATGAAAACACCCCGGCTTATCAGCACCAGGACCTGGATGGGCACCGGTTTTACCGGGTAACGGTCTTTGCCCACCGCATGGAAAACAACCGCATCATTCCGCTGGATCTCTGGGAGATCGCCCGGCAGAATGTGCGGGAGATCGTTCAGGCCGAACCTGCCGGTCCTTATATCATCATCGGATTCTGCCGGTATGCGGTGGTTGCGTTTGAAATCGCCACCCAGTTGTTCCGCATGGGAAAATCCGTGGAAAAACTGGTACTCATCGATGAATTCTGGCAGAAAAAAGGGATGTCCGCCTTTGTGGGGCATCACCTCAAAGGCATGCGCCGGTTCGGGATCCGGTACCTGCTGAAAAAAATCATTCCCAAAACCAGGGAAAAGGTTCACCGGATCTCTCTGGAACTGGATGCCCAACGCCAGAAACTGTATGCCGCCACCGGACGATCCCTGCCTGGAGACCTGCAGATGCGGCTCATGGAGGATGCTTTCTGGAAAGCCTATGAATCCTATATTCCCATGCCGTATCCCGGGGATGCCGTCATTCTGGACTCGTTGATGTGGCATGAGAAATTCGCCCCGCAGCTGCGCACCTATATCCGCGGCAACATGGAACAAATATCTGTGAATGCCACCCATCAGGCATGGTTCGAACCGGAACAGATCCGCACGGTAATCCAGAGCCTGAAACGGAAATAGCGCGTTTTCAGCTTGATTTCTTTCAGGCACCTTGTTAGATTTGATATTTCATTGACAGCGTGACACGGCAAAAGGCGTTTATGTACAAATCATTTTACGGACTCAAAGCCAGCCCGTTTCAGATCAGCACCGACCCCACCTTTCTCTGGCTTGGAGAAAAACACCGGGAAGCCATTGCCATGCTCAAATACGGAATCCAGGTGGAAGACCACACTGGAGTGGTGCTTTTGACCGGCGACACCGGTACCGGAAAGACCACCCTGATCAATGCGCTGTTCAAATCCCTGGATCGGGGCGTGATCCGGGCTGCTGTCAAAAATCCCAGCCTGGAGGGCATGGATTTTTTCAACTACATTGCCGCATCTTTTGGCAACAACCGGTTGTTCAGCACCAAAAACAGGTTTTTACTTGCTTTTGAACAATATCTGAAAAATGCGGCCGCAAATGGCAAAAAAGTACTTCTGGTCATCGATGAGGCCCAGGTGCTCACCGATACGATGCTCAGGGAGATCCGATTGTTTGCCAACTTTGAGCAGGACGGCCGGAACCTGATCCGCATATTTCTGGTGGGACAGACGGAATTGAGGAAAAAACTGGCCCGGCCGGCAAACCAGCCCCTTGCCCAGCGCATCACACTGAATTACCACATCGAACCGTTGATGCCCGAAGAAACCCGGGAATACATCCAGTACCGGCTCCAGGTCGCCGGAACCTCCAGGCCGGTCTTTTCCCCGGAAGCGGTTCAGCAGGTGCACCGGTACTCCCGGGGTCTGCCCCGCCAGATCAATATCCTGTGCGACCATGCCATGCTCACCGGTTACGTCGGAAACCATTCACAGATCTCTGGTGACATCATCGAAGAATGTGCCGGAGAGGTATCCATCAACCGGGTCCCGGAACCGCCCCGGAAACGGCCTGATGTGCCGGGTTCCTTTCCTGGAAAAGCCCTTGTGCCCGCCCCCCCCTCCCACCCCGGCCAGGCAACCGCCGGGACCGGCTCCGGAACAGGGCGAAACTCCGGCCCCAAGCCGCCGCCTGCCCGGAACCGGCAGACGTCCCGGTCCCTTCAAAACAAAACCGACCGGCCGGACCTGGCTGAAGCGCCACCTGCCGCACCCAAAAAAACGATCCACCGGGGATACCTGATCCTTGTTGCACTGGCTGTCCTTGCGGCCGCCGCCGCGGCCAGCCTGTTTTTCCTTTAAGGCGCTTGCGTCAGGTTCCCGGACAATGGTATGATGCCCCCCTGATGGAAAAAATGATGGACAAACTGACCCGGACCCCCAAATGGAGATATCATCATGTGCGAATCCAATGTGTATCTGAAAGAAAACGGTGCTGAAACACTGATCATGGAAAATGTGGCCGCCATCACCCCGGCCGGAGAAAACCGGTTCGTTCTCAGGGGACTTCTGGGGGACCGGAAGGAAATATCCGGCATCATCGAAGACATCAATCTGATGGGACACAAAATCATACTCAGACCGGCCTGATGTCGGGTTTCAGGCAATACCTGGCCGCCGTGGCATCGGCCAACCGCCTGGGAAACGATGTGGAATGGCTGTTTTATCCGGGCATGCTTCTGGACAGCCGACTCAAATGGTGGGGGGATTTCGGGTACCGCCCGACAGCCCACGAAGGCATTGATATCTGTTTTTACCGGATTCCGACCGGTCCTGTCCAACACCTGCCGGCAGGGGCAATGGTACCGGCCTGGTCCCCCGGCACCGTCATCCATGTGTGTGATGATTTTCTGGGCAGATCCCTGGTGGTGGAAACAGGAATCGATCCGTCAAACAAGACCCGGATACTGGAAATCTACGCCCACCTGTCTGTTTCTGAACAGGTCGTGCCCGGCACACGGATACAAACCGGACAGATCATCGCCCGAACAGCCGATACCCATGCCCGGGGATCGGTGCTGCCCCCCCACCTTCACTTGTCCTGTATCGAGGTGCCGGCCGCCGTTCCCGGACACGCGCTGAACTGGTCCTTTTTTCCCGGGCGTGAAAACATCAATGTGCTGCCCCCGGTTTTTATGTGATGCCCGCCCGGAAACCAAAAGAAAATTTGAAAAAATAAACGAATTGAACTATGATCACGTGAACCTGAATGATTTACCATTGAAACATCTTTTGGAGATTTATGAATGAAAACCATCAAATTCTTGATTTTTCTGATTATTTTCGGGCTGGCCGGACTGCTGGTTTACCAGAACATCGATTACTTTACCACCGGTACCATGCTGACCCTGAACCTGAAATTCACCGGGTGGACCGTTCCTGAACTGCCCAACTGGGCCTTCTGGGGCATCTGCCTGGGCCTGGGGCTGCTGATTACGGGAATCAAGGGGCTGATCACGGCCTTTGGCCTGGGCAGGGAGATCAAGAAAAGAGACACCCGTATCGCGGAACTGACCGCCCGGAACACCGACCTGCAAGCCCGGCTGGATGTGTTTATCCATGACCCTTATATCAAAAAAGGGCTGTCCGAAACCCGGCAGGATATCCAGAATGATGCCCCGGAAAAGACCCTGGAAGATGTCCGGGAGGATACCCTGGAAACGGCTGACCAGGACACCCGGGGAAACACGGAAAAAAACACCCATGAAACCCCTGTCAAGGAATAAACCGGCGCTGATCCTTCATCCATGAACGAATCCAGACAAACGCCCTTGATGGCCCAGTACCTGGCCATCAAGGAACAATACCCGGATGCTGTTTTGTTTTACCGGATGGGGGATTTTTACGAGATGTTCTTTCAGGATGCGGAAACTGCCGCCGGCATCCTGGACATCGCCCTGACATCCAGAAACAAGAACGACCCGTCCCCGGTTCCCATGTGCGGGGTCCCTTTCCGGGCCGCGGATGCCTATATCGCCCGGCTCATCGAGCATGGATGCAAGGTGGCCGTGTGTGACCAGGTGGAGGATGCCGCCGCCGCCAAAGGGCTGGTGAAACGGGAAGTGGTCCGGGTCGTCACCCCGGGGATGATCCTGAATGAAACCCTGCTGGATCAGTCTGCCAACAATTTTCTGCTGGCCCTGTCCATGGTCCGGGACCGGGCAGCCCTGGCCTGCCTGGATATCTCCACCGGCACCTTCACCACCTGTGAAATTCAAAAAACCGGGGCCGGCATCCCGGCGGCCCTCATCGATGAAGCCCTGAAACTGGACCCCAGAGAAATTCTGCTGCCGGAACATATGGAAAAAGACCCTTCCTTCCGGACGGTTCGCAAGGCGTTGGCCGGCCGCCAGATCACCTATCTGCCGTCCTCCATTTTTCAGGAATCCGATGCCCGGGGCCGTCTGACAAAAAAATTCAATACCGTCACCCTCAACGGGTTCGGCATCGACCAGATGCCGGCCGCCATCAGTGCGGCCGGTGCGGTGACCGCCTATGTCCAGGACACCCAGATGCAGGACACCACCCATATTTATCAAATCTGCCCCTATGACCTGGAGGAGTTTTTAAAACTGGACGAGCGGACATGCCGGAACCTGGAACTGCTGGCCAATCTCCAGACCCGGGACAGAAAAGGCTCGCTCATAGCGATCCTGGACAAGACCGCCACCGCCATGGGCAGCCGCAAGATCAGGCAGTGGCTTCGGCATCCCCTGGTGGACCGGGAAAAGATCGAACAGCGCTCTTCCGCCATAGACCTGCTGATGCAGGATCCGCATCTCCACAAAGCGCTGGCCGCTGTTCTCAAATCCGTGTATGACCTGGAAAGACTGGGCAGCAAGGTATCCATGGGCCAGGGCAATGCCAGGGACCTGCTGGCACTGAAAATATCTCTGGCCCGGTTGCCGGAACTGTTCACCATTCTGGGCCGCCTGAACCACCCTTTGCTCAACGGCACCCGGATGGATGACCTGGAAGAGACACTGGACCGGCTGGCGGGACTCGCCGGTCTCATCGAAACGGCCATCCGGGAAGACGCGCCCCATGTTCTCAATGAAGGCGGGTTGATCAACGACGGCTTTCACCGGGAACTGGATGAACTGGTGGCCATCTCCAGGGACGGAAAATCCTGGATCGCCAGGGCCCAGGCCGAAGAAAAGGAAAAAACCGGACTGTCGTCTTTGAAAATCAAATACAACAAAGTGTTCGGCTATTTTATCGAGGTATCCAAAACCCAGGCCCCCCAGGTGCCGGACCACTATATCCGGAAGCAGACCCTGGTCAATGCGGAGCGTTTCATCACCGATGAGATGAAACAGGTGGAATCAAAGATCCTGTCCGCCCAGGACAAACGCAACGCCCTGGAATACGAAATTTTCTGCACGGTGCGGGACCAGGTGGTGGACAATGCCGTGGCCATCCTGAAGATGGCGGATTTCATCGCCACTGCGGATGTGCTCCAGGGCCTTGCCAGGACCGCGTCGGAAAACGGATACACCCGCCCGGAAATCAACGGTCAGGGCCGTATTACCATTACGGACGGCCGGCATCCGGTGGTGGAAAAACTGATCACCGGAGAACGGTATGTGCCCAACTCCATTGATATGGACAATGAGCAAAACCAGATTCTGCTGATCACCGGTCCCAACATGGCCGGAAAATCAACCGTGCTCCGGCAGGTGGCCCTCACGGTGATCATGGCCCAGATGGGCGGATTCGTGCCGGCCGGGGCAGCGTCCCTGTGCCTGGTGGACCGGATCTTCACCCGGGTGGGGGCCCTGGACAACTTGAGTTCCGGCCAGTCCACATTCATGGTGGAAATGGAGGAGACCGCCAACATTGTCAACAATGCCACGCCTCAGTCCCTGGTGATTCTGGACGAAATCGGCCGGGGCACCTCCACCTATGACGGCATGAGCATCGCCTGGGCCGTGGCCCGGTATCTGCACGACCTGGCGGGCAAAGGGGTCAAAACCCTGTTTGCCACCCATTACCATGAGCTGATCCGGCTGGCGGAAATCCATCCCCGGATACAGAATTTTCATATAGCGGTCAAAGAATTCAACGATCACATCGTGTTTTTGCGGCAACTGGTCAAAGGGGGGACCAACAAAAGCTACGGCATTCAGGTGGCCCGGCTGGCGGGAATCCCCCCGGACATTATCGAAGATGCCAAACAGGTCATGGCGGCCATCGAAAAACCGGAAGAGGATCAGTGGCCCGTTGAACCGGTCTCCCGAAAACCGGGTTCCGGAAAACAAAAGAAAAAAAACAGGTCCGATGGACAGCTCGAACTGTTCAACACCCGGGAAACCGACATATTCGATCTGCTCAGGCAGGTGGATATTTCCAATATGACTCCGCTGCAAGGGTTGAATTTTCTACAAGAAATCAAACAAAAGGCCGGAGTCTGATCCATGTTCATCCAGTCAGCACACAGATTCCGGAGATCCATCGTCCTGACGGGAGTGATGATCATGGCGTGTCTGTTCTGCACGGACCTGACCGGCACGGCTGCGGCATCGGTTCCCAAACAGGCGTATCTGGCTGCGGACGACGCGTTCAAGGCACTGCGCCATTCTCCGGTGAAACGCCAGAAAATATCGGAATGGCTGCACTGTATTCAGCAGTATGAGGCCATTTACAAAACCCATCCCCAAAGTCCCTGGGCCCCGGCCGGCATGTACCGGGCCGCTGAACTGTACCTGCAGCTGTACACCCTGTCCAGTGACACGGTTTTCAAAACCCGGGCCGTGGACCTGCTGGTAAGAATCCGGAACAAATATTCGTCATCCGCTTACAACGAACGGGCCGAATCACAGCTCAAGGCCCTTTCGGAAAATCCGGACCCCCGGACCCACCCGCCCCGGCACATCCGTTCCAAAAAAGCGGAAACCCAGAAAGGCTCATTGACGCAATCCAAGGACACACCCGCCTCCCCGGATCAACCGCATCAAAAATCTTCGTCCATCGAGGCGGTCATTCAGGAGCTGTCCATGGAAACAGGGGAAAACACCCACGCGAAGACCAATGCCGCCGATTCCGAAAACACCGGACCGGATGCGTATGTGACAGACCTTCGGTTCTGGTCCAATCCGGAATACACCCGCATTGTCGTCAACGCGGATCAGGACCGGGTCTTTTCCCATCATCTGCTGAAAAAAGACCCGGAGCTGAACATCGAGTTTCAGCGGCTGTACGTGGACATTCCCCAGGCGTTACTGGGAAAGGGAGTACCCGAACACACCCCCATCAACGATGATCTGCTCAAACAGGCCCGGGCCGGTCAGTATGAACCCCATACGGTCCGGGTGGTGGTGGACATCAAATCCTTTGAAAATTACAAGATCTTTTCCCTGAAAGACCCGTTCAGGATCGTCATCGATGTCTGGGGCAAAGGCGGCAGTAACACCGACACGGGGCAGGCCCCCTCTGTGGCAGATGAACCCGGGGAAACGGAAAAAACCAGCCCCGTGACCACCGACAATCTCAAATCCTCGGATATCGCCCGGCAGCTGGCCCTGGGCGTAAAGACCATTGTCATCGATCCGGGCCATGGGGGCAGCGATCCGGGAGCACCCGGCTACCTCAAAGGGGTATGGGAAAAAGATATCGTCCTGGAGCTGGCTAAAAATCTGGCGGACAAACTCCGGCACCGGCTGCAGTGCACCGTGATCCTCACACGGGAAAGTGACAAGAAGCTGGCCCTGGAGGAACGCACGGCCATTGCCAATACCCGGCGGGCAGATCTGTTCATTTCCCTGCACACCAATGCGGCCCGCAACAAAAAACTGGCCGGTATCGAAACCTATCTGCTGAACCTGGCCACCGATGAACAGGCCATTGCCGTGGCAGCCAGAGAAAACGCGACATCGAAAAAAAACATTTCCGACCTGGAATTCATTTTGAGCGACCTGATGAAACACGCCAAAATCGGGGAATCCACCCGGCTGGCCAATGATGTTCACCAGTCTTTGATTCAGGGAATGAGAAAAAATTATTCCAACATCCATGACCTGGGCGTCAAGCAGGCCCCGTTTTATGTGCTTCTGGGCGCGCGCATGCCCGCCATTCTCATTGAAACCTCATTCATATCCAACAAACTGGAATGTGAAAGGCTTCTGGATCCCGCCTACCAGGATGCCCTGTGCGATGCCATTGCCGCCGGGGTCCAGACATATGTGGATGCCACCAATCCCAGACAGTTATGACCTTGACCTGATACATCAACCGATAGTGAAAAGGAGCAATTGACCATGAGTTTTGAAACCATTATTTTTACCAAAGAAAATCACATCGCCCTGATACAGTTCAACCGGCCCAAGGCGCTGAATGCCTTGAACAATGCCCTGTTTGACGAGCTGGACCAGGCACTGGACCAGGTGGCAGCCGATCCGGACATCCGGGTGCTGGTTCTTACGGGGGCGGGTGAAAAAGCGTTTGTGGCGGGCGCGGACATTGTGGAACTGAGCCGCATGACCCCGCTTCAGGGAAAGAATTTTTCCAGAAAAGGGCAGAAAGTGTTTTCAAAAATCGAGAACCTGCCCATTCCTGCCATTGCCGCAGTCAACGGATATGCACTGGGCGGCGGTTCCGAAGCAGCCCTGGCCTGCGATTTTATCTATGCCTCTGAAAAAGCAATGTTCGGGTTGCCGGAAATCACCCTGGGCCTGATTCCGGGGTTTGGTGGAACCCAGCGCCTGGCGCGCCTGGTGGGGACTTACCGGGCACGGGAAATGGTGTTCACCGGCAAAAACATCACGGCCCGGGAGGCCTTTGAGTACGGCATGGTCAACCAGATCTGTGCCCCTGACCAGCTCATGGAAACTGTGATGAAAACCGCTGCCACCATCGCCTCCCGGGGACGGGCCTCTTTGAGGGCCGCTAAGGAAGTGATTCTCAACGGCAGCAATGTGGATCTGGAGACCGGGTGCCGGATTGAAAATGATGCGTTCGGTCTGACCATGGCCAGTGAGGACGCAAAAGAAGGAACCGCTGCATTTCTTGAAAAACGGAAACCACAATTCAAAGGAACACTTGACTAGCCCGGCCGGCTCTGTTCGGCCGGGCTAAAAGCCTGTTTGCTTATAAGGAAACACCCATGCCCATTTTTGATATCGATTTTGAAACCATGCCCAGAGAGGGCCTGGAAGCGATCCAGTTGCGACGTCTGCAAAACACCCTTCAGCGGGTTTACGCCACAGTTCCATTCTATAAAAAACAGTTTGAGACGGCCGGCATCACTCCCAAAGACATCCGGACCCTGGATGATCTTCAGAAAATCCCCTTTACCGTCAAGCAGGATTTAAGAGACAATTATCCCTACAACATGTTTGCCGTGCCCATGGAACAGGTGGTGAGAATCCACGCTTCTTCCGGCACCACGGGCAAACCCACGGTGGTGGGATACACCCGCCGGGATGTGGACACCTGGGCCAGTCTCATGGCCCGAAGTCTTTCGGCTGCCGGGGCCGGTTCCGGGGACATCATCCACAATGCCTTTGGTTACGGGCTGTTTACCGGGGGGCTGGGCGCCCACTACGGCGCGGAGCGGCTCGGAGCGTCGGTCATTCCGGTATCGGGCGGCAACACCCGGCGGCAGATCACCATCATGAAGGATTTCAAACCCACGATTCTTTGCGGCACCCCGTCCTATATCCTTCATCTCGCGGAAGTCGCCGATGACATGGGGGTGGATTTCAAAGACCTGTTTTTCAAATCCGGAATATTCGGTGCAGAGCCCTGGACGGAAAACATGCGGCACGAACTGGAATCCAAGCTGCACCTCAAGGCGGTGGACATCTATGGTCTGAGTGAAATCATCGGGCCCGGGGTATCCATTGAATGCACCGAGGAGCAACAGGGGCTTCATGTGTTCGAAGATCACTTTATTGTGGAAATCATCGATCCGGAAACCGGACAGGTGCTGCCTGATGGAGAGTCCGGAGAACTGGTATTCACCTCCCTGACCAAGGAGGCGTTTCCGGTGATCCGGTACCGGACCCGGGACATATCCTCCCTGAACCCGACCCCGTGCACCTGCGGCCGAACCTTTGTCCGCATGAGCAAGCCGGCCGGCCGGACCGATGACATGCTCATCATCCGGGGAGTGAACGTGTTTCCGTCCCAGATCGAAAGCGTGCTCATGGAAAGTCAGACCACACGGCCCCACTATCAGCTGGAAGTGGACCGGAAAGGAAACCTGGATACCCTGACCGTCAAAGTGGAAATCAACGACACCGTTTTCAGGGACGATATTAAAGGCCTTCAGACCATGGAAAACAAGATCGCCACCGATATCAAAGAGACCCTGGGGGTCACCGCCAGAGTCATGCTGGTGGAGCCCAAAACCATTCAGCGGAGCCAGGGAAAAGCCGTCCGGGTCATTGATCACCGAAACTTTTAATTTAGGAGACCGACATGCTTGCCGAACAGATATCCATATTCATTGAAAACAAAGAAGGCCGTCTGGCGGAAGTCACCGCTATTTTACGGGATGCGGATGTGAACATCCGGGCGTTGTCTCTGGCGGATACCACGGATTTCGGGGTCCTGCGACTCATTGTAAACGACAATGAAAAGGCGGAACAGGCCCTTCGCAAGGAAGGATTTACCGTGGGAAGAACCAAGGTGCTGGCCGTGGAAGTATCCGATGAACCCGGCGGCCTGAACAAGGTGCTGGATCCGCTGTGGATGCAGAATGTCAACGTGGAATACATGTATGCCTTTGCCAATCCCCAGTGTAAAAACGCCATCATGGTGTTCCGGTTCGACGACCATGACAAGGCCCTTGAGATTCTCAAGAAACATCAGATCAAGGTGATCACCACCGAAGAGATCGCCAGGCTCTGATAACGGGGTTACATAAAGGCTTTGTCGTTCATGCTGACGGTTCGGACCAGCTCCCGATAATCGGCCGAGGCCCTGGAACCAGGTGCGAATTCAAAAATGGATTTGCCAAAGGACGGGGCCTCTGCCAGGCTTTCACTGTAATGAACCGGGGCACACAACTGATCCGGATACAATCTTTTCAACTGGGCATACAGGGTCTGGGGGCCCTTGATCCGGGTATCCAGAAATGTGGGGACAATATATTTGAGTTCAATCTCTTTCCTGTATTTCTGGATGGACCCCAGACTTTTCAAAAATTCAGACAGACCGTGCAGGGGCATGACTTCCAATGCCACCGGCACCAGAACCTCGGTGGCATAAAACAGCACATTGACGATCAGCTGATCCCATCCGGGCGCCGTGTCCATGATAATGAAATCATACTGCCTGTCCAGATTTGACAGGGCTTCAGAAAGGGCCCACTCCGCACCAAAGCTTTTCCGGTCGATGATGCGCTTCACACCGGCCAGGGATTTCCCTCCGCCCAGAAGCCACAGATTGTTCCTGGCCTCCAGAATGCACTCTTCCGGCGTCAGCTCCCCGGTAAGCAGTTCCGTGAGACCCGCTCCGGGCTTTTTCCCCAGCATATAGCCTGACTGGCCCTGGGTATCGGTATCCACCAGCAAAACCCGGTAACCGGTCAAGGCCAGGCCGCAGCTCAGATTGACCGATGTGGTGGTTTTCCCGACACCGCCTTTGCTCAGGGTCACACAGATTTTTCTGGCCCGGGTCTTCCCTTCGGGCACAGTCGGGACGGCGCCGCTTTCCAGATCACTCAGGGTATTTGTCAACACAGGAAATCTGTATTTGCAGGCCTTACACGTGGCAAACAGTTTTTTTCCAGACTGAACATATGGCTTTACCGCATCCGGATTGACCTTGTGCCTTCTGCTGCATTTGGGGCAGATGATAATCACCTTGACTCCTCCTTTTTCAGCTCCTGAATAATCGCATCCACCGCAATACTTGCGATCTGCTTCATGGAAATCCGGCGGCTTTTTCCTAAGGACACCCGCAATCTGATCCGGCCGCTGGTCTCCCATACCTGCACAGACACATTGTCTCTGGTCACTTTCCAGGAATCTGCCGGCGGCGCAGATGCCGACTCATCACCTGCGGGATCCCCGGGATCACTGCGGTAGATCAGACAATCCAGCTCCCGGGTCAGGTTGTCATCTTCCCCGTCATCACATGCCAGGATTTTTCCCATGATGTCTTTTTTCTGACTCATTTTTCTCTGCCCGTGTCTTTCGGCACAAATGGCTGCGAAGATGCCATTACCCGTTTTTTCAGCCTGGAATGCAGTGCCTCCATCTGTTGTTTATGGTCTTTGGTCATGTCAATCCACTGGATACCGAATTTCCAGACATCTTCATGAGAAGAACAATGGACAATCTTTCCGGTCAGACCGGTCAAAACGAGCTCATCAAGCTGTACCCGGCAGGGCTCAAGATATTCGCCGATTTCAAAGGTCTGGTTGTTTTCAACAACAACGCCGATCCCCGTCCGGCTGATTTCTGAAATCCTGTAGCCGACATCAGAGATAAAAAGTATCCCACCGTGTTTCTCTTCATGGACCGGGACCCTGAAAAAGTGTCTCACATGCGGGTCTGTGTCATCCGGCAGGGTTGAAAACTCAATGGTTGACTGTCCCATCTCTTCCCTCCTTGAGCTGAAACGCAAAAAGGTGCAGGGCCTGTGCCCTGCACCTTTTCGGGTACTATTTCATATTACTTGCTGGATTTCGGATCAATGTCCGCCGATCGCAGCCGTCGCAGCCTGAAGTGCCGGATGCGCATACATGAGGATCAGGGACACAACCAGGGCATAAATACACAGAGATTCGATCAGAGCCAGACCGATCAGCATGTTCACCTGAATTTTACCGGCAGCTTCCGGATTTCTGGAAATACCGCTCATGGCGCCGTTCAAACCCAGGCCCTGTCCGATACCGCAACCGAAAGCGGCAATACCGATTGCCAGACCTGCCGCCCATACACTACCTACAAGAAATTCCATTTTTGACTCCTCTTACTTTAAATGTTAAACAACGTTACGTTATACACACGGGCTTCTTCCGTTTCCCGTAAAAAAACCGAATCAATGCGCTTCTTCAATGGCACCGGCAATATACATGGTGGACAGCAGAAAGAACACAAATGCCTGGACCAGGGCCACGAAAACCCCCATGGCCATCACCGGCAGGGGTGCCAGAAACATGCCGCCCAGCATCAGCAGGATCATTACTACCAGTTCGTGCCCCATCATGTTGCCAAACAGACGGAAGGTCAGAGACAGTACCCTTGCGGTGTGGGCAATCAGCTCAATGGGGAGAAACAAGGGGATCATCAGCGGTACAGGCCCCAGAAAATGCTTGATGTATTTGAACCCGTGATGCCAGATACCCACCACATGGCTCCACCCCACTGCGATCAGTGCCAGCGCCATGGTTGTGTTCACATTGGCGGTAGGAGCGAACAGGGAGGGGACCAGCCCCATGAGATTGCCCACCAGGACAAACAGAAAAATGGTGATCAGCAGCGGATAGGATTTGCGGCCCTCTTCTCCGGTGATGCTGACCACAAACTCCTCCAAACCGGAAATCAGCACTTCAAACACATTCTGTGCGCTTTCAGGCACCAGGGAAACGCTTTTTCCAGCCAGCCAGCCGAAAAAGATCAAAATGATCATGGCAAGCCACATATTGGTCACATGTGGATGACTTGCCGCCCATCCTTCCAATCCAAACAGTCCAAAAAACGACGTCAGTAATACATAGGGATGTTCCACCTTATACCGCCTCCTTGAAATATAATCGTGTCACCACAAGCACCGTTACCAGGAACACGCTTGCAACCACCACTGAAAGCCCTGTCAGAAGCCCCAGCGGATGAACCATGTGATTCGATATCAGCAGAAAGATCAAAATTCCACTGACAGCGAACCGGATGTAATACTTTATCAGCACGCGCCCCGTCAGGGACCGTCCTTTTTCCATGACCGCCTCGGGTCGTATGTCCTTTTCAATGGTCCGTTTCAAAAGATGAAAATTGACCGCCACAATCAATCCCCCGGCCAGCACGCCCAGATAAAACGGCGTGGACGTGGTCATGAGCGTCACCAGAGCCGCCAGCACCAGCAGCAGCCAGTTGGATTTTGTGACCATGTCAACCACTTTTGTCAGATCCTGCATCAATAATTTTTCCCTTTTTTCCCGGCCCGTACAATATTACTGAATCCGGCGACTATTCCGAACAGCAGTCCCACAAACATCAGTACCGGCCCGGTATCAAACTTCTTGTCCAGCCAGAGCCCTATGCCGAGACCGATAAAAATCGCCAGGGCCACGGACATGCCGAGGCTGGCAAAATACCCTAATTCTCTGATGGTTTTACCGGTTTCCTTTTTCATCCGTATCCCGTCGTTCAGGCCGTCTACCGCTGTTCAAAGATCAATTTATCACTGAGCAATTATCATATGCGTTCAGCGAAGTCAACGTGAAAAAATCCCAGATCCTCCATTCTTTCCCTGCATCATGTCAAGCCGATGACACCGGCGAACCGGCCGGTCTGCCGGGCGTGCCGATAGGAAAAAAAAAGATCGGGCCGGCACCGGGTGCATTCGGCCATACCGGTGATATGAAGCGGATCAAGCCCTTTCTCCAGCAATTGATCCGCAGACAGGCGCCAGAAATCGAAATAATCCCGATCCGGCAGTTTATACCCCCACAATCGTTCGGGAATCTCTTTTCGATAATGGATGAACTGGGCGCAGCAGGGTCCCAGGGACGGAGAGATACCTGCCAGGATCTGCCGGGGATCAGATCCGAACCGGCGGATCATGACCTCCACACACTGCCCGACGATGTTTTCGACGCTTCCCCGCCAGCCGGAATGTACATTGGCAATGACACGGGTCCACGGGTCCACCAGCATCACGGCCTGACAATCCGCCACCTGGATCACCAGGGCCGTCTGTGTCAGATTGGTCACCACGGCATCTGCCGTCAGAAGCGTTCCTGTGCCGGGGCGGCCGGATTCCCAGAACAGATTCGAATCGGTCGGATCCCGGCTGTCAAGAACCAGAATCTTTCCACCATGGACCTGATTCAGAAATACGGCCCGGCGCAATCCCAGAAAGGACAGAATTCGCTCCCGGTTTTCCGTGACGGCTTCCGGATCGTCACCGACACCGAGTCCCACGTTCAAAGAGTCGAACGGAGCCGGGCTGACACCTCCCCGGCGGGTAAACACTCCGTGCACCAGGTTCGGGCAACCGGAAAACAGTGAAAATTTCCTGACAGGCAACGGAGAGGAATTCACAAAGCCGCCCCATAATACAATGCACCGATCCGCTGAATAATGGCTGTGGTGGAAATGCCCGGCGCCAGATCGATCCGTGCCACCCGGCCGCCCCGGGCCGTGACAAAATCAGCGCCCACAATCGCATCGATCGGCCAGTCTGCCCCCTTCACCAGGACATCCGGACGAACTCTTTCAATCAGACCCAGCGGATCGGGGGCATCAAACAGCACCACATAATCCACCATCTGGAGCGCCGCCACCACGGATGCCCGATCTTCCTGTCTGATGACCGGACGCTTCTCCCCTTTGATTTTTCTCACGGATGTGTCTGTATTGAGACCCAGAATCAGCACATCCCCTAATTCCGCAGCAGCGGACAGATATGAGACATGTCCGGCATGAACCAGATCAAAACACCCATTGGTAAAGACAATGGTCTTGCCGTCTTTTCGAAGCTGTTCGGCAATGGCTGAAATATCCGGAAAAGAGACAATCTTATCGGTCAATGATTTCATCATCCTTTTTCGTTCCCGTATACCGGGGTAAATTCATTGTTGCAAAACCGATGCAACATGCTTAACATATCTTATTAAGATCAGATTCTGCAACCAGATTCTCATTTGTTTGCCGGTCTGTGACAACCATGTTAATCCTTGACTTTTCAAACAAAGTTGAGTAAATCCAATGAAATTAAGATACATGCCCGCATAAATTAATTTTTTTAATACAAAACAGGTTTTTACAAAACATTAGAAACAAAAACTCAGATTAACGTTTTAAAATAAAAATCAACAGGGAGAAACTGTCATGGCCACATCTTTTTTGAAAGGCAAACACATTCTGGCAGTGGATGATGAAAAAGATATCATTGAAACCATTCAGGAGATTCTGGACACGGCCCTTGTGGATTCTGCCAGCGATTATGACACCGCATCCGAAAAAATCCGAAGCACCCGGTATGACCTGGCCATTCTGGACATCATGGGAGTCAACGGCATCAAACTGCTGGAAGAGTGCGTAAAAAGAGATATCCCGGCCATCATGCTCACCGCCAACGCCATGAATCCCCAGGCACTGATGGAATCCATCAAAAAAGGAGCATTGTCCTATCTGCCCAAAGAGCATTTAAGCGACCTGGACACACTGATTGAAGAGTTCATGGGTGCCAGAAATCAAGGCAAGCCCACCTGGAAACTGCTGTTTGACAAACTGGGGGACCATTTTGACCTGCGGTTCGGCGACAACTGGAAAAACGAAAACCGTGATTTCTGGGATGAGTTTGAAAAGCACTGGACCGTGTCCAGAGGGATTCAGGAACGGCTGCGCAACAATCCGGACATCCTGAGTAAGGGCATATAACGTCCGCCGGCACGATGCCGGCGGACGTTATATGATCATGGCTTTAAAATGAGGGGGGCACCCGGGTTCGGGTGCCCCTTTGTCTAACTGTATCCAAATATCCGGGGCAGAAACAGCACGGCCTGGGGGAAATAGGTCAGGAAAAACAGCACCCCGATCTGGATGATCAGAAACGGCCAGATGGCCCGGGTGACATAAATAATGTCCCGATTGGCCAGGGATCCGGTAATGAACAGGCTCACCCCCATGGGCGGGGTGCAGTATCCGATGGCCAGGTTCACGGTCATGATCAGCCCGAAATGCATGGGATCGACGCCAAAGGGTCCCAAGAGCGGCAGAAACACCGGCCCCAGAATCAGGGTGGCGGAGATGATGTCCATGAACATGCCGATGATCAACAGCAGAATGTTCATGGCCAAAAGGAACAT
>NPIE01004475.1_pt1:12500-27633 | contig 27633 bp, 23 predicted proteins | sample 8637661 | NCBI WGS metagenome assembly NPIE01 (sample SAMN07420842, study PRJNA396082) | bioreactor metagenome | isolation source: sample BA12 brine-fed electro-methanogenic bioreactor BA | place: Japan: Kochi | collected 2016-12-09 | reverse complement strand
AGGAGGCTGATGTTACCTTCGTTGTGGACCATCAGGAGAGATCCATCATCCGCAGCCACCGAGTTGGCCCCGGTTATCCCCACTCGACACTGGGAGATTTTCCCCATGATATCTGATTTAACCGCATCCAGAATGGCCCGTGGTTCAGCTTCGATCTCCTTTTTAAACTCCTCGGATACAACTTTGGCAATTATTTCCATATCCAGATGACAGGCCGGTCCGATGGGGTGAGTGGGGTTGCTCTGGTGGAACTGTACTATTCTATCCCCCAGATCAGTTTCCAGAACATTTACCTCATGTTCCTTCAGGTACTCGGTGAGTTGAATTTCACCGGCAGTGTTGGATTTGGATTTGGCCACTGTTTCCTCACTTTTAACCAGCTGGTAAATTGCTTCCCTGGCCTCTTCAGCATCATGGGCCATGATCACTTCTATCCCATTGTTCTCCAGGGTTTCCTGTGCTTTTTCCAGGAGGCTAGATAGATGTTCAACTGAATATTCCCTGATCTTTTTAACCCTTTCCTTTAAATCAATGGTACGCTCATCCTCAAGGAGGCTTGACCTTCTCTTATTCAATATACCAAAGGAACGGTTCATGATTTTAAGGGAGGGATCATTCATGTTTAAGCCTCCTTAACAGGAACTGGGATAAATCCAGGATATCAACCTCTTCCCCTGTAACCCGGGTGGGGGAAGAACTCTCCTTTTGGGATAACTCCAGGTTAAGAATACAGAAGGGACAACAGGTTACCAGGGTAGTGGCACCAGTATTTCGGGCATCCTCCACCCTATTTTTCCCAATTTCTTCAGATAATTCAGGGAAAGCAGATTTAACACCACCACCAGCACCACAACATCGGGCTTTCTCCTGGGTGCGTTCCATTTCCACCAGTTCTCCATAGGAACTGATAACCTCACGTGGTCTCTGGTACTCTTTCTGGTGGCGTCCCAAGTGACAGGGGTCGTGGTAGGTTACCTTTTCCTGGCTGGGAGAGGGTTCCAGAAGACCCTCCTCTATTAACTCCAGGAATAGTCCAGATGTGTGAATAACATCCACTTTTTCCCCTAAAATCTCAGGATAATCCTCTTTAAAAGTACGATAACAACCGGCACAGGAAACAAGGACCTGTTCACCTCTGATATCTTCCAGGGTGTCCTGCATAACCGGGAGGGCTTCCTCCCTAAAACCAGTGCGCAAAAGCACTGAACCACAGCACCCCTCGTCTTCCAGTATCCTGTATTCTATACCTGCTTTATGGAGCAGTTGTTCAGTTGCATCGGGAATCTTTTTTAGTTTCTCCCGTGACAGGCATCCTCTAAAGTAAATCATAAATGTCACCGTGTATGCTATTAATCTGGTAAATTCAGCCCCTAAACAGACCTAAACTAAATATTATTCTGTTTATTAACATTTTTTAATTAATTAATCGGATTTCAACCTTTTATAAACATTTTATAGAATTAATTCACCTGGATTCAATTAATAAGGAATTAATTCTTAAATTGGAATACCAATATCCCATAATAATTAGAGATTAAGATATTAAAAATCTAATTAAAATATGTAGTTATTGGAGATATATTTTTGTTCCTAAAATTACCAGATATCTGAAAAAAACAGTTATCCCTAATCAGGGATTATAATTATCATGTGAAGTATAAAAAGGGAGTTTAAGTGATAAGGGATTAAACTAGGGATTAACTCATTAACAGATAATTAAATAAATAATTTTTACAATAAATAATTTATTATTAGAATAAATAAGTTTTATTACCAGAAATAATTTCAGGGGATTTTAAAATGACCTATTTAATCTGCGAAAGGTGCGGGGGATATTACCAGCTTCAGGAAGGAGAAAGGGTAGAAGATTTCAGTGATGAATGTGAATGTGGTGGAAAGTTATTTTACACCGAAAGCTTACCTGAAACTGGAGAAGGGGAGATCTACCACGATGATTCAACCGAAGATACCATCTATACTGATGATTATTCGGAACAAGACCAGGTTGAAGTTGAACCACCGGTAAATAACCAGATTGAAGGTTTAGTACCGCAGGCAGATAACCAGATTGAGGATGAAGAACCACAGGTAGATAACCGGACTGAGGATGTAGAAACACCGGGAAATATCCAAACTGAGGATATAGAGGCAGGTATAACTCTCTCTGACCAAAATAAAAAACGAAAAGATTATAAATATGCCCTGGAGTTACAGGAAATACTGGATCTTAGGGGACTTCACGTTATCAAAGAAGGTGTGAGAGGTCAATCCTTAAAAGTCATTCCCGAAGGAATCGAAACCCACAATGGATTGTTCATTAAATTTGAAGATATAATCAGTGTGGAAGACATCAGCAAACCCCGTACTGCAGAGAAAAAATCAGGAATAGCTGGTTTAATCTCCACTGGCCAGTCACTCCTCAGCTCAACACGACGGACTTTAAAACTCCGTTATCCTGAGGGGGAAATAGAATTCAAAAACGTTAAGAAGAACGAGGCCAAAAGACTGGTAAGTTACATCAACCGAATAATCAGCAAAGAATAAACGAATCAATAATATTGGTGGTTTATGAGTTTTATAGATATCATCGTTGGGGTTAAAAACGAAGAAAAATACATTAAAAAATGTATTACCAGTCTACAGAATCAAACCATCAAAGATATCAACATCCTGGTTGTGGATGGTCTTTCCGTTGATAAAACACCCTACATTGTCCGTGAAATATCTGAAAAAGACCCCCGGGTAAAACTCTTTATAAACCCCCAGGAAGTGATAGGTTCGGCCCGTAACCTTGGATTGGAATATTCTGGTGCAGATTACGTTGTCTACCTCGATGGGCACTGTTATGTAGCTTCAGATTGGCTGGAAACCCTCTATAAATCATTCGAAAAATATAATAAACAGTGTAAATTAGCCGCTGTGGGGTCTACCTATTCTTCTCCACCGGATGACTCTTTTTTTGGCAAAACCATTGCCCTTGCTCAGCAAACCATTTTTGGTGGGTTTGGCACGTCTTACACTGCCAGTCAAAAGGTGGTGCCGGTGGAAACCGTGGCTTTCGCCATTTACCCGCGTTCCACACTGGAAAAAGAAAATGTAACCTATGATGAATCCATGACCCAGTGTGAAGACACGGATTTCAATTATCAACTGGTTAAAGCAGGTTATAAACTACTACGTCATCCCCAGGCACTGGTTTACCAGTACCGTCGCCCCAACTCCCGGGAGTTTTACGGGCAGATGGTTAACTACGGGGAAGGACGTGCCAAATTCACACGAAAACATCCTGAAACCTTGAAATGGTATCATTTCATCTCTCTAATCTTTATACTTTATCCATTGTTGTTCTTAATAATCCTATTACTCTACCTAACTGGCTATTTATGGATAAACATTCTCCTCCTGGTTTCAATTCCCATAATAATATATGTCTTCCTGGACCTGATTTACACCATGATGCTGGTGGTAAAACTGGATAACTGGAGGGGTATATATTCCTTCCTGGTATTCCCTTTGGAACACTGGGGATACGGGTTAGGATTTTTAAAAGGATTATTGAAAAGATGATTTATAATGTGTAGTGAACTCATAGGAAGTGTAAATTATAATGAGTAATGAATCCCCACGGGTTTCCATAATCATCTTAAACTGGAATGGATGGAAGGACACCCTGGAGTGTTTGGAATCCATTTACCAGATTGACTATCCTAATTATGATGTGGTGGTGGTGGATAATGCCTCCCAGGATAACTCCCTGGAAGAAATTAGAAACTACGCACAGGGATTGGAAACAATTGAATCAAGGTTAGTGGATTACCGTTCCCAGAACAAACCACTCGAAGTTTTTGAATTATCTGAAAAAGATTATTTTAATCTTCCTGTGATCATTAAAGAAGATTTGGATATTATTCCTTCGGATAAAAGGATTATTATTCTTAAAAATAACCAAAACCATGGTTATGCTCAGGGCAACAACCTTGCCATGGAATTTGCCCTTAAAAACCTGGATCCTGATTATATTCTAATTTTAAATAACGACACCGTGGTTCATGAAGATTCTGTTAAGTGCATGGTGGACATTGCCCAAAAAGATGAAAAAATTGGGGCAGTTACTCCCAAGGTATATTATTACGATTACCAGGGCAGTTCCGATGTTATAAGCCATGCTGGAGAGAAATTCAACCTGTATATAGGTCGAGGTAAACGATTCTGCAAGAACCAGGTGGACAAGGGCCAATGTGACCAACCTCGAAATGTGGACACCATTGAGGGTTGTTCCCTACTCCTTAAAACCGAAGTATTGCAGGAGGTGGGTCTCTTTGATCCGGTATACTTCGCCTACTGGGAGGACACTGACCTCTGTTTCCGGATCAGAAAAGCGGGTTACCAACTTTCATATGTCCCCCAATCCAGAATATGGCATAAGATCGGTGTTTCCTGGGACAGTTATTTCAGTTACTTTGTGATTTATCATTATCTGGTGCGCAACCGTTTGCTATTCATGTGGCGGTTTGCTTCAAGCCTCCAGAAAACTACCTTCACTATTTTCTTTATATTTTATCTCTTGGCCAATGTAGTTTTAATGCTTTTTAAGGAGGATTTGGAAACTTCCCGAGACGGATTTAAAGCAATTTACGATGGTATAAAAGATTTTAGAAACACGGATTAAAGGTTTAATAGATGAATTATTAAATTGAGTTTATGGATGGGGCCTCAAAATAATAAAAGATAGATTTAGTTCAAGAATGTTTAAAATCCAATCTTTAAATTTCAAGCAGGTATTCACATGAGTAAAGTTAAAGGTATAGCCAAGAACATGGGATTTTTATTTATTTCCCAAATCATTACTTACCTCATTGGGTTTTTTATCACCATGTACACGGCTCGTTATCTGGGTGCTGAAGGATTTGGTATTATATCTCTGGCCCTTTCAATTACTGGAATCTTTGGAGTTGTAGTGGACATGGGCCTGGGAACTCTGATGATCAGAGAACTTGCCCGAGATAAATCTTTCAGGGATAAATATCTGTCTAATGTAGCCTTGATGAGGGTTTTTTTATCTTTTCTGATGTTAGGCCTGTTAATGTTAACAGTTAACCTAATTGGATATTCTCATCTTGTTAAAAATGTAATCTACATAATTTCAATGTATGTAGTAATCAATGCTTTCGTAGGAGTGTTTACCTCTGTTTTCCAGTCATACGAAAGAATGAATTACCTCTCGCTGGTTACTATTGTAAACAGTTTTTTAATGTTTTTTGGAGTTGCTATTGCAATATACTGCAAACTAGACATTTTAGATTTCGCATTGGTTTACCTGATTTCAAATGCTTTGACCCTTCTCTTTGCTATGATTTTATATTTCTGGAAGTTTTCTTATCCCTCAATTGAAATTGACTTTAATTTCTGGAAGCCCACTTTAAAGGAAGCATTCCCCTACGGACTTGCAGGGATATTTGTCACGGTTTATTATTCCGTAGACTCAGTTATGTTGTCGGTTATGGTTGGTAATGAAGTAGTTGGCTGGTATAATGCAGCGTATAAATTTCTTTTTGTTTTCCTATCTTTATATTCCGTATTTACAGTGACTCTTTTTCCAGTGATGTCCCGTTTCTACCAAGATTCAAAAGAATCACTTAAATATACCTACGAGCGGTCTTTCAAATATCTGTTAATTATAAGCGTTTTCATTGCTTTTTCAGTAACTTTATTTGCCAACAAAATCATTCTACTAATCTATGGATCTGATTACTCCCCATCCATAATTGCACTTCAAGTATTGATCTGGACCATTATCCTCATGTTTATCAATGGTCTTTCTGGGATTTTACTAGGTTCTATTAATAGACAACTCGTTGTCACTAAAATTACTGGATTAAGTGTTATTTTGAATGTTACATTGAATTTAGTCCTTATACCCAAATTTAGTTATTTAGGTGCCAGTATTGCAACTGTATTCACTGAGTTGGTGAGTGTCCCAATCCTGATATACATTTTATGTAAGACTGAGAACGTAGATTTAAAGGAGTTACAGAGAACTATACTCCCCCTTATTTTTTCCAGTGTTATTATGGTAATTATTTTCCTAATCCTAAACAGTTTAAACACCATTATTTTATTTATAATTCTTTTTACAGCATATGTTGTGTCGTTAATCCTTACAAGAGCATTTGATAAAGAAGATTTAAGAGTGTTAAAAAGTTTAATCAACAAAACTTAATTGTAAATCTAAATCTAAGAACGTTTCTTGTAATTAATGTGGCTATCATTATATAATCAAAGTTAAATAATGTATTATCCCGATGAGGAATATAAAAATAGTAATCTCTTAGTGATATTCTAGATTAAAGAATTTCCAGGACAGAAAAATATGATTTTAAAGTGTTTTCCTAAAAAAATTAAACAGTTAATGCAACACCTGCTTCATGACCATTATTACATTTTACCATATTCCTATTCTAAAGTCCTGAAACTGTTTCGTAAATTTACATTTAACGGAGAGAAATACGAATATTTTTATCATAACTATAATGAGGCTTGGGGAAATGAAAGAACTATTGAGATTCCCATCATAAAAAAATATGTAGATGATTATGATTGTGATGAGATTCTTGAGGTTGGTAATGTTCTTTCCCACTATTTTAAAATCTGCCATGACGTTGTTGATAAATATGAGGAAGCAGAAGGGGTGATCAATTGTGATGTCGTGGATTATAATCCCCAAAAGAAATACAAGTTAATTGTTTCCATATCCACTCTGGAGCATGTGGGCTGGGATGAGGAACCTAAAGACCCAAAAAAGATTTTCCGGGCCTTTGATAATTTAAAGAATCATCTTACTGAGGGGGGTACATTGGTTGTAACCGTACCTATAGGGGGAAACCCCCACCTTGATAATTATCTTAAAAATGGTCAAATTAAATTCACGGAAAAATATTATCTTAAAAGAATATCTAAATATAATAAATGGGTGGAATTTGGCTCTAACTTTATCCCAGCAAGTTATGGTTCTCCCTACCCCCTAGCTAATGCTCTGTTTATAGGAATTTATAAAAATTAGTGAAAAAATGAAGATAGGAATACTCTCCTGGATACTGGACCGGGAAAGGACGGGTATTGATAATTACCTCTACAACATTGTCCGGGAAATGATTGGTACGGATAAATCCCGTGACATAACCCTGATCCATTACCGGAAAACAGACAATCCCCTTTACCAGATGGTAAATGAGGTGGTTATCGGTTCTTTACCAGGAAATTTGGAAAATCCAGTGAGCCTGTCCCGTGCTCTTAAAAAGGAGGAAATCGACGTGTTACATTTACCTTCCCACATGGCACTCCAGGTTAACCCTTTCTTCGTAAGTTCCCAGGTGAAAAAGGTTTTAACCATTCACGATCTTATTCCCTTCTTCTTCAAGGACAAGCTCCCTTTTTTCTATAAATTTTGGGCACCCTCACTGAAGCTAATCAAAGACAGACCCCACTGTATAATCACCGACTCACAAAATACACGTAATGACCTCATAAACCATCTCCAGATACCTGAAGAAAAGATAAAGGTCATATCCCTGGCCCCTAATAAAGATTACACTTTTATGGAGGACAAATCTCCGGTAAAAGACGAAATACTGGCTAAGTATGGGATATCCGTTCCCTTCATCCTTTACGTGGGGACGGTTGAATTACGTAAAAACATCCCCCTTCTCATTAAATCCTTTTATAAACTCTTGAAGAGTGGATTGAAGTGCAAACTGGTATTGATTGGAAAATTAGGTTATGGATTTCCCGAAATATCTCAAACTGTAGAGACACTGGGACTGGGGGATCAGGTTCTGTTCATGGGTTATGTTCCTGATGAGGATCTGGTTAAATTCTACAATGCTGCCGATTTATTCGTCTTTCCCTCACTATACGAAGGCTTTGGACTACCTCCCCTGGAAGCCATGGCCTGTGGATGTCCAGTAATATCATCAAATACCTCTTCCCTACCTGAAGTGGTGGGTGATGCGGGAATCACTCTGGATCCAGAGGACAGTGAGGGGTTCACCAAAGCCATGTACCAGGTAATGACCAGTCCTGGTCTCCAGGAGGAAATGAGTTTCCAAAGTCTGGAAAGGGCCAAATTATTTTCCTGGAAAAAAACTGCCGAGGAAACCTGGAAAGTATACCAGGAAGTCCATAAAGAGGGGTATTAAATAAAAAAAATGAATTCCCTTTAAATTAAATTAAAATTGGATAGTGTGGATTAAAAAAATACAAGAATTAAAATTGAAGAATGGATTAAAAAATTCAAAGATAAAGTTGAAGGTTTAGTGATCATGAAAATAGCTGTATTCCATAACCTGCCCACTGGAGGTGCCAAGAGGGCACTGTACAACAGTGTTGAATTCCTTTCCCGGGATCATCAGGTTGATGTCCATGTTCCTTCCCTGGCTGATGAAGATTATCTATCCTTAAAGGATGTAGCCCATGATTTTCGCACTTATCCCGTGAAAAGCACCCTCCCTGGTTATTTATACTCGACCCTGAAGTACTTCCCCTCAAAAATTTCCATCAGGGACCTGGAAAAAACCCAGAAACACATGGCCCAGGAGGTTAACCACAGAGACTATGATGTGGTTCTCTGTGAACAGGATAAATACACCATGGCTCCCTTCTTTTTGAAATACCTTAAAAAACCACATGTTTATTTTTGCCAACAACCCATACATTCCCAGGGTAAGATTTCCCAGATACTGTACAATGAGGCGGGCATAAAAACCTCCTTTAATGTTGAAGCACTGCGTTTTAGACTTTTCATAAATCGTATGATTAACCTGGACCAGAAATTGGCCAGTTACTCCCACTACACTGTGGTAAATTCCTATTTTTCCCATGAAACCGTATTAAGAAGTTACGGAGTCAATGCCCTGGTTTCCTACCTGGGAGTTGATACCAGTCAGTTCAAGCCACTGGATATCCCCCGGGAAAACTTCATCCTCTCTGTAGGTCGTTGCATACCGGAAAAAGGCTTTGATTTTATTATAAAATCCCTGGGAAAAATTGATAAAAAAACACGCCCGGAACTGGTTCTTATCTCTGACCTGGTGAACCTACCCTGGAAAAATTATCTGGAAAACCTGGCCCACCAGTTAAATGTCAAATTAAAGATTTTAGTTCTGGTAACTGAAGAAGAACTGGTGGAACTTTATAATAAGGCTCAACTAGTTGTTTATGCACCATACCTTGAACCCTTTGGCCTGGTTCCCCTGGAAGCCATGAGTTGCCGCACCCCGGTGATAGGAGTAAAGGAGGGAGGTGTAAGGGAAACCATCCAACATCAGGAGACAGGAATACTCACCGATAGGGACGAAGTATCATTTTCCCAGGTAGTTACCGAACTGCTGCTTGATCCGGATAAAAGGGAAAAACTGGCCACACAATCCATTAACAAGATCCAGAAATTCTGGACACTGGAACATTCTGGAAAAAGATTGTTAAATCATTTAGAGCGTGCAGTTGATTTATATTAAGTTCAAGCCCACATTATTATGTTACCATGTTAAATTAAGGCCCTGGTTTGTATATGAAAAACAAAGACCATGATCTGGAGACAACTCACCGTGTTTCCATAGTGATCATAAATTGGAATAACTGGATGGACACTCTGGAATGTTTAAAATCATTACTAAAGATTAATAGTTCTTCATTCCAGATTGTTCTGGTGGATAATAATTCCACCGATGATTCCATCACTCATATCCGGGATTTTGCCCGACAAATACCCCTGGAAATTGCTGAATTTAGAGAAAGTGAATTAGAAAACCTGCGATCTAACAATGATTTGCAGGAGAAGCTGGTACTGATCAAGAATAATATTAATCATGGTTTTGCCGCTGGAAATAATATTGGGGTGCGTTTTGCCTTACAATATCTTAACCCTGATTATGTCTTACTTTTAAATAACGATACTATTGCCCATGAAAATTTCCTGCATGAATTACTTAGGGTGGCCGGCCGAAATGATAGAGTGGGAAGTATTCAACCGGTTCTGCTAAATTACGAAGCATCAGCCATTGATTCCCTGGGCCAGGAGTGTTACTGGTGGGGTGCTGAGGATATCTGCATGGGACAGTCCCTTAAAAGCATTGAAAAGGGAATGTTTGGTGACGAGGAAATATTCGGGTCCTGTGCAGCAGCTGCTCTTTATCCCAGTGAAGTTCTAAGGGAAACTGGACTTTTTGATGGGGATTTCTTTGTGGAACTGGAAGATGTGGATCTTTCCTGGAGGATCCGTTTATCTGGTTATAACTCATTTTTAGCCGGAAATGCACTGGTTTATCATAAACGCGGTATTTCTAGTACTCTGTCATCCGGGGATATAATTAAAGGGGTGAAGGATGAGTCCATGGTGCGTAAATGGCACCGTCAAAGTAGAAACTGGCTGGTAATTGTCACCCGTTACTACCCTAAATCAATCATAGCCAGAGCAATATTCAGGTATCCTCATAAAGTCCTTTTCACCCTTTTCAGGTTAATCTATTCGTCTATTATCCTGGGAAAAATTAGAAAAACCGGTAAAATTTTACACAAAAATTTAAAAGTCCGCAAGAAAGTTAAAAAAAATAGGTTTTGGAGTCAAATTTGGCAGAAATGGATTAAAAATAGTCCCACAAAATGTGGAAATGTGAATATGGATAGTTAAACCATTTCATGTAATTAGATACATTCCATGACCAATTCCTTTCTATAGGGCTTTCCAGTATCCATAGATAGTTTTCAGTAGTAGATAAAGTGAATAAACATTAAAGGAAATAAAATGAAACAGGTTTTACACCCTTAGATTCCGGATATGGGGGGTATAACTTAATCTGTTTCATGGTGAAATCTATATCTTCCCTTCCGTTTCAGAATCCTTATCCTTTGGAAGATTTTCTTTCTCTAAATCAGGGGATTGGCCTTTTTCCAATGCTATTTCCTGTACTAAATGGGTTATTTCTTCCTCAACATTTTCGATCATGTTGTATATTTTGAATATAAAATAATAACAGCCAATCAACCCAATTATAAGTATTAAATCAAGTCCCCGACCAATTCCAGTGGCTCTGGCCAGTAATGAACTGGTATCGGGATTAACCGAGAAAATGATCAGCAGTATCCACACCGCACTCCACACCAGGAGCATGTTGAGAGACATTTTCCCACTTTTGAATCTTAAAAAGGTGACTATTATACCAATTATCCCGATTAACACTCCAATATACTGATATAATATCATTGACACAACCTCCAATTGGTTCCTGAAATTATTATTAAAGTCATTATTAAACTCTTGAAATATTCTAATCTTGAAATATTCTTAAAATACACATCCTTAACTTATACTTGAAAATATTCCTTACTTAGAAATATTACTTACTTGAAAATATTCCTGATTAACTTGGCCAGTATTTTAAGTCCTACACTGGTGTTAGTTCCCTTGGAGAGGGAGTAGTCAGTGTAAATGGTGGTAATGGGTACTTCTACCAGTCGCAATTTTTTACGCTGCACTTCTCCAATGATCTCTGAGGAAATACCGTAATCCCTGGAGTGAAGTTCCATTGACCCTGCTGCTTCGTTGCTGAATGCACGCAGACCTGATTGTGAATCTTCAACATCCCTACCATAAAATAGGAGGGTTATTATATTCATCACCACATTCCCAAACTTCTTACGAAAGGGCATTTCCTGAAAGTTCCTCTTCCCAATCACCACATCGGCCGCACCATTGATCAGGGGCAGGCAGAGGGGAATTATATCCTGGGAGTGGTGCTGACCATCGGCATCGAAGGTTACGATAATATCTGCCTGGTGTGCTATGGCGGCCTTAATACCGGTTCGCAGAGCACCACCCAATCCACGGTTTAGGGGATGTCGGTAAAGACTTACCTGGGATGGATATCTTTTCACGAAACCCCTGGCGACACAGTAGGTGTTGTCGGTGGAACCATCATCAACCACTATCAGATTAACCCCAAGATCAACCAGTTCCTTCATAACGCCATCTAAGGTTTTCTCCTCATTGTAAGCAGGCAAAATTACGTATATGCCTTTTTGCTGCTGGAATAAATCTGCCGTGGCTTCAATACTCTTCAATATGATTTCTCCTCAGGTTAAATGAATACTATAATGGTTTTAAAGTCTTAATCAGGTTTTTATACTTCTTAATCTAATTTCCCTTCTAAACTGATAAGCAGGACATCTCGAGATATTTCACAACCAACCCAGTTTTTTTAATCATTCACTGAGTTTTATGGCCAGCTCAGCCACTCTCTTACCCAGATTCTGTGAGGTTTGCAATCCCATCTCATCCTCAGCAGTGGCTCCCACACCGGTTCCACCGTAGTGGGCCATAGGGGCCCCATCACCAACAACTATGGCATCCTGGATGAGTAAAAACTCATGAATAGCAGCAATCGTGGTTTCTTGACCCCCATTACGAGATCCTCCAGTAGCTATGGCTCCACCCACCTTATTTTTAAGTTTAAAATCCATCCTCAGTGGTCTTGAGCGATCCATTAACATTTTAAGTTGTGAAGTTACATTGCCAAAGTATACCGGGCTTCCGATGATAAAACCGTCGGCCTTCACCATTTTTTCCAGTATTTCTCCCATATCATCGTATATGGCACATTCACCAGTGGCTTTGCATATATCACATGCCACACAGGGTTCAATTTCAGCACTTCCCAATCTCACCAGTTCTATCTCTGCTCCTGCATCACCGGCGGCTTTTAAAGCTTCTTTTATCAGATTTTCAGTGTTACCTTCTTTACGTGGACTTCCCACTATTCCCATGATTCTAACCAATTGAACATCCTCCCAATTTAAATTTAGGATTTTTAAAAATTTCTTTGACAAAAAACTTATACCTTTTTGATAAATTGAATCCTAATCGTTTGATAAATCCATATCATTCATTTTAAATCTATATATTAAAAATAGTATCCTCAATTTTAAGTAGTTGTATGCTTAAAGTATACCTTAACCTTTTCCGGGGATGATCATGGTTAAGTCCGAGATAAAGTGATTTTCAAAGGAAGACCTTCTTAAACTGTTAATCTTAAGTTTTGCATTGATTTAAAAATAAAATTTAACATTATTTTGAGAATCATTAGAATCACATTTTTTTTTAAAAAGCACTTGAGAGTTTGTTCAATGATCAATACTAAGAATAATAATTATACTCCTTTAATCCCTGAAGAAGCGGTTATGGCTCTGGTCAGAGAATGGTCCCTGAGGGAAAGGAATGGGGATGAAAATGCTCGCCAGTGGGCGGCCCAGGAGTTGAAGGCTTTCCTGGTGGAAACTGCCGACGGCACTTACACTTTAAAATCACAGATAAAGGATGATTCCTCGGAAACCATGCACACCACCCATGGTGCACTTCGGGAAGCCCGTGAAAAATTCGCAGAACCATCCCAGTTAAGTGGAAGGGAGAATATCGCTATCCTGGATATTTGCAGTGGACTGGGAGTCAATGCAGCCGCAGCACTGGAGAACTTAAAAGATCCCATCCAAGGTTGGAAGATGGAACACTTGGTCCTGGATATGGTGGAAATATCATGGGAAACCCTGGCAGCCACCTTAATAATTCCCAGCATCTCTGAATATCATGATATTATTAGGAAGGCCGTAGAAAATTACCTGGTAGAACATGGTTTACTCTCATTTTCCTGGGAAAAAAAAGAAATACCTCCCTCTGTGGATATCCAGGTGCACTGTAAAGATGCCCGGAAAATGGTGGTTGAAATTCCAGAAAACAGGGATTACGATGCTGTATTTCTGGATCCCTTCAGCCCGGCCAGATCACCCGAGCTTTACACCAACGAATTCCTTTCTAAACTTGCAAATTTACTAAAAAATGATGGTGTTATTATAACCTACACCTCTGCCGCCCCGGTGCGCTACGCCCTTTTAAACACAGGACTGGAAATCGGTGAAGGTCCAGCTCTGGGAAGAAGTGGTGGAACCATAGCCTCACCTTCCATAAATAGGATAACCAAACCCCTGAAAGCTGCTGATGAACGTATGGTGGCCCTTTCTGATGCAGGGATACCCTACAGAGACCCTGATTTAAACGCTTCAACCGAGGACATACTCAATAACAGGCACAAAGAGAGAATGGAAGTAAGAGGAGAGTCCAAATTGGCTTCTACCGTTAAAACTCCAGTATACTTGGTCAATGATATGGGTGATGAGCGCCAGAAACGGCGGGTGCTTAATCATTTGAAGAAATTTAATATTCATAGCTTAAATGACCCTAAAGTGCGGTTCCTGGTCTGCCCTCAGTTTCCACAGTGCATATGCCATTGTCATCAGGAACGGCCAACAACATCAAGGGGAAGAATCAAAGAAATGGAAAAGAGAATGGAGATTATATCCAATCCATGAAAAATTTAAGGGAATAAAATGAATTGTCACTTTAATAACCCTCCCTAATGGTAATTCCTACAGTAAATATGGGTTTTTATTAAGGATAAGGAATATAATCTAAGATTAACTATACCATAATCATTAAAACATCAAACTTAAATTATTAACAATCTCTTTATGGAATTTTTCAGATTATGAGTTTCGTTTTATAAAGATTCTAAAGATTTTACGAAAGGTGAAGAATTTGAACTTTGAGATAAAGTATAAAGATGGCCGGGGAAGAGTGGGAGTCCTTAAAACTCCCCATGGAACCATAAAAACCCCTGCTTTGATGCCAGTCATACATCCTGGAAAACAGACCATCCAGGTCGCTGATTACGGAGCGGAGGTAGTGATCACCAATGCTTACCTCATTTACAAAAATGAGGAACTGCGGGAAAAAGCCCTACAAGACGGGGTTCATGAACTCATAAACTTCCCGGGACCCATTATCACTGATTCGGGATCATTCCAGCTCTCCCTGTATGGAGATGTGGAGGTATCCAACCAGGAAATAGTGGAGTTTCAGGAAAAGATCGGGACGGATATTGGAACATCTCTGGACATACCCACACCACCCTCGGTTAAAAGGGAACGTGCTGAAAAAGAACTTAAAATCACCCTCCAGAGAGCCCAGGAAGCACTGGAGGTTCGAAAGGAACTTATGTTAAACTCAGTGGTCCAGGGATCCACCTTTACT
>NPIE01004475.1_pt1:0-7500 | contig 27633 bp, 23 predicted proteins | sample 8637661 | NCBI WGS metagenome assembly NPIE01 (sample SAMN07420842, study PRJNA396082) | bioreactor metagenome | isolation source: sample BA12 brine-fed electro-methanogenic bioreactor BA | place: Japan: Kochi | collected 2016-12-09 | reverse complement strand
ATCGCATTTGGATGCGGTACCGGGGCCAGTTTAATCACTGGTAACTTTAAATTTGCCAACAATGATACTTACGATTTAAACTTAACCGCTCCCAGTGAATTACCGGTGGTTTACGACCTTGGTAACGGCAGCCATACCAACACTACCAATACCCAGAACACAGCACAGGCACCATCATCTCCTTCTTCCAGCTCAGAAGATGTATACAATGAACCCAATAATACCCCTACTAATACCCAGACTAATCAATCCAATACCAGTACTAATGGGCAGTAATAGAGGGTAAATAGGGATTAACATCTGAACTTAATTTCTGGAAGATTCTTAAAGTAGTACACCTTCTATGGATACATCTACTAAGGGATAAACTTCGTTTAATTAGTCTTCATTTTATGATGATGAGATGATTGGAATAGATGAAATATTTAGAAGGATAAAAAAATATTTAGACGGATAAAAAGGTGGGAAAATGAAAAAAATTGAAGGTGGAATATGTGCAGTGGAAAATGTCCGGGCAGCTGGTGCCTGTGAAGACAATTATGGGGTGGCACTTATCCATTACCCACAAAGCAGTGCAGCAGCAGTATTCACCAGAAATAAAGTACAGGCCGCTCCTATTATCATCACCAGAGAATCAGTCAAAAATGGAAAACTATCGGCAATAGTCGCCAACAGTGGTAATGCCAACTGTTTTACTGGTGAAAAAGGTATTGAAGATGCCAAAGAGATGACCCGCCAAGTTGCTCAAGACCTGGACATCCTCCCGGAAGATGTGGCTGTAGCCTCCACTGGAATCATTGGACGCCAACTACCCTTACCCCTCATTAACAAACTCATCACCGATGCTCTGCGAAGACTGGATAATTCACCTGCAGCCTCCAGAAACGCGGCTGAGGCTATAATGACCACTGATACATATCCCAAGGAATTTGCAGTGGAAACTACACTTTCTAATGGCAAAACAGTTCGTATTGGGGGTATATGTAAGGGTTCGGGAATGATCGCCCCTAACATGGGTACCATGCTTTCCTTTCTTACCACAGATATAGAAGCCAGCCCAGCAGAACTCGAAGAAGCCCTGCAGAAATCTGTGGAAAAAACATTCAACATGGTGGTGGTGGATGGAGATGAAAGTACCAATGATATCGTGGTACTCTTATCCCGACCAGGCCAGGGAAACCTCGATGAAAAATTCCAGGAAGCACTGGACTATCTGTGCTGTGAACTTACCCGGATGCTGGCCCGGGATGGAGAAGGGGCTACCAAGTACATGGAAGTAGAAGTTAGGGGTGCTGAAAGCCTTAACGATGCTAGAGTCGCCGCTAGATCAGTTGTTAAATCACCACTGGTAAAAACAGCTTTATTCGGAGCCGATCCAAACTGGGGCCGTATTGTGGCTGCAGTGGGCTATTCCGGAGCCAGTATGAATGAGAAAACCGTCACTGTTTCCTTGGAAGATGGTGAACGGAGGGTGGCTGTGGTAGATCAAGGTGAAATAAAGGCCTTTGACGGTACAGAAGAGCTGGAACTGGCAGAAAGCATAATGGAAAGGGAAACCATCAAAATAACCGTTGATTTATCACTCGGAACATTTACGGCCACAGCCTACGGATGTGACCTAAGTTATGACTATGTAAGCATAAATTCAGAGTACTCTACTTAAATTTTAATTACAAAATTGATTATATTCAAACATACAGGTAAGATAAAATGAAAGTAATGATTATAGGCGCAGAAGGAATGTTAGGGCACGATTTGGAAGATATTTTATCCAAGGACCACCAGATAAGCACCACCACCATTGACACCCTGGACATAACTGACATTGAAAAAACCATTAAAACTGTGAAAGACATTAACCCCGATGTATTGGTACATGCTGCTGCATTTACCGATGTTGATGGAAGTGAAGCCAAAGAAGACCTGGCTTATAATGTAAATGCATTGGGAACACGTAACGTGGCACTGGCCTGCCGGGAAGCTGACAGTGCACTGGTTTACATCTGTACGGACTATGTATTTGACGGAACCAAAGGCACACCCTACCGGGAGTATGATCAGACCAATCCACTCAGTGTTTATGGAAAAACCAAACACCAGGGTGAAGTATACATCCGTGATATCCTGAATAAATTCTACATTGTCCGGACAGCATGGTTATACGGATACCATGGACCTAACTTTGTCACTACCATGCTGAAATTAGCAGAAAACCATGATAGCATATCGGTGGTCAGCGACCAGATAGGATCACCCACCTACACCCGGGACCTGGCTAAAGCCATAAACCAACTCATAAACAAACCAGCCTATGGTATTTACCACGTTACCAACAGTGATCACTGCTCTTGGTATGAATACGCCCAGGAAATCTTCCAGAATGCCGGTATTGACATTGAACTTAAACCAGTATCCACTGAGGAATTTGGTAGTCCTGCTCCCCGTCCACTGTACTCTGTCCTGGATAACTACAACTGGAGAATGGAAGGATTCCCACCAATAAGAAGTTATAAAGATGCTTTGAAGGATTATATGGAATTGTTAAAATAAAAAAATACTAATAAAAAGGTTAAAATATTATTAACCAACTTTTTTTCTTCTATTCATTTTATTATTCCATAAATATTGGCAAAAACTGTTTTTAAAGATATATTCTCTAAATAAATCAATTTTACATAATAAAAAAAATAGTAAACAGGAATTGATTAGCAATTCCTTTATTTTTATGAATTTTCTTAAGTACAGTTATTCCTTCTTTAAATTTGACCTAGAGTGTGAGTTTAGAGATTCTCTCCATGGCTTTTTCAGTATTTTCCAGGGTGTTAAAGGCGGTTAACCGGAGGTAACCTTCACCACTGGGACCGAAACCCACACCGGGAGTTCCCACCACATGGGCTTCATCCAGTAATAAATCAAAGAACTGCCAGGAATCCATACCTTGGGGAGTTTTAACCCAGATATATGGTGAATTAATTCCACCGTAAACCCTTAAACCCAGATTTTTCAAGCTATTTCTGATGATAGAAGCATTGTTCATGTAGTAATCAATGGATTCGTTGATCTCTTTTTGACCCTCAGGGGAGTACACGGCACAGGTAGCCATCTGTATAGGATAGGAAACTCCATTGAACTTTGTGGTCTGACGCCGATTCCATAGAGAGTTGATGGAATGGGGGTTTCCTTCACCATCATATCCCACCAGTTCCTGGGGTACCACGGTGAAAGCACACCGGGTACCAGTGAAACCAGCGTTTTTAGAGAAACTCCTAAATTCAATGGCCACTTCACGGGCACCTTCAATCTCGTATATACTGTGAGGAATGTTGTCTTCCCTTATGTAAGCTTCGTAAGCAGCATCAAACAGTATAATAGAATTGTTTTCCCGGGCGTAATCCACCCACTGTGCTAGCTGTTCCTTGGTAAGTGCAGTACCCGTGGGATTGTTGGGGAAACACAGGTAAATTAAATCCACTGGTGTTGTGGGGAGTTCGGGCACAAATCCATTATCTTCAGTGCAGGGAATGTAAACCAGTTTCTGGTAACGTCCATCATCACCCATGGGCCCGGTTCTGCCGGCCATGACATTACTTTCCACATAGACCGGGTAAACTGGATCGGTAACCGCCACGGTGTTTAACAGGCCAAATATTTCCTGAATATTGCCCGTGTCACACTTGGCACCGTCACTGATGAAAACTTCGTCCGGGGAAAGGGTGATACCGCGTGGTGCATAATCATTTTTTATGATTTCATTGATCAAAAAGTCATAACCTTGTTCCGGACCATAACCCCGGAATGATTCGGCATTACCCATTTCCTGTACAGCTTCAGTGAATTTTTCAACCACAGCACGGGGTAAAGGCCGGGTTACATCTCCAATACCCATTCGTATTATATCCGCATCAGGATTATCATTCTGGTATTTTTCTACTCTCTGGTTAATTTCCGAGAAAATATAGTTGCTTTTAATTAACAGATAGTTTTCATTTATTATAACTGACATTGACGATTACTCCTATGATTTTTCATGAATAAATTCCTATTAATGGGGTATTATATAAAGAACTATTTATTAAGAAAGTAAATCTATTTTCAATCTTTTTTATCCCACTATTCTTATTATAACTTAGTTTTCTCTTTATCTCTATTTATCCTTTTTTACCAGTCCGTATTATAATCATAAATATAATTAGGGGAAGAGTGAAAATTTATTTCCTAATATTACTAATCTAACTAAAGTAACATAATGTTGACTAAAGATTTGGGAAAAAATCTATAAGTTGACTAAGCCCAAAATAACCTTGTGGATAATTATCTTAATGGTTTGATTGGAATTATTTAAAAAAGCCAATATGTTGCATTTAATTTAATATATTTATACGAGTAAAGTTAATATGTTAAATGCTCAGGGAACCGTTAGTGTTATATCTTCCGGAGGGTTCATCCTCAGGATATGAGTTTTGATGGTTATAATGGGGAATTTCAACCCCTATTAAAACTGGGATTAGGATTAAATTTTCACGTTTCCTATTCAAAATATATTTCAGGGAATATTTATTAAATTAAGGAGAATTTAACATGAAGTGCGTGGTAATAGGTGCAGGTAATGCTGGAAGACCAGCTGCCAGAATTTTAAATTATGCAGGTCACCAAGTTCAAATAACTGATGAAAAGGAAATGGAGGAATTCCCGGAAGACGTGCAGAAAACTCTCCTTAAAATGAAAGAAGAGGGAGTGGATCTCCAACTAGGATGGGACGATCCCACCAACATTGACGATGTGGATGCAGTTTACATTTCCCCTAACATCCCCAAAGATTCTCCCATCCGACATTATCTGGTGGATAATGAATTAAAATTACTCATTAATCAGGATATTGCTGATATTGTCGATAAAACTATTAATATGGATGTTATCGGTGTGACTGGAACTTTGGGAAAAACCAGCACCACCCATGCCATCTCCGAAATTTTTAAAAATGCTGGTTACAGTGTATGGACCTGTTCATCCCTATCAGGCAACCTGCTCAGTGAAGTTATTGTGGATGGGATTATCAATGGAGATCATATCAAAAGTGATATTGCAGTGCTAGAACTACCTCACGGTACCATTCGGCTTCTTTCGGAGCTCAAACTTAAGGTGGGATTAATAACCAATATCTATGCAGATCATCTATCCGAATTTGAGGGGTCCCTGGAGAAGTACACCAAGAGAAAGCTCATGATCACGGAATCCAGTGAAATTCTGGTGGCCAGCTCCCAGTGTACTCCATTTCTTCAGGACCACGATGCTGTTTATTACTGCTCCCATGGCAGTGACTGTGACATCAAAGGATACTTAAAAGAGGATAAAATTAGGATAAAATATAAATTAAAGAAAAAAGAAGGCGAATTTGAAACAAAATTCAACCTGAAGGGATACTACTTTGAAAATGCAGTTGCTGCGGCGGCCGTTGCCCTGGCCTATGGTCTTAAAGAAGATTCCATTGTAGATGGAATGAATAAATTTAAGGGCATACCTGGCCATTTAGAGTATGTTGGGGATTATTGTGGACGTGAAGTTCACTTCGATGCTGCATTTGTTCCAGAAGGTATAATTTCCACCTTGGAACAGTTTTCTCAGGACAAATCTAATTTAATAGTATTGATTGATAATCCAGATAGTACCAATCCCCGTGACAAGTTCCAGATCGGTAAATTACTGGGGGATTATGCCCAGGTGATCATCGCCAGCGGATTCAATGAAACCACTGGTGTTCTGGACATGAAATCCGCCCAGGAAGTTCTGGAAGGTGCTAAAGACGCGGATGCCCTAAAAATCGCCACCGAGGATATGATCACTGCAGGTGAATATTCAATTAAACATTCAAAACCAGGAGATATCATACTACATATTGGTCCGGGGGCCATAACCAACTACCAGGACCTCAAAGATAAAATGATGAAAGGAATAGAAGAAGGATGTAAAAAGTATTCATAGAAACAGAGTTTAGAAAATCTTGAATAGAATCATCTGAAAAATAAATAACTGAAATATAACCTGTTTTTCCTTCTTTTTCTCAAAATAGTTTAGGGCATTGGCCAAATAAGGATCAAAGCCCTTGTAATTTTAACAGGGAGACTGGTTTTCCCCTAAATCTACTGTAATCATAACCACTGTGGTTAAATGGTTAGTTGATGCACTTATAACTGAGAAACATAATTCTACGGTTTAATCATAACAAACGGAATTAAAATATGTCATGGACACACGTATTTTAGATGGAAAAACGTAATTAAGTTAAATCAGGAAGTAAGGTATGAGATTTTAACAATGGTCATTATTAATGATTATGACTTTAATACAGGTTAAGGTGTTTAAAAAATGGGATATTTGGTATGCCAGGAATGTGGTGGCTATTATAAATTACAGGAAGGTGAATCAAAGGATGATTTCGTCTCCTGTGAATGTTACGGTGCTTTAGTGTATGTAGAGTCCATTGAAGATTATTTTAATCCAGATGAACAATCTCCCAACGAAGTTGAGGATGAATCATCTGCATCTATTCCCGAAAACATGGAGAAGAAGGACCCTGATATTAAGTCATCTGCACTTCCTGAAGAAATGACAGATACACCTTCTAAAATCACTCCTAATTCTGATGAGCGCTCGGATTATAAAGAATCTGTGGCAGGTATTATTGAAAAATTGGCTACTGAATCTTTGCAGATCCCTGAAACTAAAAGACCTGTAAACCCTGACCCTAATAAAACCCCCAGTTTTCCTTTATTCCGGCCGCCAGATGGAAACCAGACCATTAAAAACAGAAATTATTATCATAAAATAAACTCCCGGGATAAGAAACCCGATGTAAAAACATTAAAACTCATAAAAGATGTTAACGGATTAATAGCTGCTCTTGATTTTGATGATTCCTCAGTTAAACTGGAAGCAGTGAAGGCACTGGGCAGCATAGCTGATGAGAGAGCTATTGAACCCCTAAAGAAAGTTAAAGAAAAGGAGAAAGGCGTTCTTAGAACCTTTGCCGGTAATGCTATTTTTCAAATTGAATCCAAAAATAAAGGATTGAAATCCCGGAACAGGGCTGATTACCGTAAAAAATACTATGAAGAATCCTCGTCCTCCCTGGGAAAAAGTAAACCCAAAAATCACAATGTAAGTGAAAAACGGGATGATTTATCCCAAATTCCCGTGTTCAAAAATTCAGTTCCTGCTAATTCTTCCCTTAAAGATACTATAGTCACTAAAATACCAGAAACATCCCAAGTACCTGAAGAAAATAAAAATACTCAAGTATCAGAAGGAATTGGATCTGTAGACCGCCAAGTGCAGAATAAATCTAAAAAACCAACTCCTATTGATTCGAAGGTCCCTACCCGGCAGGAAATACATGATGAATTAAAGTTTCCGGCTAAACCTGAAGTACCTATTGAATCTAAGGGTGCTGCTAATAAAGATATAAGTTTGAAATACCCAATTGCCGAAACCGATGTTCCTATT
>NPIE01001180.1_pt1 | contig 27698 bp, 26 predicted proteins | sample 8637661 | NCBI WGS metagenome assembly NPIE01 (sample SAMN07420842, study PRJNA396082) | bioreactor metagenome | isolation source: sample BA12 brine-fed electro-methanogenic bioreactor BA | place: Japan: Kochi | collected 2016-12-09 | reverse complement strand
TAGAATAGTTATTATAGAAGGTCTCTCTTGTCCAAGCACCTGTTAACTGATCTAAATGGATGAGGCGATCCTGAAGGAAAAGGTAACTAATCAATAGCGCTATGCCAGCAGAGTTCCACATGGTTAAAACGCCAAAATATAGCGTCTGGATAATCGCTCCAGCGACGGGAATGAAACCAATCCCTAGAATCAGCCAGAAGTCTTGGGTGAGCATGCGTCGGCGATTAATTAAAACCATGATAATCCCAGCCGCTATATAAATGTAAGTTGAAAACGCCGATAACAGCCAAAGTGGTCCTCTTGAGTATACCCCTGTACTGGAAATTTCAAAGAATAAACCGTAGAAGGGGGACAAATTAGCGATGATCACATTGGAAATAATCGGTATGCCAAATATAAGCCATAGCGTTTTACTCACATGTTTGCCAGGAAAGACAATATGGTAGATGAAGAAGAAGAAATTGAACGCCATGAATGGTGCAACAATGAATAAAAGAACGCTGAAGGATGCATTCAGGAACATAATGAAGGGATTTGAATGCCCATCAAGAATATCGGTCGTACTTTCCGAAAACAATCCTAACATAACCCCTAAAGCCGTCCATAAGAAAGCCCGATTAAGCAAATCTTTACGATCAAGTTTCTTATAGGCGACAGCAAAAACAAAAATAAGCAGGATTAAGATGGTGGCATTGGCTTGATTGCGATAAAATATCTCCATAAGTTCCTCCTTGTTCAGCATCATGATACATTCTTGATAAGCAATCTTGACATATTATATTTTATCATAAGGCTATGATAAAAAAACCAGAGTTCGTAAAGTTTGTCAAGAAGTTTGATAACGTTATTATATTTAAAGTGGTTTGACTGCTCTAAACACAACAAAAGTCATGGAATCAACAAAAAAACAGATTGAATAATCTGTTTAATCGTTTTTGGAAATGCTGTTAAGCGAGCAGCTTTTTAATATCCATCTCAATGCTCTCTGGTTTTGTGCGAGGGGCATAGCGTTTTAAGACTTGACCGTTTTGATCGATCAAGAACTTTGTGTAGTTACCTTTGATTGCTTTTGTGATAAAGCCTCTTTTTTGCTCAGTCAGCCAGGCAAACAAGGGATGGATGTTGTCGCCCTTTACCTCTATTTTTTCAAAGAACGGGAATGTCAATTTGAAGAGTGCTGAACATTTATTGTGGATTTCAGCGTTATCATTTGGCTCCTGTTTGAAGGAATTTGAGGGAAAAGCTAAAACACTGAAACCCTGAGATTCATAGATTTCAAATAGTTTTTGAAAACCCTCCAACTGATAGGAAAAACCGCACTCTGTTGCTGTATTAACGATAAGTAATGTTTTTTTTGCATATTGATTTAAAGAAATCTTCTCACCGGTGATTGAATTAACCTCAAAGTCATATAATGTCATTTATTTTCTCCTTTGCTTCTCATACAATCATATTATAGCATTATCTCTTTGTTTTTCTTTGCGATACGCAAAAATATTCATAAAAAAGACTGTAAGAAGCAACCATGTTCACTAGAATAAAGTTTCTGTCATATTTTAAGATAATACGATGTATAATAGTTGAAATTACGGTCAAACTCATATATAATTAGGTTAAACCTAACTAATTAATAAAAAGGACGATTCACATGGAGAGAGAAGAAGTCAGAAAAGCTTTCAATCGCTTCTTGAAAATGTACTTCAACAGTTCAAAAGAAGTGTATGAAGAAATCAATTTTAAGGAAATCACAGGCAGACAATTTAAATATTTAAAACTGATTCGCGAGCATGAAAAAGCTACTTTTTCCGAACTCGCGACACTTTTCAATATTTCCAAACCAACACTCACTGAAACGATTCAGAAGTTTTTGGCAGCGAAACTTGTAAAGAAGACACAGTCAAAGACAGATCAAAGGGTTTACTATATCAGCCTCACCAAGCGCGGAGAAATATTGGCGATGACCAATGAACTCGAAAGCAAAAGAGCTGTCGAGAAAATCTACGAGCGACTCAGTGATGATGAAATTAAGACGGCAGTTACGCTGTTCAACAAGATGGGAGATGATCTCCGATGATTTTTGGCAAACTCGTCAACAAGTATTATCTGAAATACTGGTACATGTATCTCTTGGGTTTCATCACTTTGGGGCTTGTCGATTACTTTCAACTTGAAATCCCTCAAGCTGTCGCTAACATTATTGACGGCATCGACAAGGGAACGCTTGAAGTCCCGTTTCTGTTGACGCAGATCGGCTATATTGCTATCTTTGGTCTCATTATTGTCGTGGGTCGTTTTTTCTGGCGCATCTTTATTTTCGGTGCTTCTCGAAGTATCGGCTTCGATATTCGAAATGAGATGTTCGCCCATAGCGAAAAACTGAGCAATGAATACTATTCAAACCATAAGGTCGGCGGCTTGATGGCTCACTATACCAATGACCTAGAAGCCGTCAGAAGGGCCATGGGCCCAGGTATCATCATGATCTTTGATGCGCTTTTTATGGGTGTAATGACGTTTTGGTGGATGTTCAGAGTCAATGTCAGATTGACATTGATTGCATCTATTCCCCTATTTATACTAGCAATCTTTGGTGGTATCATCGGCGCTCGCTTACGCAAAAAATTTAAGGAACTGCAAAAATCCTTTGAAGATATGAGCGATTTTACCAATGAGAATTTCAGCGGTATCAGTGTCATTAAAGCCTTTGTCAAAGAAAAAATCGAAATCAACGAGTTCACCAAACTTAATCACGATCTCAAAGAAAAAACGATCCATTATGTCAAGATGTCGACGCTGTTTAATATTTTTATCAGAACCTTGATTTCCAGTGTTTTTGTGATCCTTATCGCCTACGGCGGCTTTATCATGCTCAACGCCGACGGCATGCAGGAGACGCTCGCTATCAGCGAACTGGTGCTTCTTATACAGTATTTCGGGATGTTGATATGGCCGATGCTGGCGATCGGCATGGTCATCAATACGGCCAGCCAAGGCAACGCCTCCCGCCTTCGTATTCAAGCGATTTTGGATGCCGAAATCGATGTCTTTGATCGTGAGGATGCGATTGAGGTAGAAGATTTGCATGGCAACATTGCCTTTAACAATTTAACCTTTACTTATCCCGGTGACAATCGACCAGTGCTCAAGAATATGACATTCCAAGTCAATCAAGGCGAGATGGTCGGCATTATTGGACGGACCGGTTCGGGTAAAACGAGTTTAGTTGATCTATTGCTTAGGATTTACAACATCGACGATGGCATGCTCTATATCGACGGCCATGACATCATGAACCTGAAAATCAATCAATTGAGGCAGCAGATCGGCTATGTACCTCAAGACGGTTTCTTATTCAGCGATACCATCAATCATAATATTTCGCTTGGACTAGACCGCGATGAAGATCAAAGCGAACGAATCATCGATACGGCTAAACTGGCTGATGTTCATGATAATATCATGGATTTTAGTGAAGGCTATGATACGGTCATCGGCGAACGCGGTGTCACCCTTTCGGGCGGCCAGCGACAGCGCATCTCGATTGCCAGAGCCCTGATTAAAGATCCACCGATTCTCATCATGGACGATTCTGTCAGCGCCGTCGACACCAGTACAGAAGAGAAGATTCTCAAAAACTTAAAAAAAGTGCGACATGGCAAGACGACCATTCTTATCGCACACAGAATATCGACCATAAAAGATGCCAATAAAATCGTAGTTATTGATGAGGGTAAAATCATCGGTATTGGCACGCATCAAGAACTGCTCCAAAGTTGTCATTTCTACAAAGATATGGTCGAAAGACAGAAACTCGAAGATGAATTGGAGGTGGCCTAAGATGCCTAGAGGACACGGACTCTCTGTTGAAGAGAGACAATTCACGATGAGTGATAAAGTCATCACCAGACGATTACTAAAATACGCAAAACCTTACATATGGCGATTTATCGGCGTTTTACTCTTGATGATGGTCACGGTAGTGGTCGGTTTGATTGAACCTTTCATCATCGGTAGCAGCATCGATATCCTAAGTGAAGATGCCATCGATACAACGATGCTAATGATCTATTTAGGTGTCTTTGCCTTGTCGATTGTCATCAATGCGATTGTCACCTATTATCAAACCCTGATGTTACAAAGGATCGGTCAATCAATCGTCTACACCATCAGAGAAGAAGTCTTCACCCATCTCGAGAGACAAGACATCGATTATCACAATAAAAAGCCAACTGGAACCCTCGTGACCAGAGTCACCAATGACACCAACACCTTATCTCAGATGTATACCTCCGTCATCGTCAACGTTATCAGAGACGTGATGATGTTGGTCGGTATCATTATTGCTATGGGCTGGATGAACTATCGTCAAGCCGGTAATATCAATCTCACTTTGATGGCTATGGGCGTCATCCCCTTTGTGGCCATCGCATCCTTTGTCTTCCGCAGGTTTTCTCGAAAGGCTTATCGTCTTGTTCGCAAACGCTTGGCGATTGTCAATGCTTTTTTAAGCGAGCACTTGTCGGGCATGAAAATCATTCAGATTTTCAATCGTCAAAAGCAAAAATACAACGAGTTTTACAACAAAAGCGATGATCTGAGAAAAGCTTATATGAAACAACTTCTCATCTTTGGTATTTACAGACCGACTGTCTACCTTTTCTATATCGGCGCCACAATCATGATTTACTATTTCGGTGGTATTCAAGCGATTCAAGGCGTCATCACGGTTGGTTTCTTAGTGGCCTTTGTCCAGTACATCAGACGTTTCTTCGAACCGATTCAACAGTTGGCTGAACAGTTCAATATTCTGCAAGCCGCCTTTGCCTCGAGCGAGCGAATCTTCGGAATTCTCGATGAAAAACCAACCATTGTCGACGATGACGATGCGATGACACTCGAGCATATCAAAGGCGATATCGAATTTCGCAATGTCTGGTTTTCCTATCTAGAAGGCGAATGGATACTTAAAGATGTGTCCTTTAAGGTCAAAGCCAAGGAAAGCGTTGCGTTCGTCGGTGCGACGGGGGCCGGTAAAACGACGATACTGTCCTTGATTGTCAGAAACTATGACATCCAAAAAGGTCAAATATTGATCGACGGCATCGATATTCGCAGAATCAAGATTAGTTCGCTGAGATCATTTATCGGGCAGATGTTGCAGGAAGTATTTATGTTTAGTGGGACCATCGCTTCCAACATTAAACTTAGAGAGCCAGCAATCACAGACGAGGCCATGGTTCAAGCTGCCACCTATGTCAACGCCAATCATTTTATTGATCGTCTAGACCATAGATATGAAGAAGTAGTGAGAGAAAGAGGCAATAACTTCTCATCCGGCCAACGCCAGCTCTTGTCATTTTCACGGACACTTGTCCATCAACCCAGCGTCATGATTCTCGATGAGGCAACAGCCAATATCGACACCGAAACCGAACAGTTGATTCAGGATTCGTTGGCCAAGATGATGACGATTGGGACAATGTTAATCGTTGCTCATCGCTTATCAACGATTCAGCATGTCGATCAGATCATCGTCCTACATAAAGGCGAAATCGTCGAACGCGGCAATCATCAGACATTGCTCAAGCAAAAAGGGATGTATTACGATCTCTATAAGTTACAATATCAGAAAAAACCGGTTTGATTTACATTATTGTCAAAAAAGAAGGACATTGTCTTATCCTTATCAAAACATATAAAAACGATGGTTTCTCATTGGAAACCATCATTTTTTTTGCAGCAAGTCTAAACGAACATACATGGTTCTATCCTCTGAAAACGGCCATTCGAACCAAGAAGAATCAAGTATTTCACCGAAGGTCCTCGCGTTTTCAAGACCGAAGTCTCCTAAGCCAAGACCGTAGCGACCCAGATAGTCTTGATAAACCCTTTCGAACTGTCCTTTGGACAAGGCCGTGTGCAAACGCTTGGCGAAACTTGTCGAGGGTTTGGCCTCGAGGACATCGCTGACGATGATTGCGATTCCCTTCTCTTCCAATAGAGAGAATAGCGCTTTGTTGATTTCGGTAAAGACATGGGGCATTTGATCAAGGAAGTAACGAACACAAGACTCAAAGAAGTTTTCTTGTGTTTTATCCACTACCAGCAATGCAAGTTCCTTCTGGAACTGCATGAAGAGAAGCTGTGTAAAAAGCGGCATCATAATGACAACATCATACTGGCCGAGGTGGTTGTGTTCAAAGCTGCAATGCAACTTTGAAAAAAGTTGATCGATGGCTTTCTTTGCCGTCTCGATCGCGTCAATATTTTTGAGGCTTTTCAAGAAGGCAAGCCAGCGCCCGTCTTGGTCAAGACCGCAATAATCGATGATTTGATACCGGCTTATTGCTTGGCTTAACTTGTATCTTGCAAAAGCCTTTTTAAGTGCATCACCATCGATGTCAGTTAATACCAATCTCTGTGCAAGCGATTCAATCACGGACAAATCGATATCATCTGCTTGACCGACAGCCAACATGAAAATTCTATGACTAGATTTACTATTATTTGCTTCAATCAAGCGAACAATTGTCTCGGTCAAACGCTGACGATAATGCTTCCAGCAATCAAAGCGTTGGTCATCAGAACGATTGAGTTGCTCATTGAACGATTTTATATTGAGCATTTAGCCACCTCTTTACTTGGGTAATTATATTATAACCTTATTCATTCGATTATAACAGGTCGATTTGAATGACATATGTTCAAATGCCAAAATTTAACCTTAAGAGGAGCATTTTTTTTAATCATCAGCTTTCGAGAGAACCCTGTCAAAAACGGTCTTCCTGTGATATAATAATCTCAAAATTTGCTTTCCATACATAGGAAATGATTCAAACGATGAAAGAGCTTTTTTTGATGGAAATAAAGAATTGCATGGACCTAAGCGAAGCAGTGGATACCAACTGCTTTTTTGTCTTATTGAATCAATGAAATAATAAGGAGGATGAAAATGAAATATGTTGCAACTTTCATCACTTTATTGCTCATCTACCTGCTGCTAGCGGGTTTTGATTTGTATGAAGTGATATTGGGAAGTATCATAAGTGTGATTTTAACGATTTTATTGGCAAATTACCTTGACTTTAAAATCGATGTTTTATTTCCGATAAGACTGTTAAAATTTCTCTTTGTATACATTCCCGTTTTTCTTTGGAAACTTATTCTCGCCAACATCGATGTTGCGAGAAGAGTTTTAAGTCCCAAAATCCCTCTTAATCCTGGCATCGTTAAGATTAAGACAGACTTGAAGGGCGATATTGGTAAACTAACATTAGCGAACTCAATCACCCTGACCCCTGGGACGCTGTCGATTGATGTTGACAAAGACACGATTTATGTCCACACCGTGGATGTCAAGGGAAAGGATATGGCGGAAAACAAACGGCATATCTCGAGTCTTTTCGAAAAATTGTTGGGAGGTATTTTTGACTAATGGAATGGGTTGATTATCTCGTATTTGCCCTTTTGGGACTTGGTATATTATTGGCCATTGCTAGGTTGGTCAAAGGTCCTCATTTAGGGGATAGAGTTGTATCCTTGGATACCTTGAACATGATGATTATAGGCGTGATTGTGCTTTTGGCATCACTGTTCAATAACAGTTTATATCTTGATATCGCCATGGTTTATGCCGTATTAGCATTCTTGGAAACCGTGGTTTTTGCACGATATTTGGAGGCGAAGAAAAATGACGATCGTAAGTAGTGTTTTACTGATCTTGGGCGGTTTGTTCTATTTGCTTGGTGGCCTTGGGGTTCTAAGAATGCCTGATACATTCAATCGAATCCAAGCCGGTACCAAAGCGACGACATTAGGCGCTTTTTCAGTTTTAGTGGGTGTAGCTTTTGCTCATTTTGAGTGGTCATGGATTTCAAAAATCATCATTATTATTGTCTTTATTGTCATCTCGAACCCCGTCGGATCAAGCACGATTGCCAAAGCCAATTATCGTGCCAAAAATATTCCTGATAATCTGGTTCAGGACGACCTTGCAAAAAGAGGTGATGGCGAATGATCTGGTTTGATGTTTTATCAGGTGTTGTCGGCGCCTTGCTGATTCTCTTGGCCTTGCTTGCCATCCACACGAAGAAGTTAATCAATGCGATCTTATTGTTATCGGGTCTAAGCATGTTAGCGGTTATCGCATTTGTCCTTATGAAAGCACCCGATGTAGCAATCACTGAGGCTGTCATCGGTAGTGGTTTGGTCACAGCACTCTTTGTTTTCACATTGCTCTCAACGAGGAAGGAGGAAACAAAATGAAACAATTATTTGGTTTGTTACTTTTTCTTGGATTAGGCGTACTCATGATTTTCACCCTCAATGACAGTCCGTCTTTCCCAGCCTTTGGGGACGTCGATATCGAAGATCGTGTCTCAGGTGATTATTTGGACGAGACCAATGTCAATACGGTTGGTAGCGCCAATATCGTCACTGCGATTGTCGTTGGTTATCGCGGTTTGGATACCTTGGGTGAAGTCACTGTTCTATTCATCAGTGCAATGGGTGTGGCTTTCTTATTCTCGAGTCAGAAGCAAAAGCGACTGTCACTTGATTTTCATCCCAATTTTATGTTGCGAGTCGGTTCCAAGGTCTTGGTGAGTGCCATTTTAGTGACGAGTATCTATATTTTCCTGCATGGACATCTCACCCCTGGTGGTGGATTCCCTGGCGGGGCGATGATTGCTAGTTCTGTGCTATTGCTCTATTTAGCCGATGATCGTTTCAGAAGCAATATTAAAAGTTTTAAAATCCTGGAAGGTGTTGCAGGGAGTCTATTCGTCATCATTGGTTTGATGGGACTGGTCTTGGCAACATACTTTTTAGAAAATTTCATCTCACAAGGTACCGTCGGTGAACTCATGAGTGCCGGCATCATCCCAATTATCTATGTGTTGATTGGACTTAAGGTCGGCAGTGAAATAGCTGGCATTATCGATCAATTTCTGACAGAGGAGGAATCAGCATGATACAATATGCAGCAATTATCCTATTTGTCATCGGTCTCTACGGGCTTTTTATCAGCCGTCACGTAATCCGGATGTTGATTGCTCTCAATGTCATGGAAATCGGTCTCAATCTTTTTATTGTCAGTATTGGTTTCTCAAGTCAAGGCTTTGCGCCGATTTTGTCAAGCACGAATGATGCAGCCTTGGTTTTCGTTGATCCTCTACCTCAGGCACTGGTCTTGACAGCCATTGTCATCGGTGTCGGAACCACAGCGCTGGGTCTGGCTTTTGCCAAGCGCATCTACCAACAATATCAGAGTTTCGACTTGAGTGAAATGGAGGAAAACGCATGAGTGCCATCTTCTTAATTGCCATTCCATTATTGGCTGCTTTTCTTTCCGTTATCATCAAAAAGGCAGCACCTTTGTTGCTGCTGGGGGTCAGCCTATTCAATCTGATTACTGTTTTCTTCCTCGCTTCCGGTGAAGTGATTATCGGCGGCTTCTTGCCTCCGCTTGGTATTGCTTTGTTGGTCGACAACTATGCACAAATAGCCTTGCTTTTGGTCAATGGATTAATCTTGATCATCGCTTTATTGAACGCGAGATCCTACCAAAAATATAGCCACATTCTACTATTAGTCATCGCTGGGCTCAATGGATTAATTCTGACCAACGACTTATTTAATCTCTTTGTCTTTTTGGAGATATCCGCCATTGGTGCATATCTTATCACTGTGTCCAACCGTAAACCAGTGTCGACATTTCGATACTTGGTCATCGGCGCTGTCGGCAGTAGTATGTTCTTGCTGGGTGTTGTGATTCTTTACGCCATGTTCGGTACCTTAAACCTGGTGGATATGATTCAGAAAATAAGCCTTAGCGCTAATTATCAGGAATTGATTCTGCCCTTCACCTTAATGTTTATCGGTTTAGGTGTGGAAGCAAAACTGCTCCCCTTCAATGCCTGGGTCAAAGGCATACTGGGTCATTCAAATACCTTCAGTGGTCCGATGATTGCCGGTGTCTATGCGGCGGCCATGAGTTTTGTACTTGGACGACTGATAACGAATCTATTTGTCTTTGAAGGTCAGCTTTTGCTGGTGGTGACGATAATTTTAATCGCAGGCACCGTGTTGGGAGACCTGATGGCATTTGCATCTGGTAGAACCAGGGAAATTCTTCTCTATAGCAGTATTGCACAGGCTAGTATTATCGCTCTGCTATTTCTTAACGGCATCATCATTTGGGCTGTTTATCTCATTATTGCCAATGCTTTAAGTAAAACCATGATGTTCATGGTCATCAACAGAGCCCAAGCAGAAGCTGGATCTGATGAACTGAGTTTACTCGCCGGTCTTTTTAGAAACAACCTCCTCATCGGCGTTGCCTTCAGCATTGCATCGCTCAGTGTGATGGGTTTGCCTTTACTGGTCGGCTTTGCCATTAAAATCAACTATCTGACGATTTTGGCGCAATCAAATCAGTTATGGATCTTGGCTTTGCTGTTGCTTGCATCTGTTATCGAGGCCGTATATTTTGTCAAAATGATATTGAAGCTTTGGTATCCCGCCAAGGATCCCATCAGCATCGCATATCATTGGTCGTACAAGATGGTCTTTGTCCTGATTGCACTGGCCTTGCTTGTTTTTGGCACCTATAGACAACCGCTCGCATCCTTTGACAACGGTATCGATACCGTGATGGAGGTGGTCAATCATGACTAGTATTGAAAACTTATTGATCTTTATCGCGATTGCATCGCTTGTCGCATACGTCTTAACCAGAGTTCACCGCTTCGCGGGTTCACTGTTTACCATTTTTGCGACCATGTTCGTATTTGTGTCACTGGCAGCCTACGGTTTTGGACTTGGCCTTGACACCTCGGTCAAATGGTTGCCTTCTCTCTCATTTACACAAAGTTACCTGGGGTTCTATTTTGTCATCATCATTGCATTCATCTACTTAATGGTCAGTTTTTTCCATCCTTACTTCATTGACAAATACCCCTATAAAAACAGTTACAATATGTTGTTCTTGTTAAGTTTAGCAGGAATCATCGGCGCCTTCTATACCGATGATTTTCTCCAGTTGTTTTTCTTCTTTGAGTTGATCATTTGGACAACGATGTTTTTAATTCCACAAGGCAAGTCACAAGAAGCAGCTGTCTCCTATTTCGGATTCAGTGTCTTCGGCAGTGCCGTTTTGTTGCTCGGTGTCTTCTTTATCTATCAAGACACAGGAACCTTGAATATCGTCAACGGATTAGCCGCTTTAAGTTCAACCACCCAGGTGCTGGTATTCGTATTGTTCATCATCGCTTCACTTGCCAAACTCGGTGCGTTTCCACTTCACACCTGGTTGCCTGAAGCGCACGGCAATGCGCCACATCCATTCTCACCTGTGCTCTCCGGTGCACTTGTCAAACTCGGTGCTTTCATCGCTATTTTGGCCTTGATTAGGATGGCGCCAATGAGTTTAACAGTTGGGGCCATCGGCTTACCGATAGGCCACTTGATCGTTGCTGTTTTGGGCAGCGTTTCGATTGTCTTCGGGACCTTGATGGCGATTCGAGAAGATGATGCCAAGAAGTTGCTTGCCTACTCCTCAATGAGTCACGGGGGTTACTTGCTCGTGGCCTTTGCTACTTTGAATGAGTTTGCCTTCGCTGGGGGATTATATCATATCCTCGCTCATGCCCTTGCTAGTGCCGGTGCCTTCATGGCGATTGCGGCTGTCGCAAGAGCCACTGGCACCACAAAAATGAAGGAACTCGGTGGCATGATCCATAAAATGCCCATCACATATTTGGCTTATTTGATTGCGATTATATCCATGGCTGGGATTCCACCGATGGGTGGCTTTATCTCCAAATGGCTGATTTTTCAAGCCGTGATTTCTCGCGGCATGATTTTAACCGCCGTCGCCGTCTTCTTCGGCAGCGTCGGCTCTTTCCTCTATGTCTTCCGACCGCTGGCCGCTTTATTCTTGGGTCAGGAGTTCAGAGAATACAAACAGGTCAAGGAAGCCCCGCTGTTGATGTTGATACCCACTTTTATCATCATGGGCTTGAATATCTATACCGGTATCCTTCCCGGCGGTATTATCAACTACATCAATAACATCATCACTGAAAACACTGGTTTTCAAACGGTGACTGCGTCGACCTTTACGGTTACAGCCACCTATGGGACCTTGAACGCAGGTTTGATTGCGCTGATCTTCGGTGTCGGTGTCGCCATTGCATTCATCATTTTCATCGTTCTTAAAAAATCAAGAAAAGTTGACTTGATGGATACCTATACAGCCGCGAACTTTGTCCATGATGAACATCTATTACATTACTCGACCGACTTTTATGCGCCCTTAGAAAGGCTCTATGAAAAGCATACCCATTGGATGAAGACATTCTACCGAGCCTTGGCTGAAAAGGCGAGAGAAATCGGCAGGTTGGCTAAAACGCTGTTCATGTCCAATCATGTCGGGACAACCATCCTCTGGATGATCGTCATTATCGTCATATTGATTGGGGGTGGATTACTGTGATTACCAATATTTTAATTGGCATCAGCATTGCCTTGTTCGGCTTTGTGCTGCAAACGTCGGTTGGTGGCATCAACCGAAAAATCGTTGGACGATTACAAAAACGTCACGGACCGAGATGGTACCAGGAGTTCATCGATATCTTTAAACTGTTAAGTAAAAGAAGCGTCAGTCACGGGTGGATTTTTGATTTTGGTGTCATCATGGCGCTTGGCGGCATCATCGCAACTGCGATGTTTATGCCACTGACAAGTTCCTTCCTTGCTTTTGAAGGCTATGATAACTTCTTTATTTTCGTCTATTTACTGGCTGTTGGTATGTTGGGCATGGCCATGAGCGCTAGTGGCTCAGGTAATCCTTGGGCAAGTATTGGCGTCATGAGAGCATTAACGACAATGCTAGCCTATGAAGTGCCGTTTCTGATTGTCGTTTTAACAATCATCAACGTCTCCGATACCAGTTCTTTGACAGGTATTCAATTGTTCCAGCAAGCTGCAGGCAACCATTGGTTTTTGATCGCTTTACCGCTTGGCGGTATCGTCGGATTCATCGCCCTGATGGGCATGTTGGGTAAAAAACCTTTTGAAACTTATATTGCGCCGGCAGAAATTGCCTCCGGACCGATGGTCGAGTATGGTGGAAAACAATTGGGCATGCTGTTTATTCTGCATGAAATATCTGTTTTCATCGAAGTCTCTCTCTTTGTTCATCTCTTTTTAGGCGGCGCCAGCAATATTTTCATCTTTTTATTAAAATATATCGCCGTTTATACGTTGGCAAATCTGATTTCAAACGTTTATGGTCGCTTCAAAATCGATCAAGTGGTGACCTTCTTCTATAAATGGCCATTGCTAATGGCCATCACACAAGCAGTGATTGCAATCTATTTTGGGTGGGTGATTTAACATGAAAAGCACAAAATTTACACCAGTGACGAACCTGTCGAAAGCAGAAATTGATCGTAAATGGTGGGAAATTGGGGATTTCTTCAGAAGAAATTCCTTATGGCTGCTGATGTACTGCACCGGCTGTTGCGCCATTGAACTCCCCCCCGCCATGACATCAGCCTATGATATGGAACGTCTTGGCATGGGACCGATGGCAACACCAAGACAAGCCGACATTCTATTGGTTTCGGGTTATCTTTCATTGAAAACCTTGAGAAGACTCATTTATACCTACGAACAGATGAGTGAACCAAGATATGTGGTTGCGCTGGGATCCTGTCCCATCAATGGTGGTATCTACCACGATTCTCATGCCGTTATCAATCAATTGGATCAATATATTCCCGTCGACGTTTATGTCGCAGGCTGTATGCCCAATACCGAAGCTGTCATGAATGGCTTTGTCGACTTGATGGATCAAATCAAACATAAGCAAGCCAATGGCTGGAAAAGATATCACGACCACTATCAGTGGTACAAGGAAAACCAAATCAATGCCCTTGGGGAGGTGGTCATTCATGACGAATTCCATGAGTAACATTGAGGAACTAAGAACGTTGGTCAAGTCCTCGGCGACCATGATATCAGAAGAACTGATCGATCAGCAACAGATTGCTTTTTGCATTGACAAAGATGATATCCATCAAACCTTGTCAACCTTGAAGCTGGCTGGTTGGAAGCAGTTGTCCTATCTGAGTGCCGTTGATTGGATTGAAGACAATCAATTTGAACTCGTCTACATCCTCTTCAATTGGGACAAGCCGGTCTATGTTCAACTTAGAACCAAAATCGATCGCAATCAACCCGTTATGAATTCAATCATTACCATTTTTCCGGGTGCCAAGTATTATGAGCGGGAAGCCCATGAGTTTTTTGGCATCGCTTTCCCCGGGAATCCGGACTACGAGAAGCAACTAATCCTCGAACGCTGGGACGATATTCCGCCCTTACGCAAAGACTTCGATCCCAGTGCCTATAGTGACAGAAAATTCCCGAAACGTGAGTATCCGGTCGATTATAGCGTTAAGGACGAAGATAACAAAATCGATGAAAAACGCAAGGAACGAGAAAAGCGAGCCAATCAGTTAAGAACAGGAGGTCAAAAGAAATGAAAGAAATGAAAATCTTCCTGGGGCCTCAACATCCGGGCATGCATGGCAATGCATCGGTTCATATGTTCGTCGACGGCGACATCATTAAAAGATCTTACCTGTTACCAGGGATGCTTCATCGCGGTTTTGAAAAGCAAATGGAGCGAAAACTATGGGTCAACAATATCGCTTTGATTCCTCGCGTCTGCGTACCTGAACCCGACATCAACGAGATGGCTTTTGCGACAGCAGCCGAGACTTTGTTGAAACTCGAGATTCCTGAAAGGGCGCATTGGATACGGATGATTATCCTTGAGTTTGCTCGAATTTCAGCTCACCTCATGGCTTATGGTGGTTTAGGCGGTCCTACCGGCAACTATACGCTGATGTATCATGCCCATGCTGACCGCAATCGGATTTTGGATATCTTCGAACAAATCACCGGTGCCAGAGTCTATCATCAATACATCGTCATCGGTGGTGTCAGACAGGATTTACCGAAAGGCATTGAAAAAGATATGCATGTTTTTCTTGATGACTTGGAATCGAGATTGGATGAATATAGAGACCTTGGCATTGACAACGCCACCATCGTTAAGCGTATCAAAGATACGATTATGTTACCCGAAGAAGTCGTTTGGGAACTCGGTGTCACAGGCATCGGGATGCGCTCAGCCGTCAACAAGCCCTATGATATTCGCAAAGTCAAACCCTATGCACGTTATGATCAGGTTGAGTTTGACGTACCTGTATCTGACTACAGCGATGCCAGAAGTCGTCTGGATATCAAAATCAAAGAAGTGGCTCAATCGATTCGCATCATCAGACAATCTCTAGAAAAAATGCCAGAAGGACCGGTCAGAGTCAAACCTTCCAGAGGACAATCGATGCGTTGGACGGTCCCCAAAGGGTATGTCTATAGTCCGATCGAATCGAGTCGGGGCGAATTTGGGTATTATATGGTCTCCAATGGCGGGACAACCCCATATCGTGTCGGCGTTCGTGGTGCAAGTTATCCGCAAGGGCTTCTTGGCATTGAAAAATATTTACCTGGCACACGCATCGATGACGCCGCATTATGGGTCGATACCATGGGTATCTGCTCGCCAGAGATCGATCGATAGGAGGAATGATGATGAACGACAACAATCACAAATATCCTAAATCAAGTATTTTTAAGCCTTTAAGGCATTTTAAGTATTTGTTCAAAAAGCCGGTGACACACCCGCTCGAGACCATCTTTACACAAAAGAACGCCGATTACTTGCAAAAAGTCAAGGTCATGACCAAAGCCCAACAAGCGAAGTCTGAACCGAGAACAGCCCCCAATAATCTTCGTGGCTTCCACATCAACGATTGGGAAAAATGTATCGGTTGCGGTACCTGTGAAGATATCTGTCCGACGGCAGCCATCACCATGGTCCCTCGGCACGATCTACCGATGGTGGCCGGAAAGCTTCAACAGCGACCTGTCATCGACTATGGACGTTGCTGTTTCTGTGCGCTATGCGTTGACACTTGTACAACAGAATCACTGCAGATGACCAAAGAGTATATCTATGCAGATGCAGATCCCAATAGTTTTTTATTGATGCCAACGGAAACATGGCAGGACAAGAAGGTCGACCTGGCCTACGTCAAAAACGAAACGACCGATCTACTCGATCTTAAGCGCGTTGAAATGGATCATATTGCACCTGAAGAGCGCGTGAAAAGCTATATCGAAGTGGTCCGCGGCTACTCCAAAGACTTTGCAAGACAAGAAGCGGCGCGTTGTGTTGAATGCGGCGTCTGTACAGCCTCTTGCCCTGTCCAAATGCATATTCCCATGTATATCAAAGCCATCTGGGAGGATGATATCGAGGGCGGATTACGACAGATTTATGAAACCAATCCCCTACCCGGCGTTTGCGGTCGGGTCTGTACACATAATTGTGAAACAGCCTGCGCGATTGCCGTCAGAGGTGAAGCAATCGCCATTCGTTGGTTGAAACGCTACATCATCGATAGCGCACCAGACGACATGTATCAAAAGATTTTCAAAGAACCTGTTTCGGAAGTCGTCGATGCTAAAATCGCGATTGCCGGTTCCGGACCGTCAAGCTTATCCGCTGCCTATTATCTGAGAGGTCTGGGTTACCATGTTGATGTCTTCGAAGAAAACAGTCGGCCAGGTGGCGTCATGAGTTATGGTGCACCCCAGTATCGGATTCCCGATAGTGCCGTTAAGAAAGATATTCAATGGATTGAAAACATCGGTGTCAACATCCATACCAATACCCGTGTCGGAAGCGACATCACCTTCGAAACATTGGAAAAGGAATATGATGCTGTCTTCTTAGGTACCGGCTTTTTCACAGCCCGTAAACTGAATATTCCAGGCGCAGATCACAAAGATGTTATGGGCGCCATGGACTTTTTGCCCCTGACCAGAGACTTGGCGAGAGGTGCTATCAAATTAGAAGACATCAATGTAAAACCATCCGTCGTTGTTGTTGGTGGCGGCGACGTCGCGTTTGATGTTGCCCGCAACTGTGTTCGTATCCAGTTGATGAAATTCGGCAAGGCCGATGTCAAACTGACCTCGCTCGAAACCCTCGATATTTTGCCTGGCAGCGACGACGAATACATCGAAGGAACCGAAGAAGGCGTCAAAACCTATCTTGGTTATGGACCTCAAGAAGTGGTCGTTGAAAAAGGTAACATCAAAGGCCTAAGGGTCTGGAAATGCTTGCGTGTTTTTGATGAAGACGGTCGCTTCAATCCTCTCTTCGATCAGAAACAAGAAGAAATTTTCGAGGCTGAGCAGGTGTTCTTCTCGATTGGACAAGCACCCGATTACTCTTATCTGCCTGAAGAAATCAAGGATAGAATCACGATTGAACGTGGTAAGATCAAAGCCAATGAGTCCGGTCAGGTTGAAGGTTTGGATTGGTTGTTTGTTGGTGGTGACATCTTTAGAGGACCGGACATTATCACAGCCGTTTCTGATGGTCATCGCGCGGCAGTCGCCATTGATGACATCCTCTACCATAAGGCAAAGAAAAAAGCACATGCTGATTACATGGATGAAGTGCGAGAAGCGATTCGCTTCAATACACCAGACTTGGCCTTAAAGCCAAAACGCAAACGCACGCTGCAATAAATGATCGTCAACAAGCAGACCTTTGTTTCAAGGGTCTGCTTTTATTGATAAAAGAAGTTCGTAAAAAGTGTCAAGTCCTTTCATTAAAAGATAAAAACTGTTAAAATAAGAGCACGATAAAGTCATGGATATCAAGGAAAAAAGCTTTCCAATAATGGAGGTAACTTATGAAAATAGCTGTTTTTAAGATTCTGCTAATGAGTGGATACATCGCGATGATTGTGATGAATTTCTTGGCTAATTCTCTACCCCTGAACAATCGAAGCACAGGTGCAATATCGGACGCTTATCCAAGTTACTTTACACCAGCTGGCTTTGCTTTTTCCATTTGGGCACTGATTTATATTCTGGTCGGGGCTTTTGTCATCAGAGGTTTATTGATGCCAGAAGACGAGTTTTTCAGCACTTTTTTAACAACCGTATTAATCTTGTTCCTCGTCAGTTGTGTGATGAATGTACTTTGGCTGGTATGCTGGCATTATGATTATATACTGATGTCTACGATTGTGATGGTCTTGTTATTGGTGAGTTTGATATGGTTGGCCTTTTTTATACCTTTAGAAGACAGCCTCTTCAAAGTCACTTTCAGCATTTACGCGGGATGGATCAGTATCGCACTCATCGCAAATATCACGATTCTTTTAGTCAAGAGCGATTTACCGCTTTTCATGAATCATGAAATATTCTGGTATATAACTATCATGATTGTTGGTGTCGTCATAGGTCTTTTAACGTTAATCCTGACAAAAAATATCCCTTATCTACTCGTGTATGTTTGGGCCTATTTTGCGATTTTCATGAAACATCTCAGTAGCGAAGGCAGGTTTTTACCTAGCCATTATCACCTCTTCAATGGCATTTTACTCACGGTTCTTGTTTTAGCCGCTGCGACGATGTTTTTTGTTAATGAGTTCAAGTTTTTTAGATAGAAGTCAGGAGAAGGTCAATCACCGATTTTTAGTTTTTTTTGTTTCAAAAACAAGAAGCTTTATGTTATAATTTTAAATGAGTCAAAAACCAGATGATGGTTTGACTCTTTGATTGGGCCATGGCCAAGTGGTTAAGGCATCGGACTCTGACTCCGAGACCGAGAGTTCGAATCTCTCTGGCCCTGCCATTGTTATTTTGAGGGGACTCCCCTCTTTCTTTTTGGAAAGATGATGGGACAGTAAAAAACACTTGATTATTTTAGTGTCTGTGATTATAATATTTATAGACTATCCGTGGGGGCGTAGCTCAGCTGGGAGAGCGTATGGCTGGCAGCCATAAGGTCGTGGGTTCGAGCCCCATCGTCTCCACCACATAAAATCAAAAAGTTGATGTCGAATATCAACTTTTTTTGATAGTCATTTTTACATGCAACGATGGCTCAATGTCCAAAGTTGTAAAAAACAACTTATATTTGATAAATTGCAAATAACAATTGCTGGTTTATTAAATCGTCTTCATGTATAATGTGATTGAAAGGTGGTAATTCATATGACAACAAACTATCGTATTGGCAAATTTATTCAAACACAAAGAAAAGAAGTGGGCATGACACAGAAGGATTTGGCAGACCTGCTTCATGTCACGCCTCAAGCCGTTTCGAAATGGGAAACAGGTGAAACACTTCCGGACACATCCTTGTTGCTGGACTTGGCAGAAGCGCTTGAAACAACCGTTGATAAAATCCTTTCCGGAGGCGTTATGATTGCTAATAAGCATAAAAAAATCGACTTATCTAAAGTCGTAGAGGGCTTACAGGCACTTGCGAACCTAAAACACTATTTTGGTGAGAAATCGACTTTCTATCAGGGAGCGATCCAAGGCATTAATGACAAAATGAACATTGACTTCGAAGCCTATTTTAAAGACGATGACTCAAAAGAAGTGATGTTAACTGAAGTCATCATCCAATATTTGATGGAAGGCTATGTGACGACAAAGGCCGATGTCGATGCCTATGTGACATCACAGAAAATGCGGAATGTTATCTATAAGTATATGGGTGAAAAGTCCACAACTAAGTATTTATATGCCAAAGATGATCCTGCGTTGTTTGAGACGATTCACAACCTTGCACCAGAGTTTGTGAACATTGAAAGGCTCAATCAACTTCCCGGTGAGTTTCTCAGACTGGAAAAAGGTAAGAACTACTGGGCGACAGAGGTTGAAGTCAATGACGATTTTTGTTACGGCATTGCAGTTGACGAAAAAAGCATCAAGGTATTCTCATATGGTTATGGGGGTGCCAATTCAAAACTGATTCATGATATTCCCCGTCATCAAGATTGATGTTCTGAAGGATGTCTAAACGCCTCGCTTATTGATAACATCAAACTAACAATTAAAAGCTTATGCCCTTCGACATCGAACGCATAAGCTTTTTTTGATGTTTGTTTTAAAAAAAAGAATCGTTTGCACGATTCTTAAACACGTTTATAAGCTGTATAACTCTTCTTGACCAAGGTATCTGGTTTGCAGACGAGATATGATTTCGCTGGTAACTCAACGGCAATAAAACCAGCCATCATTCGCAAGCATCTTTGTTCGCCTGCGATGACAGTGAACTCAGAATAGTTCATCAGTTTGGAATCGGGGACAAGGATCGTTTCTTTAACTGCTTCATCGCTAGGATTGACAAAGACAAGCACCGTTTCTTCAACCTTCTCTGTTTTTCTCTCAAAGGCAATCAAGCCTTCGGTCACGAGTCCAACATAATCACCGATCTTCAAGGCTCGTTCATTTTGATGCAAGTCGATTAACTGTTTCGTCCAGACAAGGGTTTGATGATTTTCTTTGACCAAGTCCCAACGCATGGGAGCTCTGTTCATCGGATCGTCTTTACCCGCCATAGCGACTTCGCTACCGTAGTAGAGGTTAGGTGAACCAGGCAAGGTGAACTGCAGAACTTGAGCTAGGTTGCGACCATCAAGATCGGGAAGAATATCAACAAGTCTAGGCGTGTCATGATTGTCGAGAACATTCCAAGATTTGAGGAGACCCTCAAAATTAGAATCAGCGATGATTTGTGTCAGCATTTGGTTTGCCTTGCTTGCAGGGATTTCTTGTTTGATGCTACGAAGTATCAGCTCTCTAAAGGTAAAATTCATCACGCCGTCAATCGAAGACAACCAGTCTTTTGGATAATTCCAGATTTCACCGACAACCAGGGAGCCAGGTTTTTCATCATGAGCAGCTTCCGCAATCGCCTTCAAAATCTCAAAACCGATGTCAAAAGCAACGTCCAAACGCCAACCATCAATGCCTTCTTTCAAGTATCGTCGTATAACCGAATCCTTGCTTCGATAGATGTAATCTACGACATCTGGATGTTCCAGATTCAGTTCAGGTAGGCTTTTAACATCTGCCCAGAGTCTCACCCCTTCTGGATAGTTATCATTAAAGTCAAACCAAGCATGCTTTGGATGTTTGGGATCCTTCGCTTCTTGAAAGAGTTCAGACGACACGCCGACATGGTTAAAGACACCGTCTAAAACCAGTTTCATGGCTTTTTCATGGCTTGCCTTCGCCAAGGCTTTTAAATCGTCAAAACTACCGTATTCAGGGGAGATTTGCAGGTAGTCCGATGCATCATATTTATGATTGCTGAGGGATTGATGTATCGGATTAAGATAGAGAACATCAACGCCAAGCGACTTGATATAATCCAACTTATCCTTCAGACTGTTCAAGTCTCCGCCCCAGTAGTCGAGTTCATGTGCCGTATATTTTACCTCAGGCAACAAGGGTCCAGGCATTGGGATTTCATCCCAAGTTCTCAGTCTTTTTGGGTGTTGATACAGTGCCTTTTTCTGATCGATGTTCTTTGCAGGCGCAAAACGATCGACAAAGACCTGATAGACGACAGCGCCCATGCGCCAATCTTTTTCCCTATGTTCAAAGCGTAATTCGTTCTCCGTCTTGATATGCTTTTTGTTCATACACTTACCTCCATCGTCTCTATTATACTATGAACCCTCTTTTTTGTGACTGACAAATCATGGGTAATTGGTTTCATCATGACCCAAAGAAATAATCCTTACATGACCATGACTCAAGTCATTTGCTTTGCTTTTTTGAAAGATAGGGTTATAATAAGATTGTTTGAAAATAAGACAGATATATGTGATGAATGGCTTATTAAAGTGATAAGTCATTGTATGAAGGAGATATCATTATGCCAAAAAGAATATTAATCGTCGGTGGTGTAGCAGGTGGTGCTTCAGTTGCTGCCAGAGTCAGAAGACTGGATGAACACGCCAGTATCACCATGTTTGAGAAAGGGCCCCACGTGTCGTTCTCCAATTGCGCCTTGCCTTTTTATTTAAGTCGCGTGGTGAGCGATAGCGACCATTTGGTTCTGATGAATCCCAGTCGTTTTGCCAAACAATACAATATTGATGCTAGAGTCAACAGTGAAGTCATTGAAATCAAGACACAAGAACATCTTGTTGTCGTCAAGAATCTGGTCACTGACGAAACCTATGAAGAACACTATGACACGCTCTTTTTATCGCCTGGGGCGAGACCGATCTTACCAAAAGCGATTGAAGGCATAAATAGTCCGCATGTTTTTTCGGTGAGAAATGTGATTGACATCGTCAACATCGATAACTATATTAAGGAGAAGCAACTCAAAGAGGTTGTCGTTGTCGGTGGTGGCTACATCGGTCTCGAAATTATGGAAAACCTGACTGAAACAGGCATCAAAGTGACCGTCATCGAAGCCTCCGAACAAGTCATGAATCCCTTAGATAAGGATATGGTTCAAATCGTTCAAAAAGAGATTATCGATCACGGGGTTCACTTGATTGTTGGCGACCCCTTGGCTGTGATTAAGCCTGATTATGTTCTGACAAAGAGCGGTCGCAAGATATCGGCTCAAATGGTCGTAATGGCCATCGGCGTCACGCCTGAAGTCGACCTCGCCGTCAGCGCGGGGATAGAGCTGGGCGACACGGGGGCGATCAAGGTGGATGCCAATTATCAGACGAACATACCTGATGTTTACGCTGTTGGTGATGCCATTGAAGTCTATTCCTCGTTGCTGAGAAAACAAACACGTCTTACCCTGGCTGGACCGGCGCAAAGACAGGCCAGAGGTGCCGCCGATCATCTCTATGGGCGCCTTGTTCAAAACAATGGTGTGATTGGATCTAGTTCGGTGAAGGTCTTTGATCTCAACATTGCCAGTACCGGTCTCAATGAAAAAGAATGCATCGCAAACCAGATCCGTTATGACTTTACCTATATCATACCCGTGGACCGTGTCGGCATTATTCCGACAGCGCAACAGATTCATCTAAAGATGATTTATGAAATTCCTACACGAAGGATTTTGGGCTGTCAGGCCATTGGAAGAGGAAATGTCGTTAAACGCGTCGATGTTGCCGCAACCCTGATTTCCATGGGTGCAACCCTGGATGATATGAAAGAACTGGAACTATGTTACTCACCGATGTATTCGACTGCTAAAGATCCCTTGAACCTCGCAGCCTTGGTTGCACTAAATCTCATCAATAAAGAGTTTAAACAGATTAAGGTCTCTGAGGTAAGAGAGATTGTTGAAAACGGCGGCTTTATTGTCGATGTCAGAGAAAGACACGAGTTTGCAACCGGCCATATCAAAACAGCCATCAATATACCTATGAGTGAGTTTAGAGATCGACTTGATGAAATCCCTAAAGACAGACCCGTCTATGTCCACTGCCGTTCTGCTCAACGTTCCTATAATGTCGCAAGAGCCCTCGAACAATTAGGCTACGACAATATTTACAATATCTCAGGTTCTTACTTGGGTATTTGTTACCATCAGTATTTCGACGATGTTACCAAGAAAAGAGAAAAAATCGTTACCGCCTACAATTTTAATTAAAGCCATTTGAAAAGGTCTCAAGCAGAGACCTTTTTTTGTGTGTCTAAAGCATTGATAGCTTCATCAAGCCAGAGGCTCCTGATTAATAGATAATCATACAGAAACGCTAATTGTTTTGCATAAGTATCTGCCGCTAAAATCTCTGGTGCTGTATACCAATCCTGCCAAGAGCCGATGACATCCCAAGTTTCAAAGTTCAAGTAACGAGATTTGGCAATGCTGTTTGCGGTTGGATAGATTCGTGCTAAGACTGCTTGAATCTCTGTATCATATAGTTCATTCCATCTCACCTTTAATCGTGTCCTGAAATCCTCATATTCCATTAGATAATTAAACCAGATATTCTTGAAATCAAGAGATGTATACCAGCCTTCTGGTACCCTTAAGTCATCTTGGAGGTGTCCCGGGTTACCTGTCGATAAATCAAAATCCCAAATCGGACCCATTTTTAATAAGCCACCTTTGTCTTTATACATGTAGACGCTTGAGTAGCCAGAATCGACATTCTTGAAGAGTTCTTGAATGATAAACCAATCTACAAAGGTGTCGACATCGATTAGGTGATCATAATCGCTTTGGTTCATCAACGCCAAGTGAACAGTCGCAATATAGCTTTCGATGTAATTAAACTGGTCTTGGCTAAAGTACATGGAATCAGTCTTCGGTGACTTAATGACATAGGGCACGCCGTAGATGTAGAAGTAGTCCTGACCTAAAACGCCTTCAGGCCAATCATACATGCGTTTGTCCATTTCAATGAGATAACCAGTATCCATGTCGTATGAATGTTCTTCGATATCAACGCGGTCATTTGTTACTTCAACTTGATCCGTCAAGAGATAGTTGCCTTGATATTCACCGTTAAGATAAACATCCACGAAGGCAGCGGCCGGTGAAAATGCCATCTCCATATCTCTTGAGAGTTCATGGGCGAGATAGTTTCTAATCAGTGTCTGATCTGAAAAATTGGCTAGCAACACCCAATCGTTTTCTGAATGATGAAAAAGCATCGTACTTTTGGTTTCGAGTTTGATACGGTAGGATTTCTTTGGCATCCATAGCGTTGAATTGCCGCGTGCTCGAATGCTCATCGGCACTACGTCAAGTAATGGAATGGGCGTATGATTGCTTGTGAATGCGGTTAGACTCAAGTTGGCATCGACATAACTTTCTTTATCGGTAACATCCATCCCATCAAACGTTTCAATGTGCATTTGTGGAATTTGAAAGAGGTCGTCTAAGGCCTTCATCTTGATGGTGTATGTTTTTTCAAAGCTAGTGTTCATGAACGTGATATGAGCAGTGAGTTTGAACAACTGTTCTGATGTTGGGAAGGTGAAGATGAAATAATCCCGATAGATTTCTGAGTGGTCAACGCTATAAGTAACATTGACACCCTCGATATCGATGTTAGGCATCGGCATGTCGTGACCAATGACTAACGGGATCGAATCATCCAAAAGACTTACAACCTCGTTAAACGTTTCAGTCTTTAGATTGGCGTAGTACTCGGATTCGTTTTCGACCCACTCAATCTCATAAATTTGAAAAAGTGTCAAACCTTGATAACTAAGTTCTATTTTTAAGAGACTCGTTACAGGTTCCAAATGAGCTTCATAACTGAAAATGGTGTCGATGACTTTCTCATCTTGGTAAAAAGTTGCGTCGATTTGATCGTTCATGAGTTCAGGCAAGATAAAATCTTCCGTGATTTCGGCAGGGATAAATGCCGACAAAAAAGCGAACTCAGCTTCGATGACTGCGCTCTTGTTTTCTGTCGTTAAGGTTTGCGTTGACGTTGTGGTGGTAGGTGCTAAAGTGGTCGTTTCAGGCGATGTCGTCGTGGTGGTCAATGCATCGCAACCAACCAAGAACAACAGGAAAACCACCATCAAAATGATATGTTTTTTCATGGATAGACCCTTTCTTGCTTAATAACATTTTATCATATCTTAGCTTATTTGGCTATTGCGAAGCAACGACTTTAAAGGATAGGAAAAAAACACATCTCAAATCCAACAAATGGATTGTTTAATGTAAAACGATGGAAATAATATACGATACTTTTTTTATTATAAGTTATATACACGATTTCTTGATAGAAGTTGAAAGATTATAAATAAATAAATTAATAAAAATGCTAATCCCGTATCCGCTTAGACAAATAATGTAAACTATGTAAAAAATAAACGCTTTCATAAAAATGATAAACGTTTTCATCAAAAAAGGCATGTAAATCGATTGACATTTTGATTTTTTGCGATAAAATGAAGCTGCAAAATGATTTTGCACTCAACAAGAAAAATGGAGGTTAGACATATGAATAACTTAGAATTATATTATTTGGCTCAAGCGCTTTACACGATTAATAAGGAACGCAGTAACAAGCAAAAAAAGCGCAAAACGCGTAGCTGAGTTTATTGGTTCATATTGAGGAACTATGAAAACACACGCTTCGCTTAAGCAAATCCGACAGGACATGAAAGACATTCAAGGCCCTGTCAAAAGCGTTCCTAAAGCATATCCAAAGCCAAAAACCCAATGATTCAACACAGAAAATGGTTCTTCGTCATCAAAATGACTGCGAAGAACCTTTTTTTTAGCCTTCAATATATGATTACATAAAGAAAAAAGCTGATAGATTTGATATAATAGGTTAAAGATTTATTGAGTGTCATGAAAGTCAAGGTGACTAAGGTCTATGAGTGATAAAGAATATGCAAAAGCGAGATTAATGCAGTTGATGAAACTTCACCCTCATCTTGCAGAGGGTGGCTTAAAACCCAAACTCGATATGGTTTTACGCCTGGAACCTAATCTTAGATTTAAGCTCGAGCAAGCCTATAAAAGAGATCTTGCCGAACAAGATTTTGAACAACCGACAAGACATCTCATCGATATGTATTTTAACCTAACCGAGAACATTGCGCTTGCCGGTTATTTCAATATTCCCTTACTCTATGACATGATTGTCAAACAGGGGATGGATGTCATTTCAATGAATAGCCGCGATTTGATTAAGCACAAGCACAAACGCTGGCTTGTCAATAAAGCTGGCAGAGTCAATATTCATATTAACAAAATTATCGCCATGCTTTGCTTTTTTCTAGCCTTTGTCGCAATTGTGTTAATCTTTATCAGCGCTGTCAACGGCACATCACATCTACTCTATATCATTTTTGTTTTTCCCGTGATTTATTTGGGTTATCATTTTTATAGGAAGTACAAAACATAGGAGGCTAACATGTATAATTATGATACAAATCTTTTTATGACCAATCTCTATGAAGGCGTCTACATCGTCGACACCCAAAGGAAGATTGTTTTCTGGAATACCGGTAGTGAACTGATTACTGGCTTTTCAGCAAAAGAAGTGACACAATCACATTGCTATGACAATATCCTTAACCATGTCGATGCCTCAGGCAAGCAACTTTGTTTTGTTGGCTGTCCCCTGCAAAAAACACTGCTGACGGGTGAAATTCAGGAAGCGAATGTTTTTTTGCACCACAAGGAAGGTCATCGCATTCCTGTTTCAGTCAGAACAATGCCACTCTATGATGAAGCGGGGACGATTGTCGCAGCTGTTGAGGTGTTTACCGATATGCGCTATCAACAGGAAGCATTTGAAGAAAACAGACGTTTAAAACGGATGTTGGAAACTGATAATCTGACACAAATCTATAATCGTCAGTATCTGGAGTTTAAACTGAAAAGTGCTATTCAAGAAAGCGAAACTTTTGAAACTGGCTTTGCAGTTCTCTTTATCGATATCGATTACTTTAAAAACATCAACGATACCTACGGACATAATGTCGGCGATAAGGCACTCCGATTGTTATCAAAAACATTGCGTTCTAACCTTAGACCCGGAGATATCATCGGTCGCTGGGGTGGCGAAGAGTTTATCGCCATCATCAATAACGTAGTTACAGATGAGTTGCTTATCATCGCTGAGAGACTTCGGGTTTTATGCAGCCACTCAAGTTTCAAACACCAAGAAACCGAAATCCAGATGACAGTATCTATCGGCGGGACGCTTTATCAACCCGGAGAAAGCCTCGATCAACTCGTTGAACGCGCTGACAAGTGCATGTATCAGTCTAAGCAGAAAGGCCGAAATCAGACAACGATTAAATAGAAATGGAGACAGGTCGAATGT
>NPIE01005910.1_pt1 | contig 27715 bp, 23 predicted proteins | sample 8637661 | NCBI WGS metagenome assembly NPIE01 (sample SAMN07420842, study PRJNA396082) | bioreactor metagenome | isolation source: sample BA12 brine-fed electro-methanogenic bioreactor BA | place: Japan: Kochi | collected 2016-12-09 | reverse complement strand
CGGTCCCAAAAATAACTTTTTTATCACTCCTTTCTTCTTTAGAAGAATTGCTTTTTTTGCATTTGAGACACCATTTAAAACACAGACAGTATCACTAGAAAGCTTATTCTTTTTAAAAGAAATATTATGAGAGTGTAAACCAAACATCAGGCTCCTTACAACTTGTGCAGGCCCTCTATTTCTCAGTAATGAAAGTTTGTTAAAAACAATAGAAATCATAGACATTAATAAGTGGTTATGTCCTCAATCCATTTCTCAAAAGTTTGTATATTATTTTTTATAAGAAAAAGTTTTGATCCTTTTTCAAAAGCCTTTTGCCCCATGACAGCAATCTTACCATTCTTTTTATACTCGACGAGTTCTCTCATATACGAACAGTACTCATCTACATTTCCCTTCTCGGCTATGCGCGAAAAAGAAGAGTCTAAGTATTCTAAATGAGCATTCCAAATATGAGATTTGTGAGTAATAATTGGTTTCCTTGAAAGCATCGCCTCTGCAATATTCAAACCAAACGATTCTCCATCATATCTAAAATGAGCGAGTGTATCTATGGCTGAGTAAAAAGCCCACACATCTTCTTCCTGAGAAGTAGGACTTAAAAAATGAACGTTAGGAATATTTTCTTCTTCAACAATTTTTTTAAGTACAGGAGGAGGAGACATTATTAGATAATGCACAGACTCATCTTCTTTAACGATGTTTTGAAATGCTCTGATGCCGATTGGATCAAATATTTCATCACTAGGCCTTCCAATTCTCCCAAAAACAAAATCTTTTTCAGAAAACCCAAGAGTCCTTCTTAGTAAAAGGCCCCTATCGGAAGAATCATTAAGGGGTCCCTCAGTAGGAATATACATTACTTCGAGCCCCTCTTCTCCCACATACTTTGAAGCTTTTTTTCTTACTTCATGTGATATACATATACCCTTTTTTATATTTTTTTGTACCGTTGGAGATCCAAAAATATTAATTAAAATTATTGGAATGTTGGTTATAACGTTTATAGGAAATTGTGTATATCCTGGAGTTGCTGTAACTACAACATCAATTTTATAGTCATCTATAATTTCAAAAATAGACGGTTTCATCCCTTTTATAACGTATGGATAATTAGAATCTTTAGATTTATAAGTAAACTCAATAAGATTCACCCCAACACCAGAAAGATATTCACGTCTATCAGATGATTTTTCTGCTCCCTGAGAAGAGTACAAAAAATAAACATTGTATTTATCTTTATCAAGGTATTTTGCTAAAATCTGAAGATTTTTTTCTGTCCCCCCAAAACTTAATCCGGAAAAGTGGTAGAATAAAATGTTCTGTTTAGAATCCCTGCCTTTCTGGCTTTTTTTAACCCTTTTTTTGAAATAAGGCCTTCCTACATTTTTAGCAGTATTTACTCTATATAAAAATTCCCACAAAGAAACGAGTATTCTTCGAATAAATACCGGAAAAAAACAAAAGATGTTTTTAGCTATATGTTTCATTTATAAATTTTTCTAATTCTCTATGATCTTCCTTATGCAAGAACAAAAACATACGAATACCTTCAATTATTGTTCCTTTCTCAATATAAAATCTATGAAGAGTGCCGTCCTCTTTTAGAATATAAGGATTATACCCAAAACCTTCAATAAAACTGAACGTATCACTGTATTTAAGATTCACAAAAACCTTTCTACTTTTTCTAAATGAATGAATTATTTCACAAAATATAATAGGCCTTGCGTCTTTCAAAACATGAACAGCTCCACTTAAGAGATTCAACTCGTACCCCTCAACATCGATAATGAGAAAATCAGGGGAAGGAATAGACTCACTTTTTATAACATCGTCTAACGATTTTATTAAAACATCTCTTTGTTCAACATCACCAAAATCAACAAGAGAAGTGAAGCTTGAACCAGACCCCGAAATACTTATCTTTTCATGTCTGTGTTTTTCACCAAGAGCAAAAGGAAATATCCTTATTAAAGCCTCGAATCTATTTAATTTGATTGAATCAATAAAAAAATCAACATGTTCTTTGACTGGTTCAAAAGCAAGCACCTTTATTTTTCCTTTGCCAACATACGCAGACAGAAGACTATAATAACCAGTATTAGCCCCAATATCATAGAAAATAACAGATTCCCTTTTATGTCTCAAAAGATATTGCAATATATCAACAACAACGGAGGTTTCCTTTTCTTCAATAATACCTTTCTTGAAGATGGTATATATTGCATCAGATTCATCGAAGACATTTCCAACAATCCAGAATCCAAAATTAGTTACTGTGGCTATTTTTTTATACCCAAAAATAGAAGGAATGATAATACCAGAAGATACTTTTTTTATTATGTTTTTTAAAAATAGTCTCAATCTTAACATTTCTTCATCTTTATTTTATCTCTTATGCGCTTAGCTGTGAGAATAAGTTTATTATAAGAAACTGAAACCGGATCTCTATTCATTCGTTTTCTAAATTCATTTCTTAAAAAATCTATGTGCCATATCTGAAGAGGTTCAAAAAAGGCAATCCCATACTCATCAAACCATCTAAATAAATCTTTTTTATAATGATCGTTCGCAACACGAGAAATATCAGAAATACCGTGAAAGGAATTGATTATCCAATCACTCTCTATCTTTTTAAGATTAATCTTGGATGAGTCGAGGGTTATAGAATAAGCACTATTTATTTTTTTTGCACTTTTCTTTTGTTCAATTAATTCTCTGCATCTGTACCATACTTGTTTTAGTTGAGCTCTTTCCCAAGCAACAAATTGATAATGAAGAACAACTCCTTCAGATTCAGGAACCTTTTTGATTTTATTGTTTGCTCCTTGGGTTCTTGACTCAGATAAAAACGCATCTTCAAAATCATATGATGGATTGTCAAAAACAATAAAATCTTTATATATATTACCCCAAGGAAAATCGGCTCTATATACCGCGATATCTTTCCACAAGGTAATCCATTTGAAAAAAAGCTTTTCGCCGGAAGAAAGTTCTAAAATATATTTTCGAGCATTTTGAACAAAATTCGCAGAAAAAGCTTCGTCTGCATCAAGCCAAATAAAATGAGTACCACCCCTTTTTCTACCTTCCTTCAAAAGAATTTTTCTACGCTGAGACATGTTAACGATACCATCGTTTTTAAAAGAAGATTTAATCACCACCGCGCCAGCTTTTTCTAGAATAGAAGCAGACATATCAGTTGAATGATCGTCTAGAGCAATAATTTCGTCTGCTATGGAAGAGACGGAAGAAAGATATGTCGGAAGAAACAATTCTTCGTTGCGCACAGGTAAAAGTGCAATAATTTTATACATAAACAATACGTCTTATTAAACGAAACAATCTTCTAAGCAATCCTAAAAAACTTTGCTTTGGAATCTTTTTTATATTAAAAAGTAATTTACTCTTTTTCTTTTTTTTCCCTCTCTTGTCCCATACATATATAATTTCCGTATTACCCGCTTTATTCGTCAATCCAATATATACCGATGTAGGAGCAAGAGAGTCAAACGAATGCTTATCGTATTCCCACAGATGTTCTCCGCATTCATTCCACGAATCAGCATACGGGACAATTATGATCATTATTTTATTTGTTTTCTTAAGTAAAAGAGACGCGATCTCAAGTGGATTTTGAATATGTTCAAACGTATGAGAACTTAAAACAACATCAAACTTTGAGTCACTATTTAACAACTCCTCTACCTCATAAAAATCACATTGTGGAAACCGTTTCTTATTCTCTCGAACAACAAAAGATGAAATATCAACACCAATAAAACGCGTAGAAGGATGAACGTCCTTTACAGAGTTCATCCCAGAAGCTCCTCCACATCCATAATCTAAATAGGTGTTGTACGAAAACATACTTTTATTAAAAAGAGTTTTATTATAAAATTTAATGTTTTCATATGAATTATACCGAAAGAGATCTTCCTTAAACACATCGTTGAAATGTTCTTGCGTATTAATATTGTTTGAACGAATTCGTTTCATACTTATCTAAATTTATTTAAAAAAATAAGCAATTTACGAAGAAAAGGTAATGTCTTTATAACCTCCTTTGTTTTCTTTAAAGCTTCAATCCTCAAATACATAAACAAATTTGATCGAACTTCTTCGTACCTTTTTTTCCAAATTGTACTAGCGGCCTTGTAGGCAGAAATATGTAACATACTACTATCAATGCCATCTTCTCTTGTGTAAAGAAATAGACCCCATCCAGATTCATGACATAATTCCGTAAGGTCCCATTTTGGATAGGGAACTTCATCAAAAAATTTTCTCTTGTCATTAAGATTAATATCATCAATGGCCACCAGCGCTGTGTTGCTAAGAAAATATTTATATATACTGAACTCATCTTTTACTTGATTGTAATAGTGCACAGTGTCTAGAAAAAGGAGGTCAATATCTTTTGGAAGTTTATTGTCAAATATTGAGAGATCGCACACATCTCCAAAAATAAATGAAACGCGACTATCCCGAAACATCTCGTCAGGACAAAATCTTTGATCACGTTCTAAATCTATCGTTAAAAATAAGCCATCCTCAGATAACGCATCATAAATACCAACAGTAGAAAGCCCCTCGCGATTTCCTAACTCAATAATATTCTTTAAGTCTAATTTTCGAATTAATAATGAAAGAAACTTAACGTATAACCCTCCTTTTCCGTTTATATAGCTAAGATATTCTTGATCGACAGAAGACGAAGAAAATTTTCTGAGGTTAGAGTCTTTAAATAAATAAGAATTTATTTCATTTCTAATCTCATTTATAACATTATCAATCTTGCTTTTTGTAAGTCTCATAGATTTCTTTTACCAAAGATTTTAAAAAACGTTTTGCTCTTAAATAAAATGAATATTTTTTAATCGCATATGAAAAAATTCCATACGAATACCACTTTTGCATACGAACATGAAGTGTCTTTTTGTAGTCTGGGACAAAAGACGAAACAGGATGCCATGAACCAAATTGTTTTATATAAGGAATGCTTACGCTTAAAAGAGCTTGAGGAACAAGATCATAATCAATTTTATCATAAATGCCGTATCGAAGCTCGATAATGGTTCTCTCAACTGCCTGCAAAGAACCCGGACGAGTGCTAGCCCCTAATCCTTCATTTAAATAATATCCTAGTATACCATCGGTCACCTTAGCTTTGGCATTGAATGCAAGCCTGATTGAAAGATCGAAGTCAGCTCCAGATTTAAGCTGTTCATCAAAAAATCCAGATTTTTTAAGCAAGTCTCTTTTGAACATAAAAAATGGTCCAAAAATCATTGACCGTGTAAATTCTGATTCGGAATACTTAGAATGAAATATTTTACGCCCTTCCGTAGATCCAAATTTACGAACTACAATATAATCACCAAATACAACACCAACACTACCATCATCAAGCGTCTTTGCTTGTCTTTCAAGAGAATCGGGCGTTCTTAAGTCATCAACATTCCAAATTGCAATAAAGTCTCCATCAGAATTCTCAATACAACGATTCATAGAAATTCCAATTGGATCCACCTTATCAACTACTATATGTTTTAATTTCCCGGGATATTTTTTTTTAAAATTATTAACTAAATTAATTTCATCAACGTCTGGTTCATTATGATCAAGTATTATTTCTAAATTATTAAAACAGGTCTGCTTAGGAATATCTTCCAAGAACTTTGGAAGATACTTTTTCATTTTGTAACACGGTGATATTACACTTATTTTCCTCATAAAAATTAAAAGATTTTTTTAGCATCCTCCACCATTTGCTTTATTCCGTCCTCTAACTTCATTGTCGCCGACCATCCTGGTATTTTCCCACTCATAGGAGTAAGTGGGGTCGACCCAACTTTATTACCAGGAATAATCTTTGCTCCAGTAAAACTAGAAACTAGCTTGGCAATATCAATAATTTTAACCCACTCAAAACTTGTAACATCATAAACACCTCTTAATTGCTCGGATAAAACTTTGTGCCACGCCTTACTTACATCACTCACATGAATAAATTGTCTCACCTCCTCTCCTGTAGTAATCATTTTTATCTCTCCAGAAGTCACCGCCTGAACGACAAAATCAGAAACAACATGACTTCTAATAGAGCTTTTCTCTATAGGTCCATACACATTCCACTGTCTAACAAAAAAACCATTCGATATTTTTGTCCACACCTCACCAAGTCTTTTTGTTGCACCATAAACAGTATCATTTTCTTCAGCAAGCTGACTAGAAATAAAAAGAAATGGCTTTTTTGCTTTTTCTAATTGAGGAATTGTATTTAACAAAAGTTTTGTATTCCAAATAAGCTGATTGTGTTGTAGGTTTGGGTCATAAAGATATTTTGCCCCACCCACATCCCAAGCAAGAAAATACACACGATCAACATTATCCAAAGGAAATTTTGCTGAACGAGCATCTTCATCTAAACCTCTTTTTATATCAAATCTAACAACTCCCTCACCAAGACTGCTAAGATATTTACAAAAATGTTCCCCAATAAATCCATCAGATCCTATAACTAAATTATTTATCATAAGTTATTTTGGTTTTAATACAGTATATCAATAAGAAGCTAATAACTGGAAATAATAAATAAGAAAAAAAGGTCGCCCACGCAGAACCAACTATACCATACCTTGGTATCCAAAGAATATTTAATATAATATTACAAATCACAGTGAACGAAGTAGAGATAAGCAACGCTTTAGTTTTTTCTTCAATAATCAGAATATAATAGGCAAGATATCCAAGAGCCACCCAAATCCCAGCCCAAACGTACACAGATAAAACTGATATACTTTCAAAGAAATCATCTCCATACAAAAACTCGCTTATATTTCCTCTTAACACATAAATAGATAAGGCAATTAGAACGGCAAACAAAACAATAAACAAGCCTAATCCCAATAGCCTTCTTCTATAGGAATGATTATTAACCCTCCTTGCATTCACGATAGCTGGAAATAGTGACGTTATAATAATACCAGGAATAAAGTACCACATTTCAGAAACTCTCACAGCCGCATCATAAAGGCCAACTGAATAGTCATTCAAAAGGTTTCCAATCATAACCTGGTCTATACGAGTATAAATAAGCGTGAACCCACTATAGAACATGAGGGGCCATGAAAGTCTTACCAACTCCTTTGCTAAATCGAAATTAAATACTCTCAAAGTAAGGCTTCCTCCTATTTTTTTATAAAAATAAAGATAAAGAAGGGCATATAAAATACTCTCCAATAAAAATATTGTGGAAAAGAATAGAATGCCCTTGTCAAAATAAACAACACCAACCTTAGCTAAAGAAAGAATTAGCGTAACAGAAAGCAGTGTAATAGAGCTGTATTTTGAGAGAACTTTTGCTTGAAAAATATGAGTTATAAGATGGAGAGGGGTAAATAAAAAAGACAATCCTATTATAGCAATAAGAAAAAATTCTACTTCATTAACATGAAGAAATATAGACGCAAGAAGGAGTAATAAAAATGCAAAAAGAGATGCAAAAAAACGTAAACGTATGGCAGTGCTTGTCAATTCCTCTCCCCAACCATCAATCTCAATGACTTTCTTGTAAAAAATATGATCAAGTCCCAATGTAGATAAAAATGAAAATAAACCAACAAAGCTTATTGCATAGCTTAACGTTCCATAATTTTCAGGACCCAAATAACGAGCAACGTATGTTGTAACAAAAAAAGAAAGAGTAAGACTAAGAATTTTCCCCCAAAAAAGCCAACTGGTATTTTTAAAATATCTCTTAAACCCGGAGCTCTTAATTCCATCAAGAAAAGGCCCTGAGGAAATACCTTTTAAATATGTAAAAAGTTCCATTTTCTAGCTACTATTGTCTAAAATCAATATATACCCAAGTCTCATCATTTATATACTCAATAATAGAATTAATTCCTTCGGTTATATCTGGACGAAGTTCTCTGAGTAATTGAGCGGAGCGAAGAGCCATATCTTTGTCTTCCTGATTATAAAAGTATCTCAAAAGAAGATACACGGCATCAATCATCTGAGACTTATCAGATTCATTCATTCCCCCAAGCTCCCACGCTTTTTCAAACTCAGACAACGCACGAGCAGCAAAAGAATCATTCGAAGAAGCAACTAAAACCATACCTAGATACAGATGTGATGACCCAATATCAGGAGCGAGGCGTATTGTTTCCTCAGCCAACTCAATTGCTTCGTTATATCGTTTTTGGTAAGAAAGGTTATAGATTAAAAGATAACGAATGTCCTGTCTTTCAGGAGCAAGCATTAAGGCTTTTCTATAATATTCTTCGGCATCTTTATAATATTCAACCAACCCAACTTGACCAAGTTTGTCATATCCTTGCCCAATACTAATCATATGTCGAGGATTGTAAGGACCTCTATTCACAACATCTTTCATAAGTGATATAGCAAACAGGAGAAAGTCCTTTTGGCTTTCCTTCCCCTCATAAAGATCCTTCGCAGACCCTAAAAGGTGGGTTCGAATTACTTCTTGAGCGTAGGTGTAAGGAACAAGGGATCCTTCCAACTGCTTAGTCGCCTCATCTATACTTAAATTCTGAGCAATAAGATTGATATATGATTTCATTTGAAGAAACGGAATAAAAGTCCAAGCAATAAGTGCAAAAAGCAAAAACAATGAAATCAAGCCCGACTTAAAAAGTATAATTTTCGAATACAAAGAAGGGACATCTTTACAAGTTTCATCGCCCTTTGTAGAAAAGACCACGTATGACAAAAATGAAAAGAACAAAACATAAATAGCTATAGAATCAAACACAAACAAGTTTTGAAAGAAATAAGCAACGCCGAAAAATAGCAATAAACCATTCTCGTAAGAAAACTTTTTCTTCAAAAGAATCCAGAAAAGCGAAAACCACAAACCAACATACGCAAGAAGCCCAAAAACACCATTCATAACCAAAACATCCATCAATTTATTGTGGGCACGATCAAACCATGAGTGTTCATATTTATAGTACTCAGGATTGTAGTACTTATTGTAAGCAATACTAAAATTGTCAGGACCCCAACCAAAAAGAAGTTTATCATATCCATTTTGAACAGGATTTAAAGCCTCAAGACTCACCCCTAATGATATAAGTCTTGTTTGGGTAGATGGATCTTCCAAGGTAAATTCTGATAAACGATCCAAACCGGGAACCGATTGCCAGAAAGAACTCGATTTTGTAGAGAAAAATACCCCGGAAAATACAACCACTAATAGTAAAATACTAAGAGAAACTTTTTTTATAACTCCCTTACCATTATTAGCTTCTTCTGTTCTCTTAAATATAAAGTAAAGAAGAGAAACAAAAAAACCAATAATGAGACCAGCTATGACACCTCTCGTTTCGGTTATAAATATTCCTAATACAGAAAAAATAAAAACTATAATAGAAACTACTTTCCAAAGACCCTTTCTTTTAAGGTTCACAGTATTCTCATCCCTAGTATAAAAAAGATACACAAGTAATGACGCCAGAATGGAAAAAAGAAACGTTTGAGCTGAATATATCGGATTCCCCAAGAAAGACCCTGGACGAGGCGTTCCGGACAAGAAATCACTCAAAGAATCAATAAAAAGAATGACTCCGGAAAACATAAATACCTTAAAAAAGGTTATCCATTCTTTCTTTCCAAAAATAAGAGTAAGCAAAACGAAGATAGAGAAGAAAAATAGTATATTTAAAAGTCCCTCGGCCCGTTCTATATCTCCAAAAAATGCTCTATACAAGTCCGTTGCAAAAAAGGTACTGACAACTGTTAGAAAAACAAAAAGAGAAGTAAAAATAAACAATATATTTCTTGAAAGCGCTTTTATTCTCAAAACAATATCATCTCTAAAGCTCTTACTCCTAAAAATCAAAATTGAAAAGAACACCCAAAGTACTGTAATAATTATTCTGATAAATAAATTCTTCCCACTAATATAGGGGAAAAATAAAGATTTCATCACAATAAGGGGGGTAAGGGCCAACAAATAAGATAAAAAGATAATAGCCGATCTCATATAAGATTATTTAAATAATTCAAGGTTATACTAGCAGAAAAAATAAGCAATTTAAAGCAAAACAAAAAAGCCCCCATCTGGGAGCTTTTTGTTTTTACCTAGTAAGACTACTTAGTTAGCGTAAACGCTATTTGTCTTAAAGGTTTCATCAAGAAAGTCTGCCACTGAACCACCAACTGCTGCTGATGTATTCCAATGTACATTATCCATGACGAAATGGTAGTAAGCTCCTGTTATTGGACCAGATACTGCAGCGTTAACTGTAAACGTAGCTGAAGTGTTTTCTGCAATCTTGTAGAATCCACCGCTTGTTGTTACGCCAGCTGGCTGTAGATAGCTGATTGAGCTTGTTGCAACGGCTATTGCTGATGAACCAACGTAATCGATTTGGAATGCTCCAAGTGTTGAAGAAGCAATGTAGATATCACCACCTTGTGCTGCTATAGAGAAGGTGAATGAACCTGACAAAGTTCCTGTTGCACCAGAGTATGTTGGTTCTGAGTAACTAGCGCTTGCCCTTGAAAGACTGAAGATAGGAGCAGCATTTACAGTATACATTGTATCGCTAACCGCGCTTGATGAAGGGACTACTGAGCCACCTTCTGAATTGTAAGCTGTCATGTTTGCCCCTGTTACAGTAGCTGTTGTTGATGAAGCTGTTGCGCCAACTGTGTTGTAATCAACCTTGATTGTAAGAGTCTTGGTTGAATCCTTTGCGACTTCCAAGATATCCTGGAGATCAGTAAAGGTTGCGCTATCATTTGAAACAGATGCTGATCCAAGTAATGTTGATCCATCATAAAGGTAGGCTACTGTTTCATTAGCTGTACCGCTAAATGTAACGTTCAAAACATCAATTTCAACAAGTCCATCTTCTGATTTAAGATCAAACGCTAATACTGTTGCTTCATCGATATCTCCTTGTGAATCTGAAACGATGTAATTTGAATCTGGTGAGTTAGGATTCTTTGAAACTGTCAAAGTTGCTGAACTTGCCAAATCGTTGTTGATATTAACGCTTCGGCTGATAGCTGTTGAAGGACCGTACTGGTTAATTCCAGCACCATCCATTCCTCGAACACCATTTTCAGGAACATAAAGTGTTGCTGTGCCACGATATGTTGACTCAATCACTGAGTGCATATCTGCTTTCACTGTAAGAACCTTTGTTGTGTCCTTAGGAACATTGTAGTTAAGACCTGTGAAGTAAACATAGTAGTCACTTCCTTCCTTAATTACACTACTTGAATTAAGGTCTTTCTTTGCAAGTAATGATGATCCATCATAAATAGCAAGAGCTGAGAACTGCTTTGTGTAAGCTGTAATAGCTGTTCCGATCTTAACTTTTACACGCTCAACATTGATGTCTGAGTTCTGAGCTTTGATCTTAATACCCAAAACTGCAACATCTGTGTCACCTTCATACACCTTTGTTCCTGCTGCTGGTGATGGGTTCAACTCAACAGTCATGATACCCTCTGTTCCTGATGGAGTTGGGGTAGGTGTTGTTGTAGGTGTTGGTGTAGCTGTTGTTGTTGGAGTTGGTGTTACCACAGCCATACTATTAAAGTGTGCGCGTGTGATAGGACCAAAGTATCTAACTGCTGGTGAAATACCAACTGAAGCTTGATAGCTTGCCAACGCTGCTTTAGTCAAAGGACCAAAGTATCCTGTTGGGTTTACTTTCAAGTATCCTTTTTCAAAAAGGAATTGTTGAAGAGCAGTAACATCCGCACCTTCTGAACCAACTGTGAGGTTTTGGTTGTAGGTGTATGATGCTGTGCTTCCTCCTGTACTTCCGCTATTTAGCTGAGCTTGCAATGCTTGGATCTGTGAAAGAAGAGCAGCAATTTGTGCCTGCAATTCTTCTACAGTCTGAGCTTGTGCTGGAACTGCTGTTCCAACAACTGCAAGAGCTAAAGCGAATAATGCAACTTTTTTTAACATATCTGATTTTTTGCTTTAGATTAATTAACTTTTATAAAACGAATAACAAAACGTTCTGTCCGTTACCCCCTCTTTATTACCGACCCGCTGCTTCATCGGTGAGGACGAATCAGCTTAGCGAATAAACGAAGTTCGTAACGCACATGTGAATATAAAGGCCTCCCTCTGGAAGCCAGTGGGCATACCATCAATTCAATAAAGAAAAGATAGTATACCCACTGGATCCCAGAAAAAGAAAAACTCACTGATGGTAGTGAGACATAAAACAAACTGGTATTACAATATACCAAACACGTATGTTCCGCCTCACTCCCACAGGCTCTATGCCTATGGACAGAACGTATACTGTTATAACGTACTTATATAGTATAAGACATTGTGCATATCGATGCAAACCAGTCTTCATATACTACAACGAGACACATACAAAAGTGTTACAAATCCCCCGAGGTTCTCATACAACCACATTAGAGTGCGTGTTCAGACTTTTGAAAATCCTTCTGCTTAAGACGAATAAATGAATTAGGTCCCCCACTCCCCAGTCGCTCAACAAGATTCTTCTCAACAAGGCTCTGAATATCATACCGTAAGGTCCGATTACTAATGTCTGGCAATATATCTGAGATATCACTCATATGACACAACGATCGATCCTTTAACAAAGACAAAATAACTCGCTTTCTCTCTACCGATGAGACTTTGCCATATACAGAAGATTTTTTGCCAGACTTTGCCAGACTCTCATTGCCAGACTTTGCCGGACTTTTCTCTTTATGCACGGCATTTGCCAGACTTTTCTTTATGCTATCTACATTGCCAGACTTTGCCGGACTCTTTGAAGGCCCAGTTTCAAGGTCTTTTTTCATATCAACCTTGCCAGACTCAGTTCTAAAGGAAAAAGAGTCTTTCGCCTCTTTCCTCTCTTCATTCTTGCCAGACTCAGATGAAGGAGGGAGTGCGGCAAAGAGAGTACTGAGATCAATTTCAACGGGTTCATTGCCAGATTCATCATCTTTTTTGCCAGACTCATGGATATGATGCTTAAGATTCTGAGTTTCTCGAAGGAGTACTTTTGCATTCTCAGGGGCAATATCTCCAATACGGTACCCAAGGGTAATAGCTTGTTCAAGTAAGATAAGTGATTCTAATGATTGTTCTCTAAAAAATAAAAGCGCTCGTTCTTCAAGAAGCGCTTTAAAAGACATTCGGTGAGAAACCTCTGCAACACGAAATGCTGCCCACACGACCTCAAATGATCGCTGGATAAAAAAATCATGTGAAGAGTGAATATCATTCATGTCCACTACGATACTACGCGAAAGAAAGAACGTCAACACACAAGTTATCCACAGAAAGAAATATCAACGATGAAAATACTTTGCACATACAAAAAAGGGAGCCTTAGGCACATGACCGTTCGGGTCCCTTTTCGTCTTGATATCTATATACTATCAAATCAGAATAATATATCAAAGATTGTTCTACTTTATAAGCAATGAAAGAATTAATTCTCTACCTTGATATAACGAGTTCCACGACCACGACCGACCCGTTTAATCTTACCAAGTTCAACCAAACGTCTTAGTGCCTGACGAACCGTACCAAGTGCTACACCAGTTGCTTTTACGATATCACTTGGCCCCGACTCCCCAACACGTACCATGTAATTCCAGACCTCATGCTGTCTAGGAGAAAGAGTGTCCTCGATTGTTTCTTTCTGAAGATGCAGGAGAGCTTTTGTAGCTTGTTCTTGCAAGACAGACAAAAAGAAATTAAGCCATGGTGAAATAGTATCATGATCAGTAGTAAACGTTTCTTGTGACTTGCGAAGTGCAATGTAGTACTCGTCCTTGCGATGTTCAATAATTTGTTCGTGTGAAACATACTGAACAAATGTATATCCAGAGCGCAACAATAAAAGATTTGTAAGAACACGTGAAAGACGTCCATTACCATCTTCAAATGGATGGATTTTCAAAAACTCGACAATAAAATTAGCAATAACCAGTAGGTGATGAAAACGATTCTTTTCAAGAGCATCAACAGTCCATTCGACGAGTTCTTGTATTTCTTTTGCAACAAGGAATGCTGGTGTTGTTTCAAATATAATTTTGGCAACATTTCCATCTAATCCCACAACCCCTACAGCATTCTCTTTCTTTTTATATATTCCACGATGCATATTATCTTTATGGGAATACTTAAGAAGTTGCTTGTGCAACGAAGTAATCACACTCTCCCGAAGTGGTAGTGTTTCAAAGCTATCAAAAACATTCTGAAGCGTTTCAAGATACCCTTGTACTTCTTGTGAGTCACGATCAGCAAACTTTGAAACCGCAAGACCACGCATAACCTCCTCAACCTTTTCATCAGTTAGTTTTGCCCCTTCAATACGAGTAGATGCACCAGCAGAGGTAATAAGCGTTGATCGTTTTAAGTGAGTGATTGCGTCAGGAGTTATCCTTAGACCACCTTTAAATTCACCACGAATCCCATCAATTTCAGCCAAAAGAGCCACAATATGCGGATCGGGACTCTTCAAACGATGATTAAATACGTTAATTCTATTATTCATATAAAATACTATTTATTGTCATAGTTTATATAACGGATTATAACGGATTATAACGGTAAATACAACACCTACATATACATGTTTGACAAATTTTTACACAGAGATATCCTAAATATGTCTTCTGGTTATGTAACTGGAAAGGTATCACATCCAAGAAACACCCTCGAAAAGAGGGTGTTTATATTTGCATAGTATTAAAAACTCTACTACTTCACCTCATCAACAAGTGTTCCATTTTTAAAAAATGAAACAATGTTTGCAATGTCTCCATCATAAATTCTCTGTTTTGCTTCACGAGTATTAAACGCAGTGTGTGGAGTGATAACAACATTCTCCATATCCATTAATAAATGGTTTGCAACAACAGCACGAAGATCATGTCCTTCATCTTTTCGAAGTAAAAATCCCATCTCATCTTTTACCACTCCTTCCTCTTCTAGAACATCAAGCCCAGCACCTCCAAGATGTCCACTACTCAATGCTTCAACCAACCCCGCAGTCTCAACTAACGCACCTCGTGCAGTATTGATAAGGAGAGCACCTTTCTTCATAGAAAAGAGTTTCTCTCGATCAAGAATATGATGCGTCGCATCAGTATACGGAAGATGAAGCGTAACCACATCAGATACAGATAGTAATTCTTCAAGAGATACATATGAGATACCAACCTCCTTCCCATACGCTTCATCAGGAAATGCATCAAACGCAACTACACGCATATCAAATCCTTGAGCCATACGAATAACATGACGTCCAATACGTCCTGTTCCAATAACACCAAGTGTCTTCCCTTTTAAATCAAACCCCTCAAGTCCTTCAAAAGAAAATTTACTTGTTTCCTTTATCCGATCAACCGCAGGAAATAATTTACGTGACAGGGTTAACATAAGACCAAACGCAAATTCAGCTACTGTATGTTCTCCATAGTGAGGAACATAGCCAACACGCACTCCCTTTTTCCTACACGCCTCTATATCAATATGGTTAAACCCCGTAGAGCGGGTGGTAATCAAAGAAAGCGAAGGAAACGCATCAAGCACCTCCTGATCAATAGTTGATCCGACAAAAACAGAAAGCACATTATATGAACGTATATCAGGAAGATGGTCTTTATCTAAAGGCCCCTCATAGATATCAACGCTAAAGCCCTTCTCTTTAAGAGCTTCTTTCATATAGGATGATCCCCATCCACTAGACTGGAATAATGCAATAGATGTCATCTATTTATCCATTTTTGTCTTAATAATAGTATCAATGATACCATATTTCACTGCCTCACCAGAAGACAGATAAAAATCTCTATCAGTATCCTTTTCTATCTTAGTAAGTTTCTGGCCAGTATGGCGAGCTAAGATCTCGTTAAGGCGTTTTTTAATCTTGATAATCTGTTTTGCGGTAATTTCAATTTCAGATGCTTGTCCTTCAGCTCCTCCCATAACCTGGTGAAGCATAATCTCAGAGTTAGGAAGCGCAAAACGTTTCTTTTTTGCTCCCGCAGCAAGCAAAACAGCTCCCATAGAAGCAGCGATACCAACACAGATGGTAGAAACATCAGGTTTTACATGTTGCATCGTATCATAGATAGCAAGACCAGCAGTCACTGACCCCCCTGGACTATTAATATAAATCTGAATATCTTTTTTTGCATCTTCATGGTCAAGTAACAAAAGCTGGGCAATAACGGTGTTTGCTACCTCATCAGTAATAACACCCCCAACAAAGATAATACGCTCTTTTAATAAGCGTGAGTAAATATCATACGCACGTTCTCCAAATTGGTTTTTATCAACCACCATAGGAACTAAATTCATAGCATGTAGTAGTTACTTATATAGTATAGCAGAAAAAGAACTATTCTTTTTCTTCCTCTTGTGAAGAAGAAACTTCTACCTTTCCTTCTGTTTCTTCCTCTACCACTTCATTCTCTTTACCTTCTGTTGTTTCTTCCTTGGAAGGCGTCTCATCTGAAGATGATACTTCTTGTGGAGATCGATCTGCCAAGATCTCTTCTCCATCCTCATTGATAACAGACGCACTTGGTGCATCAGCAGTATCAGCAATACCTTCTTCTTGGACCTGCTCAGGGTTTGCTTGAGAGCGAATATCGATACGAGCACCAGTTAACTTTGCAGCTAGCCGTACATTCTGTCCTCGTTTTCCAATCGCAAGGCTTAACTGATCATCAGGAACTAGTACACGAGCTTCCTTTTCTCCAACAAGCTCAACACTCGTGACAGTAGCAGGAGAAAGAGCTGCAGCAATATAGCTTTCAAGGTCTTCAGACCACTCAACAATATCAATTTTCTCAGCTCCAATCTCACTATTCACTGCCATCACACGAGCTCCTCGCTGTCCCACACATGATCCCACAGGATCAACACCATCCTCTTCAGTATACACAGCTACCTTGCTACGACTTCCTGGTTCTCTGATAACTTCTTTTATCTCCACAACACCATCAGCAATCTCAGGAACTTCAAGTTCAAAGAGTTTGGTAATGAAATGTGGATGCGAACGAGACAGAATAAGGTTTGGACCCCGTCCTCCATCTTGTACACGAAGTAGATAAAACTTCAATCGCTCACCAATACGATATCGTTCCCCAGGAATTGCTTCAGTATAATGCATCATCCCTGAAGCACGTCCTAGATCAACAAATACGTTTCCTCGCTCAACACGTTGCACGACACCACTCACCAATTCACCAACTTTGTCTTCAAATTCAGATCGGATAGCATCCTTTTCTATCTCACGAAGTTTTTGAAGTACAACCTGTTTTGCAGTCTGAGCTGCAATACGCCCAAAATCAGCCTCAGGAGCAGGAAGTGGAAAAGAAATCTCATCACCAAGGGAAACATCCTCTTTTTCCTGTTTTGCCTCCTCAAGAAGGATGTGTCTATCGGGGTTGTAGAGTGGAAGCTGTTCTTCATCATCAGCTACCTCAGGCGCCTCTTCCCCTTCTAGAGGAAAACGAACAGTGGTATCGTCCACGACTGTTTTAACCTGGGTAAAGATAACATCTCCTGTTTTTTCATTGAGTTGTGCACGAACAATTTCTCCTCGTTTCCCATACTCTTTCTTGTATGCAGACGCCAGGGCTGCCTCAACAGCATCTAAAACATCTTGTCGATCAAGATCTTTCTCTGCTGCGAGTTGTTCAATTGCTTTGTGTAATGTTTTTATATCAAGCATAGTATATATGTAATTAAAAAAGAAATCCGCATACTAAAGGCGGATGACACTATACAGAAACGATATCAAAGAGAAAAAGAAAAGTCAACAAACGTTTTAGTTTTGTATAAATTACAGTACACTATATATTATGAATACATCACATGTTTTTTGGGGAATATGTATACTCACTGTTATCGTCAGTGGGCTATTTTATATCACACAGCAAACCCCTAACGAAAAACATCTTGAGGCTCCACTAACAGAAAACAGCCCCCAGCCACAATCAACTCCACCTTCGTATACTACCCTTCCTTCAAATACTCCCCAACAAGAAGATCCTCTTCCCTATACCTACACAATTAAAAAAGAGTCAGCTCAATACAGCCAGACATGTACGAAAGATTCTGGATATCAGGGAGTGGCTCGGATAGAGATAGAAATCACATCAGAAAAAGAAGTAATAATTACACATGGAGGAATACAAATACATGACACTCAAGGAAGTCTTGTTGGCTTTCTAGGAGATAGCTCTATACCGCGTATGTATACAATACACCCCAACGAAACCACTACGGTATCGTTTTCATACGTATTTACTATCCCAGAAACACCAGGACCATATACAGTTACCTTTCTTTCACCGTATATAAAAATACAAGACACTCCTTCCCTCCCTCTTTATGAATGGGATTCAACCGTTCAGGAAATAGAAGTTCCTGATTGTAACAGCTAACTTTTAAAACCTTTCCTATACTATACAACATAAAAACATTATTCTACTTATTCAATAGAATGAAGAAGCAGAGCCCTTTCTTTCATCAATGAAATGAATAAGTAAGAAATTTCCCTCTAATCGTATCAAAACATTGATTTAATCGTATCATTATGATACGATTAAATGGTCAAAATGATACGATTATGAAATACCTTACAGAAAGACAACAAGAAATATTTACCATTATCCTCACCTCCACACAGGCACAGTCGTCTGATATTCACGCTGTCATGGAAAAAAATGGTACAAAAATATCCCTTATTACTATAAAAAGGGAGCTTTCCTCTATGGAAAAAGAGGGTTTCCTCTCTACTCAAGGAAAGGGACGTTCTCTTTTTTACATTCCAACAATATATGGAAGAGTCTTCTTTGATATCGATGCACATCAGTACTGTTCCATAGAGCCAAAAGATCGTTACGGACAGAAAACATTTAATTTTGATCTTTTTAGGAGTCTCCCAAAACAACTATTCTCTGAAGATGAACTGAAGGAACTAGAAAAACACACTGCTATATACAAAGAAAAAGTACATCGTACCTCTCCACTCATGCAAAAGAGAGAACTAGAACGACTCGTCATAGAACTCTCATGGAAATCATCAAAAATAGAAGGAAACACCTATACACTCCTTGATACAGAACGACTTCTTTTAGAACAAAAAAAAGCCCCTCAGCATTCAAAAGAAGAGGCATCTATGATTCTTAACCATAAAGATGCATTCTATTTTATAAAGGAACATGTAAAAGAATTTAAAACCCTTACACGAGCTCATATAGAAAAGGTGCATGCTCTCCTTACAAAAGACATGCATGTCTCAAAAGGGTTGAGGAATGGTCCTGTAGGAATTACAGGATCAACATACATACCTCTTGATAACACACATCAAATACAAGAGGCTTTTGATTCGCTTTTAGAAGTGGTGAATCACTTGCAAAATCCATACGCAAAAGCTCTCATAACACTTCTTGGTATCGGATACATACAACCATTTGAAGATGGAAATAAAAGAACATCGCGTCTCATGGCAAATGCTATTCTCATGGCACACGGATGTGCTCCTCTCTCTTATAGAGATACAGACGAAGAAGCATATCGTGAAGCAACGCTTGTATTCTATGAGCTTAACTCAATAATTCCCTTTAAACGCATATTTATAGAACAGTATGAATTCGCAACACAGTATTATGCGTTTAAGCCATAGTATTTTCTCTATAATTACCTACTATATCACTATATCTATGTGTATTAAGTAAAAAAGACTGTTTTTACTTAATATAATAAGAGAAAAACCTTTCCCATTGAGTCACAGCGAAAAATCATCTACAATACATATAATGAAAAGTATAGGAAGATTACTGGTTTACCTCGTCGCAAATGCTATTGGCATAGGAATTGCAGCTTATTTTATTGAAGGAGTTAGTATTGATTCTACTATTGAGGCCTACCTCAAAGCAGCAGCCCTCCTTACTATTGGAAACCTCTTAGTGCGTCCTATCCTCAAGATTGTTCTTGGACCCCTCATTATCATTACCTTAGGACTCGGAATTATTGTGGTAAATGCACTCATCCTCTATGGAGTAGATTACATCAGTACTGATATCACCATCACTGGACTTTATCCGCTTGTCTATGCTACACTCATCCTCGCAGTGATAAACGGAGTATTTTCATATTCCGCCAAGAAAACACAAAACCTTTAATATGGATATTCAATCGATTCTCTCTGTCGCACAGCTTGTTATTGCGGTCTTCCTTATCATCCTTGTTCTTCTTCAAGAGCGTGGGGGTGGTGTAGGAGCAGCATTTGGAGGTGGTGATAGTGGATTTCAAACACAACGACGTGGCATGGAAAAGTGGACCTATAGCGCAACGATCGCAGGACTCATCCTGTTTGCAGCGCTTTCACTTGCATTGCTCCTGCTCTAAGTTTAATCATGAAAAAAACGTTCTCCTATATTCAGAAGATATTCTCTTCTTTTTCACGAAAAGAGATCTTGCTCTTCCTTACTGCTGCAATTTTCTTTATCGCATCAAGCGTACTCCTTACCGTTGCGCTTGTTGATGAATACACAATACAAATCCCTCATACAGGAGGAGAACTTAGAGAGGGAATTGTAGGGCAAATCAGCCTCATCAACCCTATTCTCGCACAAGATAATACCCCAGATGGAGATATTACTGCTCTCGTATTTGCCAACATTCCTACGATTGCAGAACGCATTAAATATTCAGATGACTTTAAGACATGGAATGTAAGAATACGAGAAGATGCACGATGGCACAATGGAACAGCCATCACCAGCGATGATATTATCTTTACCATTCAGACGATAAAAAATCCTCAGGCAGCATCTCCGCTCTTTGATATATGGAAAAATATATCAGTTCAACGTATCAGTGAACGAGAGATTGAGTTCCACCTCCTTGATTCATACGCCCTCTTTGAAAATATTCTTCGAGAACTACGACCGATACCAAAACAACTATTTGCTGACATTGCTCCTGCGAATATAAAGCTCTCAGTATATAACCTACGTCCTTTGGGAAGTGGACCCTACGCATATACAGAACTCACAAAACGTGATGATGGATTTATTAGCTCATACACACTCAGTGCAGCAGATACCTTTACCTACACGGACACCCCTCCGCTCATTGATACCCTCACTTTTATGTTCTTTGAACATGAATCTCAACGTATCGATGCATTTAACAGTGGAGCGATTGATTCATTTGGAACATTTGATCCAGAAGTACTTGAAACCATTTCCATCAACAAGAACATCTATGACATTCCAACACGACGATACTATGCACTCTTTTTCAATACCACCGCCTATGGCACACAGATATCACAATCACTACGAGACGATCTTATTCACAGCATCGATACACAAGCACTCATTACCGACATATTTAATGCACATGCTGACCCCATCAGAGGACCACTTGATGTTGTCATCCCTCCAACAGAACAAAGCCCTTCTGCCGCTATTCATTTTGAAGAGAGCCTTGCTGCAGCAGGATGGGAGCAGAGAGACACCACCTGGGGTCGTATGAACGGAGACATGTGGGAAGAGTTTTCTCCCACCATTACTGTCCCTGATACACCCCTTTTGACACAACTGGCTCATCGCATCGCTTCTCAATGGAAACAGTATGGTATCAATGCTACCGTTGCTGTTACCGACCCGCAAGTTCTCTCAGAAGACATTCTCCCTTCACGAGATTATGAAATTCTTCTCTTTGGAAATATTTTGTTAAAAAACCCTGATCCTTCATCGTTTTGGCATTCAAATGAAATATTTCACCCAGGACAAAACTTCTCACTACTCCAGGACGATGTACTTGACACTCTTCTTGCTGAACTAAAACGATCGTACCCAGACACACAGGAGTATGTTGATCTTCTCTATGGTGTCAATGAACAGATTCAATCTCATGCACCAGCCGCATTCCTTCTTTCTCCTCACTATCTCTACATCACGTCCTCGCGTATTCCTTCCCTTCGCTTCCCTCAAAAAATATCCTTCACCCATGATCGATTTGAATACATCACCTCATGGTATATAAAAACAACACGAACCTTTCGTTCATCAAAAGATAATCACTAGCTCGGGTGGTGGAATTGGTAGACACGCAGCGTTCAGGACGCTGTAGGAAGTATCCTGTGGGAGTTCAAATCTCCCCCCGAGCACACACTACGTATATATAACTAACATCCTACGTATGGAAACAAAAAAAAAGACACGCCGTCCAAAACGGCAACAACGAAAAAAACCAAGGTCAGATGCATCATCTCGACGAATTGCAAAGCGCCCTGCAACACACACGGCGACATATCGTACTGTCAAAAAAAGTACAAAAGATATCGATACAAAAAACCCTCCTCTTCGCTTTATTCCACTCGGTGGTCTTGAAGAAATCGGTCAAAATATGTCTGTTTTTGAATATAAAGATGACATCTTTATTATCGACATGGGACTCTGGTTTGGAGAAGATGCTACCCCAGGAATTGATTACGTCATTCCAAACGTTGAAAGTCTTATCCCAAAAAAGAAACACATCAAAGGAATTATCATTACTCATGGTCACTACGATCATATTGGAGCAATTCCTCATCTCACAACCATTCTTGGAGGTGATATCCCTATCTACGCCCCTGCACTTGCCAGAGAAATCATCAAAAAAAGACAGGAAGAATACAAAAATGCTCCAAAGCTTCAGATACACACAGTCAAAGATGGAGACACGATACGTATCTCAGATGCCATCCATCTCAAGGTACATGAAATCATCCACACCATTCCAGATTCTATCGCCCTTACCATTCATACCCCTGTAGGGACAATGGCATACTGCACTGACCTAAAGATCGATTGGAAAAAAGATGGCACACCAACAGGACTTGATGTATACGAACGCATACACAAAGAAAAGATTCACACCCTCTTTCTTGAAAGTACCGCAGCAGAAAAACAGGGCGCTTCCCTTCCAGAAGAAATAGCTCAAGAAAACATAGAGCTGCTAATGAAAGCAGCCCAAGGAAGAGTTATTATTGGACTCTTTGCCTCTCTTTTAAACCGTGTTGCAGAAATCATCAAAATAGCAGAAAAACTAGGTAGAAAAGTTGCTCTCAGTGGCTACTCATTAAAAACAAACTTCAATATTGCCCAATCACTAGGATACATACAGGTACAAAAAGGAACCATCGTTCCTCTTGAAGATATAGGAAAGTACAACGATAATCAGATCCTCATCCTCAGCACCGGCGCTCAAGGAGAAGCAAACGCAAGTCTCATGAAGATAGCTCATGGAGAACACAGAAATGTTGAAATAAAACCATCAGACACCATTATCTTCTCCTCATCTATCATTCCAGGAAATGAACAAGCAATCCAAAACCTTAAAGATGATCTCACACGACAAGGCGCGCGTGTTATTCAGTCCCAACACATTGATGTGCATTCAAGCGGTCATGGACCAGCAGAAGATCTTAAAAAAGTTATCGGTATTATCAAACCGCAATACTTTGTCCCTATCCATGGAATGTATTTCATGCGAGCTGCAAATGTTGAACTTGCAAAAGAAATGGGAATACCGAAACAAAACAGTTTCCTCATTGATAACGGAAATATCCTTGATATCTATGCTGATCATATTGATGTATCAGATGAAACAGTATCTGCGCAGTATGTGATGGTTGATGGACTTGGGGTTGGAGATGTTGAAGAAGTTGTTCTTCGAGATCGTCGTGCCTTAGCAGAGGAAGGAATGATTGTTGTTATCGCAACCATTGACAGACGTACTGGACGATTCCTCAAAAACCCAGATATCATCTCCCGAGGATTTATCTACCTCAAAGAAAACAAAGGACTCATTGAAGATATGAGAAAGCGAGTAAAAACAGCGATTCAGAAAATCCCTCGTATTCAATCAGTAGAAACAGATTACATAAAAACACTCCTCCGAGAACAACTTGGGCAGTTTATCTTCAATAAAACAAAGAGACGCCCTATGATCCTCCCTGTTATCATAGAAGTCTAGAGAAAAAACGTTGTATAGATGGTATAGACAATCGCCATACACAAAACAAGGAAAATAACCACAAGAACGGATGGGTTTACAGTCCCCAATACCGACACCTCTTGTGGTTTTTTCTTTCGCATTGCAATCCACATCAATACAATTGATGCCCATTCAACAGCAAGAAACAGACCCCCCACAATACTCACTAACATAAGGAAATTATCAAACCCCATAAACACAAGCCCTATAGGAACAAGAGATACAATACCCCCAGCAACAACGCGAGAAAGCCCTACATCCTGTCGAAATGATCGAAATAAATCAGAACCATTTGAGATAAATGAACTCCACAGAGCAAAAATACCAAGTACTCCCATAATAATCTGTACATTCCATGGTAACTTCACAAGCCCACTCACCCCATCTTGAGTAATCACATCACTCATACTCACCACCCCAATCACAAATACGAAATAAAGGGCAAGAGAAAGAAAAACTCCACTCGAAACAACCCATCGAACTCGTTTCTTCTCTCCTTTCAAAAACATCACCACATCAGGAATCACTGCACGACCCCCCAAAGAAAAGAGAAATGCCCCAATAGGGAGAACAAAAAGGAAGGGAGAAAACGGAGAAAGAGACAAAGAAAATTCTTCAAGATGCGAGAGTCCAAATCCAAGAATTGTCACAATCACAATCCCTATCCCCATCGTGGCAAAAAACTCTAACTGTGCCTCATTTTTTATACGTAAAAAGATAGCCCAAAAAGAAATGAGCCAAAAGACAAGCGCAAGAATCAAAAACGGTGTATCAGCAAAAAATATCTTTAAAAAACTCACCGAAAGAACAATATAGGTGGTAAGTACAAACAATGTTCCCGCCCCATTCACAAACAACAAACTAAAAAATCCTTTCTTCCCAAAATAGTGTCGAGCAAGACCCATGATACGGTGCTCACTATGATCATCTAAGATAAGGTCTGCATACATGAGCAGTACACAGATAGCAATAAGAGCAACAACAATCCCAAAGAGAACTCCTCCAAGGATACCTGCTTGAGAAAAAACAAACGGGAGGGAGAAAATCCCTGCCCCAATAATAGTCCCAACCAATAATGATGTCGCTAAAATAAACTGTTTCATACGTGATAGGTCTTTCCTGCCTCTCCAACGACCGCATCAACAGAGAGCTCTTCTGCAATCCGCATCGCTAATGCTTCACTTTGAGCAACCTCTCCTTGGACAACGACAACAATACGAATCCGTTCTCCCAACGACTTCACCCATGTAAGCAGAAGTGGTTGGTCGGCATGAGCAGAATATCCTGAAATAAAACGCCTCTGAGCAGCAACACGAATCTTTCGTTTCTGGAGCGTAATTTCTTCAACACCGTCAAGAAGTGCTCGTCCAAGTGTTCCTTGAGACTGAAACCCAACAAACAGAAGAATAGTGTCAGGTTTGTCTAAATAGGTATGGTAATGAGAGCGAATACGCCCACCATCAGACATCCCAGCTCCTGCGATAATAATTTTGGGACCTGCTACTTTCTTAATAGCCGCTGATTCTTCAGCAGAACGAACAAGAGTTAGTTCAGAAAATCGAAACACCTCGGGATCAATTCTCAGCATATCTTTCACCTCAGGGTTGAAAAATGCAGGATCGTGAACATATGTTTCATAGACAGCGGTAATATGAATAGCAAGCGGACTATCAACAAAAACTGGAAGAGAAGGAACTTCTTTTCGTTCAAAAAATCCATTTAGTTCAAATAGTATGTCTTGTGTTCTCTCAAATGCAAATGAAGGAATAAGAAGGGTCCCATGTCGATGTATAGTATCAAGCACTGCTTGCTTTAAAAGATTCCTTCGTACCTCAATGCTTTCATGTATACGTCCCCCATAAGCAGATTCAACAAATGCGCCATCAACACCAGATACATACTCAGTTTTCTTCAAAAGCACTGATGGTTGATTTCCCAGATCTCCAGAAAACGCAACAGCTTTCCCATCTCTACTGTCTTCTATACGAAGAGAAGCAGACCCAAGTACATGTCCTGCGTTATACAATGAGACACGAAGTGATCCAACTGAAAAAGGAGTATGATATGAAACACCCTTCCATTGCGATAGAGCCTTTGTGACAGCATCCTCTCCGTATAGTACTGTTCCTCTTCCCTCCTGCTCTTCATACGACATCACCTTCACCATATCTGAGAGGAGAAGGGCTGCAACATCTTTCGTTGGTTGTGTTGAATAAATAGGGCCATCAAATCCTCTCTCACAGAGAAGAGGGATGAGCCCACTATGATCAATGTGCGCATGTGTTAAAAAAACAGCCCGTATATCTTTAGGGTTGTACGGAAATACGACCTCAGCAACATCTCCTTCTTGAAAAAATCCACACTCAACAAGATAGAGATCTCCTGTGCTGTCTTTTAAAAGATACTGTGCACCCGTCACATGACCACCTCCTCCAATACATGTAATATCCATACTATAACGATTAGTTAGATTTTTCACACACACGAAGCAACACCTCAGCATCAGACCATGGAATAACCTTTCCGCCAGCACCATGAATACTCGTTTCTGATCCTTTCCCTGTGCATACAATACAGTCCCCCTCCTTTGCATATGATCGTGCCTGTATGATAGCAGCTTCTCTTTCTTCGATAATTTCTGCAGTACCAGCCTCTTTATGACGCTCTGCAATTCCCTCATATACAGCCTCCATAATAGTACGAGGATCTTCATCATACGGATCTTCATTGGTAACAATAATGCGATCACAATATTCGCTTGCAATTGCACCAAGGTGTGGTCTCTTCCACGTATCTCTTCCTCCTCCTGCAGATCCAAGAACACAGATTAAAGACCCTTGTGTATGTGACGAAAGATGAGAAAGAACAGCACGTAACGAATCTGGAGTATGTGCATAATCAACAACACCTCTGACAGGTTTCTCACATACAACCTGCATACGCCCCTCCAACCCTCCAAAACTCTCTACCGCCTCTTTGATCATCACATCATCAATACCCTCATGAAGAGCAATGCGTCGAGCACATGCAATATTTATCTGATTAAAAGCCCCTTGAAGAGAAAGGGGAGCCTTACAACCATCAGTTTGAGAAAATAGTATAACCTCGTGTGTTCCCGCAGCACGTACAAAGACATCAGCATGTGCATCATCAGCATACACAAAGAATGTTGCATCTGTATGTGCTGCAGCATATGAAAAGAACGATACTTTTGCTGACAGATATGCGTCAAATGATCCATGAGCTTCGATGTGCTCTGGATGAATTCCTAAAAAAGCAACATCATTCCAGTCAATCCACTGGTGTCGAAACTGAGCAACTCCCTGAGACGTCACTTCGATAAGAGCAATATCACATCCCCCTCTCACAGCTTTTCGTAAAAATCGTTGCAAAAAAAATCGTCCTGGCATAGAGTTGCCCGTCATATTTCGTTCTCGTTCTGTTCCTATCCATACCGATGTCGAAGATACGAGAGCTGGTCTGTATCCTGCATGCTCAAATATATGAAACAAAAGCGCAAGTGTTGTTGATTTTCCCTTCGTTCCTGTAATACCAATGACGCGAATATGACGAGACGGAAAACGATACAATATCGCCCCGAGTAAAGGAAGGAGGCGATGGTACCATGACCGTGCAAATGATACAAGATGT
>NPIE01000211.1_pt1 | contig 27735 bp, 28 predicted proteins | sample 8637661 | NCBI WGS metagenome assembly NPIE01 (sample SAMN07420842, study PRJNA396082) | bioreactor metagenome | isolation source: sample BA12 brine-fed electro-methanogenic bioreactor BA | place: Japan: Kochi | collected 2016-12-09 | reverse complement strand
TGTCTTTGTGCCTTCGTGGCAAAAAAGGGAGAATTTATGAGTGACATAATGATACCAGTGAAATTTAAAAAACTATTATATTGGATTTTGGAGGAATACAAAAAAGAAACAACCATCTTCGGAATTCACCAAGAGAAATTCTATCGAAAACCCGATAGATCATACTTCACCATTTTCGGTGAGAAATGTGAAACAGCGCTGGGACCAGCTGCCGGACCGCACACGCAGCAAGCGCCAAACATCGTGGCTGCCTACCTTACCGGCTGCCGATTTTTTGAGCTGAAAACAGTTCAAATCCTTGATCAACTGGATATCGAAAAACCCTGCATCGAAGCAACTGACGAAGGATACAACACCGAATGGAGTACCGAACTTACCGTCTCGCAAGCCTATGAAGAATACGTGAAAGCCTGGTTTCTGCTGAACGTTTTGAATAAAATGTTCGGTTTATCACAGTTGGATGAACGCGCTTTTATTTTCAACATGAGCGTCGGCTATGATCTGAAAGGCATCAAATCCCCAAAGATAGATAATTTCATCGAAGACTTGAAAAACGCTTCCAATCATCCTGTTTTCCGGGAATGCCAAGTCGTCCTGAAAGAAGCGATTCATGTCGGTGATATCCCCAATATTTCCGATCCCGATTTCGTGGAAACGATTTCACCGAATATTTCCCACTCCATAACGCTTTCCACCATGCACGGCTGTCCACCCGAAGATCAGGAAGCAATCTGCAGATATCTGATGAAAGAAAAGAAATTGCATACTTTCCTGAAAATGAACCCCACCCTGCATGGCTATAAATATGTGAAGGAAGTATTTAACAAACTGGGTTTTGAACACATCACGCTCAAAGAAGAATCCTTTATCCACGATATGCAGTGGGAACCGGCCGTGAAAATGCTGGATGTCCTGATTCCCTTTGCCAAGGAACAAGGCGTGGAATTTGGAGCAAAACTTTCCAATACACTGGCAGTGGCGAATGACCAGGGAATGCTGCCGACAGATGAAATGTATATGAGTGGTCGTGCACTTTTCCCGCTCACGATCAATCTGGCTAAAAAGCTATCCCATCAATATAAAGGAGAGCTTCCAGTTTCCTATGCCGGAGGAGCTAATTTCTTTAACGTGAAAGAGTTGTATGAAATTGGAATTCGTCCTATCACTATCGCTACAGATGTGCTGAAACCGGGTGGTTATCTCAGATTTACACAAATGGCAAAACTGCTGGATGAAGGCATGATCCAAGCTCCTTCCGACAAAATCGATCTGGCAAAATTGGATGCGCTGGCTGAACAAGCTTTGGAGGGGAAAAGATACTATTATGAAGCCAAATCGCAGGAACCGATGAAGCTTGATAAAAAGCTGGAAATGCTGAAGTGTTTCACCGCTCCCTGCGTAGAGAGCTGCCCGATTAATCAGGATGTGCCGGAATACATTCGTTTGATCGGTGAAAAGCGTTGTCCGGAAGCCTTTGAATTGATCCTTTCCAAGAATCCTCTGCCTTACATTACCGGCTATATCTGCGATCATAAATGCATGCTGAAATGCGTGCGAAATGATTATGAAGATCCTGTTCTTATTCGTGAACTTAAACGTGTGGCAGCGGAAAAGGGTTTTTCTAGATATATGGAAAAGATGAAATCGAACATAAAACCAAATGGCATCAAAGTTGCCGTCATTGGCGCCGGCCCAGCCGGTCTTTCCTCTGCCTGTTTTCTGGCAAGACAGGGATTTGATGTAACCGTTTTCGATAACACAGGCAAAATCGGCGGAACGGTTGTTCACACCATTCCCGGCTTCCGAATTCCCGCCTGGGCGATCGAAAATGATATCGAACTCATCAAGCATGTGGGTGTAAAATTCGAGTTAAACTACGATGGAAAAATTGATGTAGCTGCCCTTAAAGCTGCTGGATTCAAATATGCTAACCTGGCGATCGGCGCTTGGAAATCCCGCATCTTACCACTGGAAGGTGATGCATCAAAAGTTTATGAAACTATTAAATTTCTGCAGGATTGGAATAATAACAAAACAGCAATTCATTTAGGTAAAAACGTTGCTGTTGTAGGTGGCGGAAATTCTGCCATGGATGGAGCACGTGCTGCCGTCAAAACTCCGGGCGTGGAGAATGTTTACATCATCTACCGCCGCACCATCAAAGAGATGCCGGCCGATCGGGAAGAACTGGAAAATGCGCTTAAAGACGGCGTTGTTTTCAAAGAACTTATCAATCCTGTTTCATTGAAGAACGGCATCCTGAAATGCCAGGTAATGAAACTAGGCGAACCAGATAGCTCAGGAAGAAGACGTCCCGTACCTGTGAAAGGAAAATTTGTTGAATTGAAAATAGATTCTGTGCTTTCCGCCATCGGTGAAATGGTAGATTATGATCTGCTAAAGCAAAACGGCATCGCTGTGGATGAGCGGGGAACGATCAGAGTGAATGAATTCAACGAAACCAGTGTGGAAAATGTTTTTATCGCCGGTGATGCCTATCGCGGTCCTTCTACAGTTGTAGAGTCTATCGCCGATGGGCAAGCGGTTGCGAAAGGGATTCTGGCCAAAGAAGGCATCGATCTTGAACGGGTTGAACCGGAAGATTATGAATTCGATTATGCCAACAGGATCAAGGAAATTCGTGCCAAAAAGGGTGTGATCAAACCTACTGTAGAAACTCTAAATACTGATGAAGAAATTATGGCAGAAACCAGGCGCTGCCTGGAATGTAATTTCATCTGTAACAAATGCGTGGAGGTTTGTCCGAATCGTGCGAACATTGCGATCAAAGTTCCCGGATTCAAGGACGAAAATCTTATCCTGCATCTGGATGGATTTTGCAACGAATGCGGAAACTGCGGAACATTCTGTCCCTACGATGGTGCACCTTACAAGGACAAGCTCACTCTTTTCTGGAATGAAGAGCATATGAAGGTAAATCCGAATAATGGTTTCAGGCTTATTTCGGAAGGAAATGGTGTGCAGTTCAAATTGAGACTGGCAGATCAATCGTACATTTTGAAAATGGATAAAAGCGGAAAACTGAAAAGTTTAGAAACCGAAAATCAGATCAAATGTAAACAGTCGTTCGATGCTATACTGGATGTGATCTGGACGACGTATAAAAATTATGGATACCTTTTTGTATAATAAAAGCGTCTTTCAGAGGAATCTGTTAGCTTCACTTTCGAAGAATCTCGTGGAATTACTTTTAGCTTTGCATTATAAGATAGAGATTCTTCCTGAGAACAACGTGAAAGAAACGTCAGAATGACGAAATGTTGAAAAGGTTGCAGTAGTAGGAACTGTTACACTTAAAGCCTTTTCAATGGTTGGATGAAAAGAATAAGTGAGAAAAAGTCTTGAAATATGTGAGCAAACTCTGAAAAGCTCTCTTCCAAAAATTCTTACATTTGAGACTTTCAGAGTTAAAGACAACCTTGAAAGTGCTAAGCGGGAAGAAGCTTTGGAAGAAGCCTGCCAAAGGCAGATAAACCTTTTCAAGGTTTTTTTAAAGGAAATTAAATGAATGTATTTAAAAAGATCAGGGAACTTTCCCTGCAATACGAACAGGAAACAGCAGAGTTTCTAGCAGAAATGGTGCAGACACCTTCCTTCAGCGGTAAGGAAAAAGCGATGGTGCATCTGATCAAGACTCAGATGGAAAAAGAAGGTTTTGAAGAAGTCTGGCTGGATAACCTGGGAAGTGTAATTGGCCGCATCGGCAAGGGAAAAAGATTGATCGCTTTCGATGCTCATATCGATATGGTTTATCCCGGTAATCCAGATAATTGGGACTTCCCGCCTCATGCCGGAAAGATCAAAAATGGCAAAGTCTGGGGTCGTGGCGCTTCCGACCAACTGGGCGGCATGGCATCAATGATCACAGCCGCAAAAATTATCAAAAAATTGGATTTGAACGACGAATTCACGATCCTGTTTACGGGCACTGTGATGGAAGAAGATTGTGACGGCATCGCCTGGGAACATTTGATCAAAGAGGACGGCATCAAACCGGAACTGGTCGTGAGTACAGAGCCAACCAGCCTGAATATCTATCGTGGTCATCGCGGCAGGATGGAAATGACCATCGAGGTAAAAGGTGTTTCCTGCCATGGTTCTGCGCCGGAACGCGGAGTGAATGCAATCTACAAAATGGCAAAGATCGCTCTGGAAGTGGAAAAGCTCAATGAGTGCTTGGCGAATGATGATTTTCTGGGTAAAGGAACGATTACGACCAGCGTCTTTGAATCAGGATCTCCCAGCCAGTGTGCTGTCGCAGATTTTGCCAGAATCCAGGTCGATCGGAGATTGACTGCGGGAGAAACAATGGAAATTGCGGTGGGAGAACTGGAAGATTGCTGCCAGCGAGCCGGTGTACCTGAAGCTGAAATAAAAGTTTTGAACTATGAAGAAGCAGCCTGGACAGGAAAAAGATATCCGGTACTGAAATACTTTCCAACCTGGAAATTAGATGCCGGTTCTCCGTATCTGAAAGATGCTGTGGAAGCTTACAAAGCAACTCTGGATAAAGAACCGAAAGTAGATAAATGGACTTTCAGCACGAATTGCGTGTTTATCATGGGCAAGCATCCCGAGATCAAGTGTATCGGATTGGGTCCCGGTGACGAAGACCAGGCTCATGCATCCAATGAAATGACCCGAGTTTCCGATTTGAGCGCTGCTGCCGCTTTTTATGCCGGATTGGTAGCAAAGATGAACGGAAAATAGCCACGAAGACACGATGGCACGAAGGACACGATAGGAGATGATATGTGTTTGGATAAATCCAGATATGATTTTATTAATTGTTATTACCTTTTTGTACTTAGCAACAGAAAAAGTAAGAAAATAGTGACCTTCGTGTCTTAGTGCCTTGGTGGCAAAAGGAGAAAATATGAACGAAATTATAAACAAAAAATTAGCTGAGCTAAAACAGCTAAAACCCGAAATGCTCGGAAAGGATTTCCTTTTAACCTGGGAAAAATCTCTAGACGACATTAAAGCTACTGTTCTGGTAGCAGAGATCATCAAAGAAATGCATAAATCCAACATCGCCACAAGAATTTTCGACAGTGGATTAGGTGCTTCGATCTTTAGAGACAATTCCACCCGAACGCGCTTCAGTTTTGCTTCAGCCTGTAATGCTCTTGGTTTGGGAATTCAGGATCTGGATGAAAAAAAATCTCAGATCGCACATGGCGAAACAGTTCGTGAAACTGCCAATATGATCTCTTTCATGGCAGATGTTATCGGTATTCGCGATGATCTGTTCATTCACGAGGGAGATCGTTATCAGCGGGAAGTGGCAAACGCTGTTCAGTTCGGATTTGAAAAAGGAATTCTTCATCAGCGGCCTACCGTTATCAACTTGCAGTCCGACATCGATCATCCCACCCAATCCATGAGTGATCTCTGCAAGATCAAAGATTACTTTGGCGGATTGGAAAACATAAAAGACAAGAAGCTTGTGATGAGCTGGGCTTACAGTCCCAGCTATGGAAAACCGCTTTCGGTAGCTCAAGGAATGATCGGTTTAATGACGAGACTTGGCATGGATGTTACATTAGCACATCCGGAAGGCTATGATCTACTACCGAATGTGAATGAATTAGCTGCCAGGCAAGCCAAAGAAAGTGGTGGAAGTTTTAAGATCACTCATGACATGAAAGAAGCTTTCCAAAATGCCGATGTTGTCTGCCCCAAATCCTGGGCCTCGTTCAGCGTCATGGAAAAGCGACGCGATCTGCTGCATGCATGCGATCTGGCAGGATTGGATTTGCTGGAAAAAGAATGCCTGCTGGAAAACAAGCAACACATGGATTGGGAATACAATAACAAAATTGCCGCACTCACCAATAAAGCACTTTACATGCATCCGCTGCCGGCAGATGTAACAGGCTTGAATTGCGATCATGGCGAAGTTACTCGAGAAATTTTTGATGCCAATCTTTATGATACCTACACTCAGGCCAGTTTCAAACCGGTTGTCATTATAGCGATGATCTTCCTGGCAAAGGTGAAAGATCCTGTGAAGAAGTTGGAAGAGATGGTGATGGGAAGCAGGAAGAGGATGTGAGAGAAGAGGCAAGTTGCAAAGAGGCAAAGAGGCAAAGAAAAAAATGAATGAAGAAGGAGGAAACATGAAGATCAAGACTTTTAGAGATTTGAAAATCTGGGTGAAAGGAATGAAGATTGTAAAACAGACTTACAAATTAGTATCAGCATTTCCTAAATATGAAGAATATGCTCTATCTTCCCAAATGAGAAGAGCAGCTGTCTCGATTCCTAGCAATATTGCTGAAGGTTTCGGTCGGAAATCCAAAAAAGAATTTCATCAATTCCTTCATATAACTCTTGGTTCTTTATTTGCATTAGAAACACAAGCAGAAATTGCCTTTGAACAGAAATATATCAAAGAAAATGAGTTCGAAGATTATTATGAGCTTTTAAGAGAAATGGAAAGAATGCTTTGCAGTTTTATAGAATCAAACCAGAATCTCTTTCAATAAAGGAAAAGATGCTGTGAGAATTTTTTTCATGTTCTCTGCCTCTCTGCGTCTTTGTCTCTCTGACTCTAAAAATTTTGAGGAGAAAATAAAATGAGTAAAAAAACAAAAGTACAAGTATTGCAAAACACCATTCAGCGCTGTCGGGAAAAGCATATCATCATCCCGACTTATGAGCAGATGCGGAATCCCGAATTGATCCCGCAGAAGATCAAAGATGAACTGAAAAAAATCGGACTCTGGGATTTGAATTCCCTCAATCTTTTCCGACTCACCTGGAAAAACGAACCGACCAGACAAGGTGGCGGATTTAGCAAAGTAAACTATCTGGAATTGCCTTCAGAACTCACCGGGGTGAAGGCTCGTATCTTCATCCTGATCGGAAAATTCTTTCCCACCGGTGCACATAAAGTTGGAGCTACTTTTGGCCCTCTGGTAGAAAAACTGGTGCAGGGCGAATTCGATCCCACTACCCAGAAAGCGCTCTGGCCTTCCACCGGCAACTATTGCCGTGGCGGTGCTTATGATTCCTATCTGCTGGGCTGCCAATCGATCGCTGTGCTGCCGGAAGAAATGAGCCAGGAACGCTTTGACTGGCTGCATGAAGTGGGTGCGGAAGTTTATGCAACTCCCGGCTGCGAAAGTAATGTGAAAGAGATCTACGACAAAGCCAAAGAACTCTGTCATGCCCGTCCCGATGAGATCGTTAACCTGAACCAGTTCAGCGAGATCGGCAATGCCATCTGGCATTATGCTGTCACAGGACCTGCCATGGAAGAAGTATTTGAAGCTGAAAAACGCGAAAATGACCGATTTGCAGCACTTTTCCTCACGCAAGGATCTGCCGGTACGTTAGGTTCTGCGGAATATCTGCGGGAAAAATATCCCTCCTACAAAGTGGGAGCCGGCGAAGCTCTGCAATGTCCGACTCTGCTTTACAACGGCTATGGCGGACATCGCATCGAAGGCATCGGCGACAAACACGTTCCCTGGATCCACAATATCAAAAATATGGACATGGTCGTGGACATCGACGATCAGCCAAATATCGATATTATGCGGCTGTTCAACGAAGAAGCAGGTCACAAGCTGCTGCGTGAAAAAGGTGTTTCCGAAGAGGTCATCAGCAAGCTCGATCTGTTGGGCATTTCCTCCATCGCCAATCTGATGGGAGCGATCAAGATGGCAAAATACTACGAAATGGATGAAAACGATACTGTCTTCACAGTCGCCACCGATTCCATGGAAATGTATCAATCCCGTCTGAAAGAAGAACGTGCCAAACGCGGAGAATACACTTTCACCCAGTCTGCCATCGATTTTGAAAAAGCTCTCATGGGTTTATCGACAGATTACATGCTGGAAATGAGCTATTATGACAAAAAACGCATGCATAACCTTAAATATTTTACCTGGATCGAGCAGCAGGGTAAAACTGTGGAAGAATTGAACGCCCAATGGTATGATAAAAATTACTGGAAAGATCAGTTCGATAAAGTGAATGAATGGGATGAAAAGATCAGGGAATTTAATGATAAAGTCGGCTTGATGAAACAGTATGAATAAAAAGTCGTTGCCTTGAAACAGGTGAAATTCAATTTTGAACAAAAAAATAATATGGGGTAATAAATGTCGAAATTAGCAGTGATCGCCATTGGCGGAAATTCGCTGATCAAAGACAAACACCGTCAGACAGTCGAAGATCAGTATGATTGTATCGTCGATACTGCGCGTCACATTGTGCGGCTTATCGAGAAAGGAATAAATGTGGTCATTACTCATGGAAATGGTCCGCAAGTCGGGTTCATACTTCTGCGTTCCGAAATCTCCAAAAATCAAATCCATGAAATCCCCATTCCGTCTGCAGTTGCAGATACTCAAGGGGCTCTCGGCTACCAGATACAACAAGCTGTCCAGAATATTCTGAAAACCAAAAATATCAAAAAAGATATTGTTACTTTAGTGACGCAGGTCTTGGTGGAAGCTGATGATCCAGCCTTCCAGAATCCCAGCAAACCGATCGGACCTTTTTTAACAAAGCAGGATGCCGAATCGAAAAAGACACAATATGGCTGGCATGTGCTGGAAGATGCCGGACGCGGCTGGCGTCGAGTGGTAGCTTCACCTTTGCCGATCGAGATCGTGGAACTGGAATCTATCAAAAGCTTGATCGAAAATGATGTTCTGGTTGTGGCTGTAGGCGGCGGCGGCATTCCGGTGATAAGAAAAAAAGATGGTTATCTCGAAGGCGTTCCCGCTGTGATTGATAAGGATCGGGCTTCTGCTCTTCTGGCAGAAAATCTGAAAGCAGATTATCTGATCATTTCCACTGCCATCGAGCAGGTGTATCTGAATTTTGGTAAAGAAAATGAAAAAGCTCTTTTCCAAGTAAATTTGGCAGAAGCAAAACAGTTTTGTAAAGAAGGACATTTCGCCAAAGGCAGCATGCTGCCCAAGATGGAAGCAGCTATTCAATTTCTGGAAAACGGCGGCAAAGAAGTGATCATCACCACTCCCGAAAAACTGGCTGATGCTGTAGATGGCAAAGCAGGGACGAGAATTGTGGGTGAATAGCGACCAAAATGATAAACCTTGATGAAAGAAACCTTGAAAAGGTTCCTGTCAGCGGAACTTTTTCAACTCAATCTTTTCAATGGTTGGCTTGTAAATGAAAAGAAACCTTGAAAAGGTTCCTGTCAGCGGAACTCTTTCAACTTAATCTTTTCAATGGTTGGTTTGTGAATGAAAAGAAACCTTGAAAAGGTTCAGCGGGAAGAAAAGCCTTGTAAACCTTTTCAAGGTTATTAAAGGTAATTATGAAAGAAAATAAATTCTACTTCGAATGCACTACCTGTGGTGCTAAATACGAGCAGGATGAAGCAGCCTATATCTGTCCGAAATGCGAGCAGGAAAACACGCCCGATCTTCCACCCATAGGCATTCTCAAAACACTTTATCATTATGGCAGGATCAAGCATCTGGCTAAGCAGCACAAACTTTTCGATAAGCTGAAAGATAAAGAATTTCAGGAACTTCTGCCAATCAATTCTGGGCGCAGTCTTTCCTGGCTGAAAATCGGCAAAACCCCTCTTTACGATATATCTTCCGCAAGCGTCCCCTTTCATAAGGGGGAACAAAAGGTAGTTTTCCGGTTTTATCTAAAAGACGATTCCCAGAATCCTACTTTTTCCTTCAAAGATCGTGCTTCGGAACTGGTTTGTGCAGTTGCCAGGGAAAAGGGATTCGATACGATCGTTGCAGCTTCCACCGGCAATGCCGGCTCTTCTCTGGCTGGAATTTGTGCTGCTCAAAACCTGCAAGCAGTCATCTTCGTTCCTGTTTCTGCTCCCCAAGCCAAACTCACCCAGATCTGCATGTACGGAGCTCGTATCATTCCTGTGGATGGTACTTATGACGATGCTTTCGAACTGAGCATCGAAGCCACAAAAAAGTTCGGCTGGTACAACCGCAACACTGCCTACAATCCTTTCACGATTGAAGGCAAGAAAGTCGTTTCATTTGAACTCTATCAACAACTAAAACGAGAGACCCCCGACCGTATTTTCGTACCGGTGGGCGACGGCTGCATCATCAGCGGAGTTTTCAAAGGATACGAAGATCTGCTCAAACTCGGTTTGATCGAAAAAATGCCGATCATCGTGGCTGTGCAATCCGCAAAAAGTGACAACATCGTCCGCAATCTGAATTCCGATAAATTCATTTCCAAACCTTCTCAAACCATTGCCGATTCCATCGCTGTAGATCTGCCGCGCAATTTCTGGATGACTAAAAAATTCATCGAAGCATATCAGGGTGAAGCAATAACTGTGACTGACGAAGAAATTCTGGCAGCTTCCAAAACTCTCAGCACAAAAACAGGTATCTTTGCTGAACCTGCTGCTGCTGCCGCTTTTGCCGGATTAATCAAATATTCTGATTTGAACAAAATCGCAGATAAATCCAAAAATGTAGTTCTGCTGACCGGCAGCGGCTTGAAAGATCTGGATGCCGTTCAAAGCCAGATTAAAATCCCGAAACCGATAAAATCTTTATCCGAATTGAAATTATGAGTTGACGTAAAATCAAAATTTGAACCTGTCTCATTCAGGAGGTTTGGAATGAAAATTAGAAATATTATTTTAATATTAAAAAAACTAATTTTACCCAAACTTCGAATTGCCTTTAATAAACGCATTGAAGAAATGGAATTTTTTGAAGACCTTCAGGCAATCAAAGAAAGAGAATTTGAACCAACAATTACTTTTGAAGAATTAATCAAAGATCTAAAAAAAACAAGGAAATATATAAACATATTTTAAAAATTGCTCTTGTGGAGAAATCATGAAAAATATTAGAAAATTCGATGCCGTTCCCAAACTGAATGGCTCCTGGAAATTCATTGATGATTATTCCTATCCGGAAATGTTATTCGGGCAACTGCTCTATTCCACCTGTCATCACGGCATCATCAAGGAGATCAAATTCCCCGAAGGTTTTGATCTCCAGGAATTCACGATTATTTCAGCTGCAGATATTCCCGGTGAAAATATCGTTCCCGAACCGGAATGTGACCAGCCCTTCATGGCAGAAAAAGAAGTATTTCATTTCGGTCAGGTGATTCTGGGAATCGCTCATCCGAACCAGAAAATCCTCAAAGAATTCATCAAAAAAACAGTTGTGGAATATGAGGAATTATCCGCCATTACAGACGTCAAGGAATGCCTGGATGACCCAAAAAATGCTTTTGGCAACGAACTGATCATCGATCACAGCAGAAACATTCAGATCGAATCGGATTGGATACATCACAACAAAATATATTACACTCCTCATCAGGAGCAGGCATACTTGGAAACGCAGGGTATGATCGCCATCTGGAATGAGCAGGAAAAAGAGATGTTCATACGTGGCACTGCGCAATGTCCGTTTTTCGTAAAAGAAGGCGTGGAAGCTATCATGGGAGATATTGCCAGGATAGTAGATTTCGAATGTTCAGAAGGAATTGGCGGCGCCTTTGGCGGCAAGGAAGATTTTCCCAGTCTGCTGGCAGGAATTACAGCTCTGCTTTCTTACAAAAGCGGCAAACCTGTCAAAATCGTGCTGGATCGTTCGGACGATATTCAGATCACCACCAAGCGTCATCCCAGCCGAGTTGAGATCAAATCCTGGACAGATCCCAAAAGCAAAAAGATCAAGAAAATCGAAATAGACTACAGGTTGGATGCCGGCGGTTATCAAACGCTTTCACCGGTAGTTTTATCACGCGGAGTTCTGCATGCCGTCGGTGGTTATGATATTCCAGACAGCTTCATTCGCGGTCGCCTGCTGCGCAGCAATACACCATCCAACGGAGCTTTCCGCGGTTTCGGTGCTCCGCAGGCTTTTGCTGCCATCGAAGCTCACATCGATAATATTGCATTTGATCTGGAAATCGATCCGGTTGCCTTCCGCCGTATAAATCTTTTCAAGATCGGCTCGGAATTTCCCAGCACTCAAAAAATCACGGAAGATCATCTTCACGATTGTCTGGAAAGAGTGATTGATAAATCAGATTACTTTAAAAAAGTTCAGGAATTTCAGGAATGGAATAAAACTCACAAAGATAAAAAGGGAATTGGAGTTTCGGTCGGATATCACGGCGGCGGCTATACCGGGAACGGCGAGAAAGTATTGAATTCTGAAGTAAAAGTGGTCATCTGCAAAGATGCTGTTGTAGAAATTTACGTAGCCAATACCGATATGGGACAGGGCGCTCACACCACTTTGGCACAGATGTTCTTTGAAGCGATCGATCACCCGCATGAAAAATGCCGGGTGCAGCTTCCCAATACAGCCAAAACTCCCAACAGCGGTCCCACCGTTGCTTCCCGCACAATTTATATAATCGGTAATATGCTGCACGATATGGCTTTGGAGATCAAAGCAGAACTCGGTTTTGAAAATCTGGAAGAATATGTTGTCTCACATCAGGATGATTTTCCCAGAGAATACCGCAGATTTTTTCAACCCGATCCATCCGTGCAATTCGATGAAGAAACTTATCAGGGAACCGGCTACAAAGATTATTCCTGGGCTGCCTGTGCCACAGAAATTTACTATCATGCCGACACTTACAAGGTGGAATTGAAGAAAAGCTGGAGTGTGCTGGACGTGGGAAAACTGGCAAATCCCAAAATTGCCATGGGACAGGCAGAAGGCGGCATCGTGCAGGGTCTGGGTTATGGATTATGTGAATATTTCTACAAACCCGGCTTTGGCAGAATGCACGGATTTACCGATTACACGCTGCCCACCAGCATCGACATTCCCGAAATGGACATCGAGTTCATTCACACAGATAGTTCCATTGCCAAAGGTCTGGGCGAGATCCCTATGGATTTTCCTGCTCCTTCCGTGCGGAATGCAGTGCTGTTTGCTTTGGGTGTGCAGATCAATGAATATCCCATGACACCGGAGAATATATTTAATAATCTTCATAAGCCACAGTCTTTCACAGACGGACACAGACAATAGTTTTTTGGGGAAGAAGTAATGAAACCAAATTATTTGTATGAGGATATTACAGAAAATATAATACGTTGTTTTTATAATGTTCACGATGAATTGGGACCAGGATATTTGGAATCCGTTTACGAAAAAGCTTTGATTTATGAATTAAAACAATTCGGATTCACCGTCGAGTCTAAAAAAGCAATTCAAGTAAAATACAAAAATATCATCTGCGGGAACTTCATAGCTGATATTATTGTAGAAAATAAGGTTATCATTGAAACAAAAGCTGTTAGCTGTTTATTAGATGCACACGAAGCTCAACTGATAAATTATTTGCAAACTACTGGGATCAAAGTGGGAATGTTGATCAATTTTGGAGCAAAATTTGAATTCAGAAGAAGAATATTCACCAAAGATTATTTTGAAAAAAAAGTCAGTGAAGAGTCAGTACAAGTCAGTGGCAATAAAGAGGAAAAAATATGACAATAAATTTCAAATTAAATGGCAAATCTGTCTCGATCGATGTCGATCCGATGAAACGATTGCTGGATGTATTGCGCGAGGATTTCCAGCTTTTGGGAACAAAGGAAAGCTGCGGCGAAGGGGAATGCGGCGCCTGCACGGTTCTGCTGGATGGTAAACCGGTAACAAGCTGCATCGTTAATGCTATTCATGCAGAAGGAAAAGAAGTGATGACATCCGAAGGAATTGCGAAAGAACCTCTGGGAAAAATGCTGATCGAATGTTTCGATGAAACCAATGCCGTTCAGTGCGGCTTTTGCTTTCCCGGTTTTTTAGTCTCTTCTTACTACTATCTGCTCAACGATGGCGAACCGAATCTGGAGAAGATCAAAAAAATACTCTCGGGCAATATCTGCCGCTGCACAGGTTATCAGAAAATATTTGAATCAGTAATTTTGGCTTGCCAACGGAAATAGTTTTATTGGAAATCATTATCCGGCGGGAATAAAAATTGCAACTTGATATATCAGTTATTTTTATTTTTGAATATTTATAAAGGTAGGTAATAATGGATTTTTGTAAATCGGCTGGTCTATCCGATTTGTTGATGATCTTACAGGAAAAAAACGATAACCGTTATTTTTTGGCAGGTGGAACAGATATCAATGTACAGATAAAAAATGGTCTTATCAAAAATAGCCAAATCATTTACATCAATCATATCAATGAACTGAATGGAATTTCAGACGGTGAGTATGCAATTTCGATCGGTTCCACAACCACTTTTCTTGATATTCTCAATTCCCCGATTATCGGGAAATATTTTCCCTATTTTAAACATTCACTTGATACATTTGCTTCTCCTATTCTGCAGACATCTGCCACGATTGGCGGCAACATCGCCAACGGTTCTCCCACAGCAGATGTATTGCCTCTGCTTTTAGTTCTGGATGCAAAATTAGAATTGATCTCGCAACATAATTCACGTCATATAGCTATTTCAGATTTTTTTACAGGTTACAAGAAACACGTCATGAAGCCGGAAGAAATCATTTCCCGCATAATCATTTTGAAAAATGCAGAAGAAAGCTACAAAACATTCTACGAAAAAGTGGGAGCACGCAAGTCGCTAACTATCGCCAAAGTCGCTTTGGCTGGCTTAAAAAAAGAATCTTTTCACAAAATTTCTGATATTAAACTGGCTGTGGGCAGTTTAAACGAATTTCCCCGCAGGCTATCCAAAATCGAAGATTATCTGCTGGGTAAGACACTCACAGAAGTTGATTATCTAAAAATTGAAGAAATCTTGACCCAGGAGATTACGCCTATCACAGATCTGCGCTCCGATAAAGAATACCGCTTTCACGTCTGTGCCAATCTGATAAGAACCTTTTTAAATAACTAATCTTCTCCCAGCTTCAAATGCTCTAAAAAGAATTCCAGCGATCCCTGATCAAACCTCAAGCGATGACGCGGATCAAAAGATTTGTTATTCTGATCCCTCAACTCCAGATGCAGATGAGATGCTTTGCCGCTGTTGCGGATATTTCCGGTGAGACCGGTTAATCCGACGATTGTATTACCATAAACTTCCTGCCCCGTTTCCACGTAAATATCATTCAAATGAGTGTAAATGCTCTCGATTCCTTCAGGATACAAAATGCGAACCGTTTTACCGTATTCTATCTTCATTATATCTTTCGTGCCGTCCGGCTTAGTATATTCTGCTTCCACCAGAAAATGCGGATTATCGCTGGCTTCTGTAACAATTCCAAAATCTGCCAAAGGAAATACCGGCGTGTTTTCGGGAACGTAAAGATCGATTCCTTCGTGAATTCTCTTTTTTTCTCTGGTTCCGCGGCTTGCTCCGTAATGGTCTGCCCAGCGGTTACTGATGAATTTCTCAATCAATTCGGAAAAACTTCTGCCATCATTAAAAGGTGATTTATAATTTTTGAACCGATCGATAAATTCCTGCGTAACCACTAGCGTCGGTTCATGCAGAGATTTGGGGGATAAACGCAGCAAAGTACTATCCTGAAAAGCGATTATTGTGATGTTGTCTATTTTATTATTAAGATATCTTATGACAAAAAAATCAATTAAAATGATGATCAACATGATCAGAAAAATGACTATTCTCAATAAATCTGAATTTACCTTTTTCATACTGCACCTTCCATCAAGTTTATTAGAGTCAACTTGTAAATCTTGCTTATAATGACAACCGAATTTTTGAGTATTTTTGATTAATCCGATGCAACATCTTATAGTAGCTTGATTTCTTTGTCTTCAACTTATTATCATATTTCAGGATTCGAATCGATCTATTTTTATATATAACAGGAAAATAATTTCTTAGAAGTTCATTCTGCTTGACAGCAAAACAGACCCATAAATATTTTGTCCGGTCTCGATCATAAGTTATAGAAGAATAAAGGAGAAAGCATGAAAACTGTTGCACCGAAAGCTGATCAGATCCAGCAGGACTGGTATCTGGTAGATGCAACCGACATGGTGCTTGGAAGGTTAGCCACACAGGTCGCGTCCATCCTGCGTGGAAAAAACAAACCTTACTTCAGCCCACATCTGGATACAGGTGATTACGTCGTTGTGATCAACGCCGAGAAGATACGTCTTACCGGCAACAAAGAAAACAGAAAGATATATGAAAGATATAGTGGATATCCCGACGGTCGTTCCGAAGTTACATTCAAAAGAATGAAAGAAGAAAGACCGGAAGAGATCATCACTCATGCCGTAAAAGGCATGCTGCCAAAAAATATCCTGGGAAGACAGCTAATCCAAAAGTTGAAAGTTTACGCTGGTGATCAGCATCCACATGCAGGTCAGAAACCTCAGGAATTAGATTTAAAAAAGTAGGGAGAAATTTTAAATGCAATACTTTGATGCAATAGGAAGAAGAAAAAAATCCGTCGCAAGAGTTCGTCTAACTCCCGGAACAGGAAAAAGAGTTGCCAATAAGCGCACAATGAAATCTTACTTGGGAAGAGAAACTCTGGAAATGATCATCGAGCAGCCGCTCAAACTCGTTGAACTTTCCGATAAAATCGATGTAAATGTGAATGTGGACGGTGGCGGTCTTTCCGGACAAGCCGGAGCTATTCGGCATGGCGTTGCCAGAGCACTCTGTAAATACGACGAAGCTCTTCGCCCCATTTTGAAGAAGCAGGGTTTTCTAACGCGTGACCCACGCATGGTAGAAAGAAAAAAACCGGGTCAGCCCAAAGCAAGAAAGAGATTCCAATTCTCGAAACGTTAAAGATCTTTTTTAAAAAAATAGTAAAAAAGCTGCTTGGAAGTTGCATAACGGTGTCTCGAAAATATCGGGATTGATTTGCAGATAATTCCAAGCAACAAACAAAACCGTAATTAAGGAGAAATTAATGTCAGTTGTAACAATGAAAGCTCTTTTAGAGAGCGGTGTTCATTTTGGTCACCAAACATATAAATGGAATCCCAAAATGGACAAATATATTTTTATCAAGAGGAACGGGATTCATATTTTGGATCTTAAACAAACTCTCGATGCTGTCAACGAAGCCTTTATGTTCGTGAAGGAAATTGTCGGCAAAGGTGAAAATATCTTATTCGTAGGAACCAAAAAGCAAGCCAAAGAAGCAATCGAAGATGCTGCCAAAAAATGCGGTGCTTTCTATGTGAGCAATCGCTGGTATGGCGGAATGCTTACAAACATGAAAACCATCCGCAACAGCATCGAAAAACTCAATTATTACGAACAGATCGTGGAAGATGGAACTATCAATAGTTTCACAAAATTGGAAGCCACCAAGATGAAAAAGAACTATGATAAGATCTTAAGCGGTCTGGGTGGTATTCGGGATTTGGAAAGACTTCCGGGTGCAGTTTTCATTGTCGATATCATCAATGAACGAATAGCCGTGAATGAAGCCAGAAAACTGAACATTCCCATCATCGCCATGGTCGATACAAACGCTGATCCCGATCTGGTCGATTTTGTAATTCCCGCTAACGATGATGCCATCCGCGCGATCAATCTGATTTCCGATATTATGGCAGATGCTGTCATCGATGGCAAGCAGTCGTTGATGGAAGGAGCCGATATCACAACTCCGGAAGAAAAACAAAAAATTGATGAACCGAAAGAGGAAGAACCTATTTCTACAAAAGATAAGAAGGCAAAGCCCGACGAAAAGAAAAAAACAGTAAAAAAGAAAGAAAAAACTTCAAACGGGAAAAAAGATAAAACAGAGGAAAAATAGAGTTAAAGAAATCAATGAGATAAAGCTGATTTTTTCTCATTGGATTACAAAAAAGAAATTCTAGGAGATAGATATGAGTATTTCAGCAAAATTAGTGATGGAACTGAGATCTAAAACAAATGCAGGCATGATGGACTGCAAAAAAGCACTGATAGAAAATAAAGGCGACATGGAAGCCGCCGCTCTTTGGCTGCGCGAAAAAGGCATTAGCAAGGCTGCAAAAAAAGCCGGTAGAATCGCTGCTGAAGGCTTGGTCTTCGAAGCATCGAATGATAAAGTCGCCGCATTGGTTGAATTTAATTCCGAAACCGACTTTGTTGCCAAAAATGAAGAGTTTATCAATTTGGGGCAAAATCTTGCCAATCTCATTCTGCAAAACGAAATAACCACCGTTGATGAACTGAAAAATCTGGATTTGGATGGCGTATCTGTAGAAACAAAACTTACTGATTTAATTGCCAAAATCGGTGAAAATATGAATATTCGACGTTTGGCTCGCATCGAAGCTGACGGTTTCATTACAACCTATTTGCACATGGGCGGCAAGATTGGAGTCATCCTGAACCTGATAGGCGAACCTACGGAAGAAAATCTGAACAAATCTAAAGATGTAGCCATGCATGTAGCAGCTATGAGTCCCGAATTCCTGGATAAATCTCAAGTTACTGATGAAATAATCGAGCAGGAAAAAGCGATCCTGCGAGCTCAACTGCTGGAAGAAGGAAAACCGGAAAAGATAATCGAAAATATCCTGATCGGCAAGATGAATAAATTTTATGAAGAAAACTGTCTGCTGCAGCAGAAATTTGTGAAAGACGATAAAATAACTGTTGCTCAATATCTGGGTAGAGACCTGATAGTGAAAGATGTTGTTCGTTTCAAACTGGGTGAAGGTCTGGAAAAAAGAAATGAAGATTTTGCCTCAGAAGTAGCAGCGCAGATGAAGTAAAACCCTGATTTATTCAAAGAGGTAGTGTAATGCAGACATTTAAACCGGAGAAGATCCACACTCTCATCCTGAAGATGAGCGGAGAAGTGCTGGCTGGAAAAAAAGATTTTGGTATCGATTTGGAACGAATCGACACTCTCATCAATCAAGTAATTTCAATTCGTAAAATGGGTTATCGCATCGGGATCGTGCTGGGAGGAGGAAACTTTTTTCGAGGTGCTTCCCAGATCGGCAGCAATTTAAATCGAGTGGTGGCTGATAATGTGGGCATGCTGGCAACAATCCAAAATGCGTTAATTTTTTCTGATTTGATGAAATCAAAAAATTATCATACCGAAGTTTATTCAGCATTTCAAGTGGATAGAATTGCCAAATTCTATACTCCCAGTCGCGCCATTACATCACTAAATGAAGGTAAAATCTGCTTTTTTTGCGGAGGCATCGGCAATCCTTTTTTTACTACAGACACTACCGCCATTCTGCGCGCAATCGAACTGAAAGCTGATATCGTTTTCAAAGGCACCAAAGTTGACGGCGTTTTTACATCAGATCCAATAAAAAATAAGAATGCAAAATTTATTCAGGACGCAACTTTTGATATGGTCCTGGACAAAAAACTCAAGGTTATGGATATGACTGCTTTTTCTCTGGCTCGCGAAAACAACATGCCGATCAAAGTCTTCAACATCGAAAAAATTGGCAATCTGAAAGAAGCGATCACAAGTAAGGAATTTGGCACATTTATTCATTCGTGATAATGAGAAAAAAGCAATTGCATAATTGAATTTTGAATTACCTTATATCTAAGGAGAAATGATGGATGAAATAATTTTGAATACCGAAATGAAAATGGAAGCTGCTTTTCAAGCTCTTTTGCATAAATTCTCCAAAACCAGAACCGGAAGAGCAAATGCTTCTGCACTGGAAGATATCAGGATCGATTATTACGGAGCTTCCACTCCCATCAAACAGCTTTGCAATATTGCCATTCCCGAACCTCGTCTCATCGTCATCCAACCTTGGGATAAAACATCGCTTTCCAATATTGAAAAAGCCATTTTAGCCTCAAATATTGGAGTTACTCCCGAAAACGATGGCAATGTTATTCGACTTCCTTTTCAGCAACTAACAGAAGAAACGAGACGCGATATTGTGAAACAAATAAAAAAGATCGCAGAAGAAGCTAAAATTGAGATCCGCAATATCCGCCGCGAATCAAATGACACACTCAAAAAAATGGAAAAAGACAGCGAGATAAGTGAAGACGACCAACAACGAGGTCTGAAGGAAATCCAGGATCTTACAGATAAATGGATTGAAAAGATCTCGGAAGCATCATCATCTAAAGAAAAAGAAATAATGGAAGTTTAACAAAACTCCTTTATTGATCTGTAAAAAAAGGAGATTTTATGGCGTTCGTAATTACGTCTGAATGTGTGAAGTGCGGAGTATGTGTAGACATCTGTCCCACATCCGCGATCGAGGAAGGAGATGAACAATATGTTATAAACAGTGCCTGCATCGACTGCGGTCGCTGCCTGGATGTTTGTCCAATTGACGCGATCAAGGGTGTGAAAATAAACGGAAAATGATTTAAATACTGTAAAAATGGTTTTTCAAGCTCAGCTGGAAAAAAGCTGGGCTTTTTTTTATTGGATGATAATCTCGGCGAATCTTTGCCATGAATAGCGATTCCTCTGCGCAGCAATATTTTTTCTTAATGCAATTTCGTCCATTTCAAAATAATCTATAACTGCATCTGCAAAGTCTTCTTCAGATACTTCCTCAGCCACTTTACCTGTATTGCTGTCTATCACAAGTTCCGGCAAACCGCCCACGGGAGTGCAGACCGCTCCCAGTCCAAAATCGTAGGCAATTTGAACCACGCCACTCTGAGTTGCAGTTAGATAGGGCAAAGCTAAAACATCGGCTGCTTTGAAATAGAGTTCTACCTCTTCCCTGGCAACAAATCTATTATGGAAAGTCACATTATCTTGCAGACTCAGTTTTTCGATCAATTTGAAATAGATCAGATCATCCCCGTAAACTTCTCCCGCGATCAGCAGATGGGCATTCGGCATTTCTTCAAGAATTTCAGGAAAAGCATTGATCAGCAGTTCCAATCCTTTGTATGGTTTGATGTAGCCAAAGAACAGAATCACGATCTGGTCTGCTAAATGCAGTTTGCGTCGAGCCGAATCCCTCGTATAGTTTCCCAGATTATAGCAATTGTAGATCGGATGAAATCCTTTGATAATTTGTATTGTTGGAAACATCTTTTTTGCATCATCAAAAACAACATCGGATAACGTGATCAGAGCATCAGCATTATTCAAAGCATATTTTGTTAAACTCTTCGCCAGCAGCCATTTTTCATGGAATTTCAGATTATGAATCAAATAAAATACTTTGATATTTTTCTTTTTTAATTTACTGACAAGCCAGCCGAAACACGGCGCAAAAAAGGGAATCCAGTAGGGAATAATAATCAGATCCGGATACCAGGATGTGATCATTTTTAATGCTTTATACCAGGTTAACGGATTATATGGAACCAGCATCGATTCAATATCGATTTGCGGTTTATCATCACTGAACTCTTTCTGAGTTTTACCCGGAAAAAAAAGAGCAGGATATTGTTTGGATAAGGAAAACAATTTCACTTCGTGCTGTTTTTTCAGTTCAAAAGCCAGCATCTGAGAAAATTGAGAAATACCTCCCTTCAAAGGATAAGCCGGTCCCAAGATGCCGATTCTCATATTTCTAATTTAAACCTCGAAAAATTACATCAACTTTGTGTTTCATCCTGCTGCTCTTTTCTCTGTTTGTTGAATTTTTCACGTTCTTCTGACGAGATAACTACCTTAGTCATAAAATCATCGTATTGCAGATCAGGACACATTTCCGCGATGCTGTTCACAATTTCCAGCATATTGGGAAAGCTGATGGAAAAGGAAAATGCGTTTTCTTCTCCATTCAAGCTATACTTTAGAATGATCTGTCGATGTTTGTCATTGCTGAATTCCATTTTTTGTAGATCTTTCCATTGCAGTAAAACTTTTCTTTTTCCCAGATAATGAAATGAGATTCCATCTTCAGAAAAAACTATCACATTCATAGTAAATAGATTTTTCAAAACAGAATTGAGAGCCAGGAACATTATCACAAAAGGTGCGATTTTATGAAAAGTCGATGACTCTGCATCTATCTTATTAACAACCATCCAGATAGAATAGGCTATTGCAGCCGATGCCAAAATGAGTGTGAACCAGCGGACAAATTGATTGAATTTATACTTGCGGGGCAAGCCTTTTTTCTTGTTGATATCGATCAGTTTGTCAACATCATTCATCTCGACTCCTTCGCAGTTCTTTCAAAACCTTTTCCGGCGCGCTGTAAGTTCCAAAAATATCCATATCAAATCCATCGCCATGAAAGTCGCTGCCGCCGGTGCGGATCAGGTTATGCATCTTGGCAATTTCGTTGTAATGGATAACCGTTTCATCATTGCATTTGGCATAAAAAACCTCCATTCCATCCAAACCATAAGAGATGATATCGTAGATCATCGAATCGTCACCAAGCGTGTAAGGATGGGCTAAAACTGCAAGTCCGCTGGCTTGTTTTACCACCCGGATCGCCTCTCTGCTGGAAGGTGCAAATTTGGGAACATAGGCAAAACAATTCTCTCCGATATAATTATCGAAAGCTTCGTATTTGTTATTGCAATAACCCGTTTCGATAAGTGCGCGACAGATATGTGGACGTCCCAGATAGTTGTTTCTGCCTGCATAAGATTTTACTTGTTCGATATCAATTCTAATTCCCTCCTCATTCAACTTCTCAATGATCTGTTCAGCTCTGCCGTACCGGCTGTCGTAAATCTTTTTTAGAAGAGCTAATAATTCCGGATTTTTCCAATCGAAAAAATATGCTAAAATGTGAACATCACGCCCCTGTTCCAGCGTACTGATCTCAACGCCGGGAATCAGTTCCAGATCAAGTTCTGCAGCATAATTTTTAACCTGTAGAAAACCGTCTATATTGTCATGATCGGTGATGGCGATAACATCATATTCTCTATCCGCTGCAAGCTCCAGAACTTCTTCGGGAGAATAGAGCCCATCCGAAAAATTCGTGTGTACATGTAAATCAATCTTTTCCATCTATTTCCTTTTTTTCTTTTTTTCCTTTACTGTCCAAATTTTATCTGTCGTTATTTGTCAATTGAAAATGTTCTGATCAACTTGCCATCTATCTCAAATGATTGAAGTTAAAGTGTTTTTGACCTCACTATTTTTGCGCAATTATAGATTATCCCTTTAGAAAATCACAGAACATTGTCGATCTCTCTGCAAAAAAAATCAGTTGACCGATAAATCAAGTTTCCTTTAAAAAAACTATCAATTAAAAGAGTAGTTTTCATGATGAGAGGAGGAAGGGTGAAGATAGATTATTTTTTTCAGAAATCTTTTTACATCACTGCTCTGTTCATTCTGATTTTATTGATTTCCTGTCAGCACAAATATGATAAATTGAATCTGGAAATCTATCAATATCGGGATACTAAAAAACTGGTAAAATTTGTTTATGATTCGGCTGAACTTCTGAGGAAAAACAGCTCTGCTCAAATTGAACATTTTATCCAGAACAGAGAGGATTACAAATTTGAAGGTTACTATTTGTATGTTTACAAAATGGACGGCACCAATGTATTTCATTCCGGAATGCCCGAGTTGGAAGGCACAAATCTCATGAATATCAGAGATATAAATGGTAAAAAAATTGCTGAACTCGTACTGGAAGCTCTGGAAAATGAATATAATCCTCATGCCTGGGTACATTTTTCCTGGTGGCAGCCCGGCAAGTTCTATTCTGTTGCAAAATCTTCCTGTCATTTCAAGGTTACTGCCGAAAATGGAATCGAATATTTTGTGGGCGGTGGACTGGATTATCCGCAAGAAGAAAAGGAATTCATTCGAATCATTGTGGATACGGCAGCCCGGAGGCTGGAAAAAGAGGGAATCTCCAGTTTGCCGGTAATTGCCGATCCACGTACTCAGTTCAATTTCAGAGAGGTAAGAACTTTTGTAATGAAGCAAAATGGAGAAATCCTCATCTCACCGATTTCTGGTAATAATATATTCCAGTTTGATCTCATCAATTGCTCAGATGAAGTAGGACACAAACCATTTGCCAAAGCTATGGAAAATTTAAAAAATAATGATTCAACCTGGGAAGTATTTCTGGCAAAAAATCGTTATGAAAGAATTCCCGAAAAGAAAACAATGTATCTGAAAAAAGTAGAAGTTGGAAATGAATTTCTTATCGTGGGAGCGATTATCGATCTTCCCCAACCACCTTGGAGCGGATAATGAAAGAAACAAAAAATACTCATAAATTTGAATATAGCGTGAACGAAGTTCCACCACTGCAACATCTGTTAATTTCGGCAATTCAACATGTTCTACTTATGTTCGTTGCGCTGGCACTGCCGGTGTTATTTGCTCAACAGATAAACGCAGGACCTCAGTTTACTGCTTCCTTGCTCACCTTTTCCATGATCGCTGCCGGACTTGGTTCGATCATTCAATCGGTGGGACTTTCGTTCATCGGTTCGGGATATTTGTGCCCAAACGTCTGCGGACCGTCCTATCTTAGCTTATCTCTCTCGGCAGCCTGGATCGGCGGTTTACCTTTGATGCGCGGAATGATAATCATTGCCGGTTTTGTAGAGATGATCTTAGCCCCGATCGTGCAGAAGCTGCGAAAAGTTTTTCCAACTTATATCGTGGGTTTGGTGGTTGCCATGGTCGGCGTCAGCGTTATCAAAATTTCCGTGACTTCGCTGTTTGGTCTCACTTATCACAGCGATGCCATTAACAGCACCGATTTGATCGTCGGCTTTATTACATTATTGATCATGGTAATGGCAAATCTCTGGGGAAAAGGCATTATCAAAATGTATTGCCTGCTTATCGGAATGCTGGCAGGCTGGATTTTAGCATTGATTCTGCTGCCGGAAAACTGGCACAATCTGATGATCGTCTCAGATAAACCCGTCTTTGCGCTGCCGAGATTTTATCAGAATTTCTGGCAGATAAAGTTTAATCTTACGTTGCTTATTCCCTTTGTGGTCATTTCCATCAGCGGCTCGTTAAAATCATTTGGAAATCTTCTGGCAGCGCAAAAAATATCTGAGCCTGAACTGGAAAAAACCAACTTCGTACCGATCAAGAAAGGACTTCTCGCCGATGGATTTTCCACCGCTCTAGCTGGTTTTCTGGGTGGATTGGCAGTTGATACTTCTTCCAGCAATGTTGGTGTGGCTGGTGCCACTAAAGTTGTTAGCCGCTGGATCAGCGTAGCTGCCGGTGTTATTTTCATTATTTTAGCTTTCTTCCCGCAGATCACGGCAGCTCTTTCGGTGATGCCTAAACCGGTTCTGGGTGCCGCTATTATTTTTGCCGGTTGCTTCATGATCTGCACAGGACTGCTGGAAATGTTCAGTGAAGGCTGGGATCCCCGAAAAACTTTCGTAGCCGGAATTGCTCTATTTCTGGGATTAAGTACTGCTTTCCTGCCAGGTTTGTATGCTCGCGCTCCGCATTTTATTCAAACTTTTTTTACTGATCCGCTGCCCACTACGACGATTCTGGCTGTGGTCTTGAATCAGATATTTAATCTGGATCTATTATTCAAGAAACATAAAAAATAATCACTTCAACAGCAGCATTTTATTTGTTGCCAGCTCTTTATCTCCTGAGACAAGTTTGTACAGATAAACTCCTGATGGACAGGATTTGCCGGACGAATCTGTTCCATCCCAAATTATAGAATGCTGACCTGCTGACTGCTGATCGCTGACAAGCTCTTTTATCTTCTGACCTTTGGAATTAAAGATTTCGATAGTCGCAAACAAGGATGTTTGTGTTACGCTAAAGCTTATCTCAGTAGATGGATTGAAGGGATTGGGGTGATTGGAAAGTTGATAATATGATGGCGGCAGTTCGATTTCATGATCATCGGAGTGGACGTAGTTTTCAAAGACGAATTCATAATAATTCAGGCTGTCAGGTTCGATCGAGATCAGTGTATCGGGGAGTGAAGCTAAATTGTAAAGATGAATGCTGAAAACGTAATTCTTTCCGGGCATTTGGGCTTCGAAATATCCTGAAGCATCTGTTGTGATTTCAGGTCCATTGTATCCCAGATTGGGACTATAATCCAATTGAACATTTTCCACAGGATTCATCAATGAATCAAAAACAAATCCAGAAAACGTTCCATAAGAACTTACCGTGAAGGGATTTGAGCCAAGAGAGGGCTGATTTTCTTTTACCAGCAAGAAACTTTCATAATAAATTGGTGGACCGCTAAAAACTGCTAATCGCGCCAAAGATTGCCCTGTATCTGGCGGATTCACGTAATATCCAAAACTGATTTGATCAAAAATTTCCGGTCCCTTTGCAAATATGATGCTATCTTCTTCAGGATTTATAGCCAGAGGTTCCTGCAAGTCGGATTCATCAACTACAAAAACCATATTTGAATTGAAAGTAATTCCATCATTAAAATAGGCTGTCCCGGCAGATGTGGTCAGATAGGCACCATTCAGATCAAATAATCCAAAAATTTGATAATAATCATAAATTTCCAGAGTCCAGGAACCATCTTCTAAATACAGTTCGCTCAAAACTGCTGGTTCAAGCGGGTTGGCACATAACGAGCAAGTAAGAAACAACATAATAAATAGAATAACCTCTTTCATTGTTACCTCCCAAAAATTCCATCTATTCCTAAATTCTCCGTTTAGCTCAGGGAGTCAAATATCTATTTTTGGATATATTACGTCAAGCAAAAAGAATTGCAAAAACATCAGCAGGATGATTTTTATTTACAGAAATCAATTTTTTCAATCTATTGCTTTCATATTTGTATTTCAGAATTATGCAGATTGTATTACTGAAATTCTGGTTGAAGGATGGTAAGATTTTGAGCAAAGGTTTTGTGATGGCAGCGCTCAGTTATTTCCTGTGGGGAATATTGCCGCTTTACTGGAAGCTGGTGCAGGAAGTTCCCGCCTTTCAGATCCTTTGCCACCGCATTGTCTGGTCGCTCATTTTTCTGCTGATCATTCATCTCATCAGGAAAAAGCTGAATTGGCTGAAAGCTGCCTTCCGCCGTAAGAAAATCGTGCTTACTTTTCTGGCTTCTTCGCTGTTTCTTTCTGCCAACTGGTTCACTTATATCTGGGCAGTGAATAACGGACGCACCATCGAAGGCAGCCTTGGTTATTTTATCAATCCGCTTTTCATGGTGATTCTGGGCGTGATCTTCCTGAAAGAAAGACCGGATAAATGGAGCTGGATCGCAATTGGATTGGCAGCAGTCGGTATTGCTTATACCATCACAATTTATGGAGAGATTCCCTGGGTGGCGATCGTTCTTTCCTTTTCCTTCGGTTTCTACGGATTGCTGCGTAAAATCGCTCCGCTGGAATCTTTGCAGGGGCTCACCGTCGAAACGACTATTCTTTTTCTGCCGGCATTTGCTTTTCTGGTTTTTTTTGAAATTCAGGGCAACGGTGCATTTGGTCATCTGGCCTTGGACAAGAATTTTCTGCTTTCACTGGCTGGAATCGCCACTTCGGTTCCACTGCTGCTGTTCGCTGCCGGAGCGCGCCGCATTCAACTCACCACAGCCGGCATTTTGCAATACATTGCTCCCACTTTTCAGTTTTTGATCGGCTTGATCATCTTTAAAGAAGAATTCACGCGCCAGCGCTTGATCGGCTTTTCCTTCGTCTGGCTGGCGTTGATAATTTATACAATGAATAATGTGAGAAAGAGAAGAAGATCACTCTGAAAAGCCTTCTTCCGAAAATTCTTTTAATTAGGACTTTCAGAGTTGAAAAAATCTCGTTGCATAGCTCCGGCTGTACAACGTAGAAATGTGCAGCTCCCGCTGCCGAAATATTGATCAAGCGGTAGCCGGAGCTAAGAAAATCATTCATCCCACAGCGGGAACTGTGGGGTAGTGTAACACGTTTTATGAA
>NPIE01023148.1_pt1 | contig 27736 bp, 32 predicted proteins | sample 8637661 | NCBI WGS metagenome assembly NPIE01 (sample SAMN07420842, study PRJNA396082) | bioreactor metagenome | isolation source: sample BA12 brine-fed electro-methanogenic bioreactor BA | place: Japan: Kochi | collected 2016-12-09 | reverse complement strand
CACCGCCGCCAACCTCTTCGACGCGCTGAAAGAAGGCACTTACGGCAAGTATTAATCCGGGAACCGACAGACAGGAATTACGAACATGACAGTGAAAATCAGCAACAAGATCGTCGGCTACCGGGTAAAGAAAGCCGACACCGAGACGACGGGTGAGCACCAGGCGCCGGTGAAAGCCGACACCAAGCCGGTGGAGATGAACGAGAACATCGAACGCCCGGATTTCCTCCTGGGCACCACCTACAAGATCAAGCCGCCGGTGGCCGAGCACGCGATGTACATTACCATCAATGACATCCTGCTGAACGAAGACACCGATCACGAAAGCCGGCAGCCGTATGAAGTGTTCATCAACTCCAAATCGATGGAACACTTCCAGTGGGTTATCGCCCTCACTCGCGTTATCTCAGCGGTGTTCCGAAAAGGTGGTGACGTCACCTTCCTGGTGGAAGAGCTGCGCAGCGTTTACGACCCCAACGGCGGTTACTTCAAGAAGGGCGGTGTGTTCATGCCTTCACTTGTAGCCGAAATTGGCGCCGTGATCGAGAAGCACCTGAAGGCCATCGGCCTGCTGGAAAGCGACGAGCTGAGCGAGACCACCAAGCGCATCCTCGCTGAAAAGCGCGCAGAGTTTGAGGCCAGCCAGAACAAGGCCACCAACGACGACAGCGGCAGCGACTACCCCGCCAACGCCACCATGTGCGGCAAATGCAGCACCAAAGCGGTGATTGTGATGGACGGCTGCGCTACCTGCCTGTCTTGCGGCGACAGCAAGTGCGGTTAAGGTGATTGACCGCTGAGTGATGAAAAGGCCCGGTTGCGGAAGCTTCCGGGCCTTGCTGTTTAAACGCAGCAAACACAAGGAATGTTCATAGATCATGGCAAGGAATCAAGGCCAAGGTGGGCCGATTGAATCACGGCTAATCAGCTTATTGGCATCGTTGTTTTTCTCTATCCCAACAGCAGCCCTCATTTGGCTCTGGGTCAATTTGGAGTTAGCCATTTACTGGGATTCCTTTCTCAGTAGTGGTTACCTTGTCGCCTGTATTATTGTCTTCGCTGTGTTGGCCATACTGCTCCCGCAATTGTTTCCATCCATTCTCGCGTCCATTTGGCGGGGTTACATGTTTGATGCAGTCAGCGCACGCTTTGATCAGTTTTAATAGTGGCGTTATGAAGGAAATTCTTGTTGTTGGTTGTGTCTTGTTTTTGGCGGCTTGTAAATCAAGCAATTCCGATAATGACCAGCCAGATGTTGGCGCCGAAACAATCGCTCCTGAGGTAGGAAGCTGGATCAGGGCCTGCTCCCCAATTGATGATGTGATCACAGCAGAAATATTTTATGACGGCGAGTTATCCGCTCGGTGGGTAGAGCGACTCGACATCACAGAAAACGCTATAGTGGTCTCTCGATCCGTTTATGTTGATGAGATGTGCGAGACGCCTCTGTCCTTCGAGGACGGGCCGGGAATTGTACTTCAGTGTTTCGGGGAAACTCGTCAAAGAGTGCTGGTACAAGGCGTATACGAGGTGCTGAGCTTCCCCTACATTGATGACCGGTACAATCCCCAGGTTCCCGGAAGTTGTGATTTGCCAGCTGAGCCGGGCATGAACGTTTATCCGGTGGGTGATGTGCTCTACAGGGCTTACTATACGGACGCGATGAGCAGTGAACCCTCGGAACTGGTGGTCGATTTCAATCAGGTTTTTGAAAGGGTCCAGTGATCTGAATCGACCATTTTTCACCGGAAAGGGAACAATCTTTGGAAAGGAAAACCGTGCCTGCGTCAGCCCCTCTGGTCAGCATCATCACCCCCACCTTCAACCGTGAGCGCACCATCACGCAAGCGGTCGAGTCTGTCCTGGCCCAATCCTATCCCCACTGGGAGCTGATCATCGTTGATGATGGCTCCCGGGATAGCACCCGCGAGAAGCTGGCCAGTTACCTGGACGATGAACGCATCCACTACCATTTTCAGGAGAACCAGGGCCAGAGCATTGCCCGGAACCTGGCGCTTCAATATGCCCGGGGCGAATTTCTGTGTTTTCTGGATTCCGATGACCTGTGGGTGCCTGAAAAGCTGGAGAAGCAAGTGGCGCTTATGGAGGCTCACCCGGAGGTGGATGTCCTTCACAGTGATGAAATCATGATCGACGAGCAGGGCACGGAGTTGTCCCGCAAGAATATGCGCCGGTACTCGGGCCGGATTGCCCGCCAGATGCTGGTGGACAACAGCGTGAGCATCAACACGGTAATGGCGCGGCGGAAATGCTTCGATGCCATGGGCGGGTTTTCCGGTCGCTACGGCGTTGCCGACGATTACGACATCTGGCTGCGTTTTTCAGCCCGTTTCACCTTCCTGTATGTGCCCGAGTACTGGGGTTATTACCGGGTGATGGCAGACCAGATTTCCAGCGACAAGAAACGCCGATTTGCCGCCAACGAAGCGATCATTCGTGATTTTATCGAGGAATACGGAAGTACACTCCAACCCGGTGACATCCGCTGGGGTCTGGCCCGCTTCTACTGCCGGAAAGCCCGTCATTTTGCATCAGCAGGAGACTCGGCGACGGCCTGGGGCGCGGTTGCTCAGGCGTTGCGGTATGCTCCGCTGGATTCCGTGGTATGGCGCGCCGTTTATCGGGTGATCTTTCCGGGCAAAGGTCGCTAGAGCAATGAACCAAACACGATGGCAAACCCTGATGAGCGCTCTGGGGCTCCCGCCTTCAGAAGAGTGTTATCACGCACTCCATGCCGCCTACTCAGAGAAGCACCGGTTCTACCATACCGTCGATCACATTGATGCCATGCTTACCCACTTTGACGGCGTAAAGGAAATCGCTGAAAAACCGGAAGAGCTGGAGCTGGCCATCTGGTTCCACGATGCCGTCTACAAGCCCCTGTCGAAGACTAACGAGCTGGACAGCGCAAACTGGGCACAGACGTTCCTGGCTACTCACAGTTACGGTAAGGCAGGCATCGAGCGCGTGCACAACCTCATCATGGCCACCCTGCACAATGGCAACATCAAGACTCCGGACGAGCAGCTGATTGTGGATATCGACCTTGCTATTCTGGGCGCCCCGCCTGACGTGCACGATCAGTTTGAGCGTAACGTACGCAAGGAATACAGGCTGGTGCCCGGGTTTATCTACCGCAAGAAGCGTAAGGAGCTGCTTCGGTCCTTTCTGAGTAGTGGCAGCATTTATAACCTTGAGCTGTTTAACGAAAGATACGAAGATCAAGCAAAACAGAACCTCCACAGGGCCATTAGCACGTTATAAACTGCCCTGCGTAATCAGCGGATAAAAAGGACTTTCCATGACTCTCGGATGGGTAATTGCCGGCACAATCGGCCAGGTGCTTCTGGCCTACATGCTGTTTATTCTGGGCGTATTCGGTTTCAGCGCCGTGGGTAACACCCACCGCCCCACTCCGTTCGATTTCTCGGTACTCAACTCGGCCCTGTATACAGCGCCTGCAAGCTGTCTGATCAGTGCGGTGGTTGTTATTGGTCTCTACCGCTCTGGCGCGGGTGAAATGTCCTATCTCTGGTACGCGGCGCCGGTTCTGTTGTTTGCAAGCTACTGCCTGTACGTCAAGCTGTGTATCAAACGCCAGTGAGTGGCGTTATGTCGAAAATCTTCAATACCCGCTCGCCCGCAGTGATTATCGTGAAACTCCAACACCATTGGAGGACATGAACGATGACTGCACGCGCGAACTATATCGGCCTGGCACCCAAAGCCATGCAGATCCTGTTGAATCAGGAAGCCTATCTGAAAGAGCAGTTCAGCGACTCCAGCATCCTGAGCACGGCGTTGTGGGAGCTGCTGAAGCTGCGGGTTTCACAGATTAACCAGTGCGCCTTTTGCGTGGACATGCACAGTAAAGATGCCCTGGCCCAGGGCGAGACAGTGGAGCGTTTGATTGGCTTGAGCGCTTGGCGGGATATGCCGATGTACTCAGCCACAGAGCGCGCGGCTCTTGAGTGGGCGGAGCATCTTACCCAAAGCAAGCCGGTGGACGACCACTACTATGACAAACTGGCAACGGCCCTTGGCGAAAAAGGGCTGGTTGATGTAACCATCGCGGTGAACGCAATCAACAGCTGGAACCGGATCGTCAAAACCTTCAAGCCAGAGGTAGGCAACTATAAACCCCAGTAGCCTTGGCAAACCTGCATTCGACTTTCAGTTGTCCTGTCCATCGGGCCCGCTTTCGGCCTTTGTTCAGGGGGTTTGGTCTGCAGCTGTCTCAGAATCGGTAGCGGAACCTGTGGTAAAGCTGTTGCATTCTGAGGCGTGCAGCAGCATCTGGTTCAGTCTTGCGGGGGACGTACGAATCGGGGATATAGCAATTCCTGAAGGGGTGGTTGTTTTGCCGGTAGAGAAGGTGGCCGCCCAGGTATCACTGGCGCCGGGATCAGAGCTCGCGGGGATTCGCTTTCAGCCAGCCATCGGCTATGGCCTGATCCGCCAGCACTTTGGCCGGCCCACGGTACTGAACCGTGACCCGAGGCAATTGCCCGGTCTCATTCCGCTCTTTTCCCGCCTTAAAACCTGTTGCAACAACGTAAGCCGCGTGAGCACGATGCAGAGCTGGGCTGAGAACAACTTCCGGCTAACCCGGCTCATTCCCGACGCTCTGCAGCAGGCTCTGGACTGTATAAGAGACGATGCGGAACCGGGCTCGCTCACGCAACACCTGGAAATCAGTCAGCGCCATGTGGAACGCCTTTTCAAACACTGGATGGAAATGACGCCCAAACAGTACCAGCGCATTCTTCGGGTGAAACGGGCCATCAATTACATTCGTGAGCATGGCCAGGTTAACCTGGCCGAAGTCGCTCACCAGTTCGGCTTCAGTGATCAGGCCCATATGACCCGGGAGTTTCGTACGATTGCGCGCATCACGCCGGGCAAAGTGTAATCACTGGAAATGAGGCATGAGGACTGGAATCTCCCCGCTTATTTTTCGTAGCCTGTTATCAGGTTCATTGGCAGCCTCCCGACCAGGTCAGATCAGCAAATCAGGAGTTGTATCTCATGAAGGGAATCAGAAGCGCCTGCGCGCTTATTATCCTCACGTGTCTCTCGGCACTGACTCAAGCCGCCACCGCCGTCGAAATGGCCAGGCAAGCGTATTTCCTGATCGAGCGCGACCCTCTCGATCTCGATCAACGAGATGAAGCCAGTTACCTGATTCAGCGCGCCAATGTGTTGGACGGCGACGAGCCATGGGTGGCGGTTGCCCAATCCCGCCTGACTCTGGTGAGCGGCTACAAGGTTGGGCAACGACACGATCGCCGGGCCTACGAAGAAAGCGCCGTCAGTACCGCAAGGCAACAGGCAGAACGCGCAGTTCGTAATGGGCCGAACCTGGCCATGGCACACGTTCAGTTGGCCATGGTGCTCATTATTCAAGGCGAACTGCGTACGGCCTGGGATCATTTGAATACCGCAGACTCACTGGATGAACAGAGCTTCTACCCCTGGTACCTGCGGACGGTTATCGCGATACACCATAAAGACGAAAAATTCGCCGCAGAGGGTTTCAAAGAAATCGAGAGCAGAGCATCACAGAAGTATCAGAAACGGCTGTTGCTTCAGGAGCGCATGCGGTTGGCCAAGGCTACTAAAAACCTTGAGGAGCGGGATAGGCTGTATCGGGAAATGATCGATCTGGACCCGGACTATGCCTACGCCTGGGGCAATTACGGTTCATTTTTACTGGGCCAGAAACATTACCGGGAAGCCGTGCATAACCTGGAGCGAGCCGTAGAGTTGAAACCCTACGGGCTCGCGGTGAGCCAGTTAGCGGAGGCACGCAGGAAGCTGAATCAAGCGTTCTGATTTGCTTCAAACAGTCCAAACAACATCCTCATAATCAAATCGCACCTTCGGTAACTGCGCCGTGGTGTCCCAGACACTGCGATACCCCAGCGCCACGATGGCGGTGCTCTCCAGGCCAAGTTCCGGCAGTCCCAGCACTTCGTCGTAGGCTTTATGGTCGAAACCGGTCATGGGGCAGCTGTCGATCTGCATAGTGGCGGCAGCCGTCAGAAGGGTGCCCAGGGCAATGTAGGCTTGCTGATGTGCCCAGACTTGTTTCTCGGCCGCTGTTTTGCCCGAAAGCGCCTGTTTCATATGTTCCACATACCCGGCAATGTCGCTGGCCGGGACACCGCGGGTCTTCACGAACTGGTCTACGTAGCGATCAACGGTGTGGTCGCCAATCTCTGTCTGAGCCGCGAAAACGATCAGGTGGGAGCAGTCCAGCACCTTTTGCTGGCCGAATGAGTGAGCCAGCAATGCCTGCCTCACCGCCCTGCTCTCCACTACTAGGAGCTTGTAGGGCTGCAGACCGTATGACGAGGCACTTTTCCGTACCGCGTCCAATAGAGTTTCGACAGCACGGGTATCGAGCTTTTCCGGTGAAAATTCGCGAACGGCGTAGCGCCAGTCCAGGGCTTGGTGGATATTCATGGTGATGACTCCCTTAGCAGTGACGTGTTGCTGGCTACTCTAGGGCACGGTTATCTATCGAAAAACAGAGAATCCTGAAGAACACTTTTTCCAATATGGAAACAGTTTTCCAACAACGGTCACCGGGTAATCGTGACCGCTCATTCCCAATACGGCTTGTCGCCGAGGTGTTGATCAATATGCTCCAGCAACAACCGCACTTTGGTGGGCTGTTTTCGCCCCGGGGGAAACAGCGCGAACACGGTATAGGGCTGGGGTGGGTATTCGGGAAGTAAGGCCACCAGCGCCCCATTATCCAGGTCCTGTTGCACCAGGAAGCGCGGCACCAACCCCACCCCCGCGCCGTTCAGCAGGCTTTGCCGTATGGCCAGACTGCTGTCGGTACGGTAGTTGCCGCTCACGACGACTTCTTCATCGCCCAATGCCCATATCCGGGGCCGGTCATGAAGATTGAACATCAGGCAATTCTGTTCGGCCAGGTCGGCGGGTGCATGAATGGCGGGCGAATGCTCCAGGTAGCCCGGCGCAGCACAGACAATATTCCGGGACTGCCTTAGCGGTTTGGCCAGCAGGCTTGAATCCGCCAGAGTGCTCCGAATGCGAATAGCCATGTCCACACCCTGCTCCACCAGGTCCACCATGCGGTCGCTGAGCTGAAGGTCGATCTCGATCTCCGGATACCGTGCCAGAAAGCTGTCGATGGCCCCGGTAATGTGGGTAAGCCCGAAAGACATGGGAACGTTCAGACGGATCAGGCCACGGGGTTCCGCCTGAAATCCGCGAGCCTCGAGCTCGGCATCTTCAAGTTCATCCAGCAATGCCTGGGTACGCTTCAGAAAAGCCAGACCAGCATCCGTCAGGCTCATGCGGCGGGTGGTACGGTTGATCAGGCGAGTATCAAGATCTCTCTCCAGAAACGCGATGTGTTTGCTAACGGTGGCTGCGGTGATATCCAGGTCGTCGGCGGCCCGGGTGAAACTGCCCAGTTCTGCCACGCGCCTGAAGATGTTCATCGCGACCAGTTTGTCCGTAGCCATGGCTCGATCCTCATTATTTCCAATTTGGAAGGAGTATTGTTCGAATTAGACTGATTATCAAATCAATGCGAAAGCGCACACTGGTGGTCACCAGACATTTTTCAGACATCGGAGTACCAGCCATGCTTGCCACCACATCAAGATTCAGCCTTCCCCTCCAGGCCGTACTCTGGGGTTTACTGCTAATCAACGGCTTTCTGATTGCCCTAATGCTGGCGCTGGCCAAGGCCGCAACGTCTCTCGGCCTGCCGGCCGTTGCTTACGCCTTCTGGCAAACACTCGTTGCGGGCCTGGTGCTGCTGTTATGCACGGGGGAGCGCCGGGCGATTCATCAAGCAAGATTCGCCCGCTATTTTCTGGTCAGCGGCCTGACCGGCATTGCCGTGCCCAACGCCATCGGTTTCTTTCTGGTGACAAAGCTGGGGGCCGGCTACACCGGGATTATGTATGCCCTTCCCCCTATTTTTACCTTCCTGTTAGCGTGGGGCCTGGGGCTGGAGAACCGCAACTGGCTCAAGCTCGCCGGGTTGTCCATCGCGGTGATGGCCTGCGGCTGGATTGTGGTTCAACGCCATGCTGAAATGAGCAACGCCAGTCCACTCTTGTTCGTTCTTGGGCTGGCCATCCCTGTGATGTTGTCTGTGGGGAACGTATATCGCTCTGTGGCCTGGCCAGCAAAAGCCAAACCGATGATCCTTGCGGCCGGTACCCTGCTGGCGTCTGCCTTGGCGCTGGCTCTGTTCGCCGCTATGACAAACACCGAACTGCTTCCATCAGGCACATCGCCTCAGTTGATTGGCATTCTGCTGCTGCAGGGGCTACTCACGGCCCTTACCTATCTGGTCGCCTTTGAACTGCAACGGCGCGCAGGCCCGGTATTCTACAGCCAGCTAGGCGCTGTCGCCGCCGTATTCGGGCTGTTGATCGGCGTCGTCTGGTTCAGGGAGGAGTATTCTGTAGCCATCTGGCTTGGGGTATTTCTGGTGGTTCTCGGTTTACGAATCAGCAACCGTGCGACGGCACCGAGCCAGTCCTGAACGGCGGGTTTTCAGGCATTCGGGATTGCCCGATCGGTTGGCGTAACTTGCGAAGGAAGTTAAAACAGCATAGCTTGAACACCTCTGGTTAAACCTCGGATGGAGCTCAATCATGCAAAGGATCGCATCACTCAAATTCGGTTTGCTTGGCCTTACAACCTTGTCTTTGCTTCCCGGCATGACCCAGGCCGGCGGCCCGTCTCCCGAACATTTCCTCAATGACAGCGCGATGGTCCTGGAGATTCGCTATTGCGAATGCCAGGCCACAGAACCAGGCAACACACCCACCGAATTAAGCCCGGTTTTTCTGGAACAATCGCGCCTTCTGCAAGTTGGCGTAGACCGCGAGGGCACGGGATTCGTATCGTCACCGGAAATAGCATTGGGCTTCGAGCTCAAGGCGCAGCCGGAAGCCCCCAGCAACTTCACCTTCAAGTTCGCCGGCCATTACGATCCCTCAAACCTGAAAGTTACCGGCACGGGAGAGGTATTATTAACGAAGGATCAGTGGCTGAATCTGTTCAGCTCCAGGCATGAGAGAGAAAACAATACGGAATACCGGGATGTTGCGGTAAGGCTTGTTTCCGGAGACTTGTAAGCCAGGTAGTAGTGTTACACTTGCAACCCGCCATTAAAACCAACTTTGAACGGGTTCCACGAGGCACTCATGGTTAAATCGATCGCTTTGGCCGGGCTTCTTGTCCTGCTCCTTGGGCTGATTATTTTTCAGTACATCATAACCTCTGTGCCCAGCCTGGAACCGCCCATCACGGTGAGTGACGCCCGGCGCGTAGATGACAACAACTCCTTGCTGGTGTCGCTAACTGGAAGCGAAGGCCGGCGTTTCACCCTGGGGCTGCGTGGCGATATTGAAGATAAACCGGAGGAAGCCGCGCTGTTTTTCATCAGCCGCCCGACCCTGGTGCCCTACGTGTACTGGCCTGGGTTCCGTAGTAATGACGAAAAGCGGGTTATGAATTTGCTGGCTGCGTGGGACAGTAACCGAAAGGCACATTCTGAAGGCGCGGAACACGCGGCGTATCAGATTTATTCAGTATTAAAGGATCGAAACTAACCCCGGACTCCAGCCCGGGGTTAACTTCAAGCTCCGGTTTACGAACAGGACCCGCAGCAGGTACCGCCCTCGCCGTGCCCACCCTTTTTTGGCTCGTCGTTCTGCGTCTCCGCAATACCACTTGCCTCGACGTGTTCAACGCCATTGCTTTCAGTTTCTGCGTCTTCTTTCTTGAAAATATTCACGAATGACAGGGCCATCTGGATACCTCGGTTTGCTACTGGATTTAACATTTATTTTTTATGAATGTTATTGGGTAGGCATCCGTCCGGTCAAGCAGTTTACATCTCAGGTAACCTCAAATCTGATTCCGGTGCCGGAGCCTCTGTACAGAGTCATGCGGAAGACAATACCATCGGGGCTTCCCCAAGACTCAGTGAACTCGACGGAAGCCGCGCAGATTGCAGGCAGTCTTACCTCATTCAATTTGCTCAAAGGACGAAGCCACTACTATGAAAACCATAGGTCTCATCGGTGGAATGAGCTGGGAATCCACCCAAACCTACTATCAGTTGATCAACCAGAAAGTGCGAGACGGGCTGGGCGGGCTGCACTCAGCGCGACTGGTTCTCTACAGTGTGGATTTTGCCGAGATCGAAGCCCTGCAACATCAGGGGGACTGGGCGGCGACCGGGGAAATTCTTGGTGCGATCGGAAAGGCGTTGGCCGCGGCAGGGGCCGATTTCATTGTGTTGTGCACGAACACCATGCACAAAGTGGCAGATAGTATTGATAAGGCTTCTGGCCTGCCGATGCTTCACATCGCCGATGCGACAGCTGAGGCGCTTCATCGCGATGGGATCGATTGTGTCGGCCTTCTCGGCACAAAATTCACCATGGAACAGTCGTTCTACAAGGAGCGTCTGGAGAACCGCGGCATCCGGGTTTTAGTGCCGGGTGACGCGCAGAGGGAATTCGTGCATACCGTCATTTATGACGAGCTATGCCGTGGTATTATCCGCCAGCCTTCTAAACAGGGCTATCTGCAGGTGCTGGACTCACTGGCCGCACGAGGAGCGCAAGGCGTAATACTGGGTTGTACCGAAATTGGCTTATTGGTGCAGCAGGCTGATACTGCCATTTCGCTTTACGACACCACCCGCATCCACGCGGAGCAAGCCGTGGCGCACGCCTTAGCGTGACCAGCACAGCCGTTTCAGCCACCACAGTTTATTTAGCTCCTCATTCACTTGGTGATGGTTTTAACACGTTCTATGAAAAGCTGGCTGCTTCTTGGTCTGGCCATTGTGGCCGAAGTGATTGCTACCTCGGCACTGAAATCCAGCGAAGGATTCACCCGGTTGATGCCGAGCGTTGTGGTCGTGATCGGTTACAGTGTGGCCTTCTATTTTCTGGCGCTGGCTATCAAGGTGATCCCTGTGGGGATAGCCTATGCCGTCTGGGCCGGGCTGGGCATTGTATTAATTTCGCTCATTGGTTGGTTACTGCTCGGGCAAAAGCTGGATTTTCCTGCGGTTGTCGGTATGCTGCTGATTGTAGCCGGCGTTTTGGTTATCAACCTGCTTTCCAACACAGGTGCACACTGAACCGACATGAGTACCGTAACTTCGATCACTATTCGTAAATACCGGATTCAGGATCTGAGCCCGGTGGTTCGCCTGTTCACCGATTCCGTGCACGAGCTCACGGCAGGTGCCTACGACGAAACCCAGCGTTATGCCTGGGCTTCACGGACGCCACATCTGGATACCTGGCGCGAACGGCTGGAGTCTCTGGAAACCCTGGTGGCAGAAGAAGGCTCGGATCTCGCCGGTTTCATTTCCTATGAAAAAGACGGCCACATCGACCTCGTGTTTACTGCCCCGAATTATGCTCGTCGCGGCATTGCTTCTGCCCTTTATCACGAGGCAGAGCAGCAGCTCAAAGAGCTGGGCGTAACAGAACTCAAGACCGAGGCCAGCGTGGTCGCTCGACCCTTCTTCGAGCGCCACGGTTTTGAGGTGGTGGATGAACAGCGTGTCACGGTCCGTGGCGCCCAGTTTCTGCGTTATCTGATGCGCAAAAAACTCGACGCCTGACCTGGATTCAAGCGGGCTCTTCGGCCAGAGTCCGCACCCGCTCAAAGTCCTCCTCGGTAAACACACCATTCACGCCAGATATGGCGGCCAGCTCCATGCCGTGCTTGAGCCCGAGCTTGTAGATCTCCCGCACCTTCTCCCATTCAATATTTCGGCCGAGAGTGAAGTTCTCGAATCTTGCTTCCAGCGCCAGCACAATCGTCTCCGCCAGACAGGCGTAAGCGATGCCCCGGGGCAAGCCGATGTCCTTCATGCGCACGTCTCCCGGTAGCTGGATTTCCCCGGATTCGATTACCAGCACATCCGGCCGCTTCGCCACATCTTCCGCCGGGATATCCAATGGCCGGGCCACATCGGTGATCACACAGCCGGGTTTCACCTGCATGATGTCCAGAATGCGTTTACCGGCCCCGGACGTAGCGGTGACCACCATATCCATTTCTGAAAGATCTCGATCCGTGGTGGCAGAGACGTGAACGATGGCCCCAGGAGTTTCCAGTTCGATACTTTCCTTCAGCGCCAGCAACTTGGCTGCCTCCGGGGCCACCATGTAGATTTCATCCACGGCTTTTGCCAGCAGGCGCGCGCACACGGAACCAATGGCGCCTGTGGCCCCGACCACCATCGCCTTACCCGCCATTTTGCCGCTCTTGCCAATACTCACGCGGCCGACTTTTTTGGCGGCGTCGTGGGCGGCCCAGAGCGCGCCGGAGGCACTGTAGCTGTTACCCGTGGTGATTGGTAACGGTGCTCGTTTGGCCACGGTGATGCCGGCGTCACCCACCACTTTGGTGAAGGCACCCAGTCCCATAATCTGGGCCCCAAGTTTCTTGGCCAGTTTTGCCGCCGCCAACAACCGGCTGTAGGTAAACTCCGGGCCGTGAGCCATGATTTCCCTGGGGGTGCCACCTACGGTGATCAACCAACCCTCGGCTTCGTCTCCGGTGGGGGATGTGATTCCGCTCACCTTGGAATAAATGAAAGGCGGGGTGTAAGCCACGGCCTTTTCCACCAGGTTCATCACGGTGGGCGGAGAAACATTGGCAATCCAGTCCAGCGGCGGAGTTTTGGTCAGATACTGCTGAGACAACGGATGAATCACGAAGGCAAAGCGGTTTACCCGCCGATAGCCGTTGGGGTACAGAATCCGCGGCTCAATTCCCAGGGTTTGAATAACGTCCAGGAAGTCATCTGCGCCCAGCTGCTCCGGCGTGCGAGACAATGCCGCACTAATCATCGCCTCCATCACATTCACGCCCACGGGCCGACCTTCCAGCCAGGGACTGTAGTCCACTACCATGGCGACTTTCCGGGAACGGAACCAGTCCAGGGCAGACTCCGTGACCCGGGACGTGATCACGGTTTTACCGTCCAGCTCCTTTTCCGAGAAAGCTTCCAGATCTCCCATGGCACCTACAATCACATGGGAATCCCTCACCGACTCATGTAAAGAGCCACGAATGAGCTTTTCACCCATGCGGTAAATTGGTGTTTTGTGCAGAGCTTCAATGAGCTTGACCGCCGCAGGACGAAAAGTCACCGGAGCGGTCAGCGATGTATAGGTTTCGAGTTGGCGCAGGGAAGTCAGCAGTCTCGGTACACCGAAATCCAGATAGGGGTCGGCAAAAAACAGGTTATCGGTGTGTTCAGACAACGCCTTGGCAATTCGGTAGCCAGCCTGGCCATTCAGAAACAGTACCCGGGCGTTGTCAAAAAAGTGCCCCAGCTCAGTCTGCGTATGGCGTACCGCCCATTCCTGCAAGATACCCCGGAGGCCTGCACCGGTCGTCACCGGTTTGTCCGGAATACAGGCCTCAAGGCGAGCCGTATCGGGATGTTCCAGCTGTTCACGGCCCACTTGGTAGTGATCATGAATCATGCTCAGGCCAATGGCATCGGCCTCCCCGCAAACGGAATCCAGCACCGCCTCAGCACGCTCCAGGTTGCCATCCGTGCCTACCCGAATGATTCGGAATGGTTGTTTCAGAAACGTGGTTTCCAGTTCGTAATCGTATTCCGATGATCCCTGGCTGACACTAACGACCGTTTTCATGGCGGGGGCATCCTTGTTGTTTTGTTATGCAATCAGTTTAGAAGATGGAGCGCTCAGTTGCTTTAGCTCAGATCAAATAGCAGGCACAAAATAACCGGCTAAACTCATGCTGTATCGAATCCTCAAACCCCAGTCCGATTCAGGGAGGCTCCATGACCATTCAGGAAGAACTCAACGCCACCATTGCCGATCTGGTGCAACCGGGCAAAGGCATTCTGGCCGCAGACGAAAGCTCCCCTACCATTGCAAAACGCTTCAAGGCTGTCGGTGTGGAATCCACGGAAGCTACGCGGCGCGAATACCGAAGCATCATTTTTTCCACACCCGGTCTTGGAGATCACATCAGTGGCGTGATTCTTTACGAGGAGACCCTGGAACAACTGAGCCTGGAAGACGTTGCTATTCCCAAGCTCCTTGCCAGCCAGGGCATGGTGCCGGGTATCAAGGTCGATCAGGGCAAGGGGCCTCTGGTGAATGCTCCTGGTGACGAGATTACCTACGGGCTGGATGGCCTGGCTGCCCGGCTTGAGCACTACAAGGCCATGGGTGCCCGCTTCGCCAAGTGGCGGGATGTGTTCCATATCTCGGACACTCTGCCCTCGTTCCAGGCCATCAAGTCCAACGCCGAGGTGCTGGCCCGCTATGCCGCCGTGTGCCAGTCGATGGGTATTGTGCCGATTGTTGAGCCGGAGGTACTGATTGACGGAAATCACACTATCGAGCGGGCTGCAGAGGTGAGCGAAGACGTATTGCTGGAAGTGTTCAAGGCCCTGCACCGGCACCGGGTGAACCTGGAATGCATGGTACTGAAGCCCAGCATGGTGACACCAGGCAAGGAATCCGGCAAAGCCTCGCCTGAACAGGTTGCCGAAGCAACACTGAGCGTATTCCGGCGAGTGGTGCCGGCGGCCGTCCCCGGGATATTTTTTCTCTCCGGAGGCCAGACACCTGAAGAATCCACCGAGAACCTCAATGCTCTGAACAGCATGGGCTACCATCCCTGGGAGCTAAGTTTCTCCTACGGCCGGGCTCTGCAGGAACCCGCGCAGAAAGCCTGGGCAGGCAAACTTGAAAACGCCGATGCAGCGCAGGCGGCTATGAAAAAACGGGCCAGGCTCAATGGCCTGGCCCGTTCCGGTGATTATACCCCAGCAATGGAGAACGAGGACTGACCGGCCCTCAGTTACAACCGCTCACGCACCCGGCGGAAGCGTTGAAGGTCATGGTCTGGCCGCTCAGCGGCACATGAACTGGCATGGACGCCAGAGCCTGGAACTGTGCCGTGCGGGTGCCCTCTTTCACCTTTCCGCCCTCAGTGGCCGGCTCATTGGCGTGCGACGCGATCACCGCAGCCGGTTCAATCAGGTCATTCACCACGTAGGCCGCTTCTTTCGGGCCGGTGGTGAAGGTATCACCGATATTCATCACCACCAGCTGGGCCCCGTAGTAGTCATTCACCACCAGCTTCTGCTCGGCAGTAATCCCGGTATCCCCGGACAGATACATCACCAGGCCATTGCTGAAGGTCAGCACGTAACCGGTAGGCGGTCCCACACTGGCCCCCACGCCGGCTGCTGCCAGGTAGTCCGCCAGCGGGCCGGACAGAAACGACGGTGACACCCCGTTACTGTGCACAGCCGGCACGGTGGTGATGGATACACCACCGATGTCCCGGCTTCCGCCAAAGCGCACCAACACGGATTTCGACGGATCACCGCCACCTTCTTTCAGTTTCGCCGCAAAGAACGCGGGCATTTCGCTGCCGGTCACAATGGTGGCGTTTTTCTTCAAAGCAATATCCACGGTGTTGGACTGAGGCAGGCTGGAAACGGAGGTATCCGGGCTGGCGCAACTGCCCTGGTTGGTTTTGGCGATGCGCTGGTCTCCCACGTGGTCACCATGCATGTGCGAAACCAGAACGACATCGATGTTGCCAAGCCGTGGGTCATCGGCGCCGGCCACGGTTCGGCCGGCATCGTAGAGAATGCGGGTGCCGTTGGGGTCTTCAAAGATCAGGGCACGGTCACGACTACAGAACTCGCCGTCGTGACTGCCCAATGGCGTAACTTTGACCACGTGATCGTCTGCCTGCGCGGCGGTAACCGCCGTCACCGCCAGGGCGGCGCCGAAAAACAGGTGGGCCGCCATGCCCACTATTCTTGTTCTCATGGTGTTATCCCTCTCGTTTACATGAACCGGAAGGATTTACGACAACAGTCCCGGTTTGTACCAGTCTAGCCCAGAGGAACGAAAAGCGAGGAGTCAGGCGGCGTTGGTGCTGTGTTGCGGCAGGTCTACCGGTTGATCCAGGCAGGCGAGCATGGGCGCAACTTCCCGGATTTTACGAGCCTGGGGCCAAAGGGCCTCGGCTTCGGCAAAGCCCTGACGCAGGTAATTGAGCCATTGCTTGATGCGGCCGGTGACGTATTTGTCTTCCAGGCGGATTTGCAGAGCAGCGGCGTATTCCCGCACCAGAACCACGACCTCGGCCCAGCTCATGGGCTCCCGTGTTTCTCCGCGCTGAGAGGCCTTGATCTGTGCCGCAAGGTCTGGCCGGGCAATCAGGCCCCGGCCGATCATCACATCGTCACAGCCGGAGACTTTCCGGCAGCGCCAGTAATCGTCTACGGTCCAGATTTCGCCATTGGCGATCACATGGCTATTCACGGCTTCGCGTACCCTGGCAATTTCTTCCCAGTAGGCCGGCGGCTTGTAGCCATCTACCTTGCTGCGGGCATGAATAACAATTTCGGAGGCGCCCGCCGCTTCCAACGCCTGGCCACAGGCCACGCCCATGGAGCGGTCGTCATAGCCCAGTCGCATCTTGGCGGTTACCGGAATATCCGCAGGCACGGCTTTACGAACGGCCTCGGTGATTTCATACATCAGCTCCGGCTCCCGCATCAGCACACAACCACCTTTGTGCTTGTTCACGGTTTTGGCGGGGCAGCCGAAATTGATGTCCACCTGCCCTGCTCCCAGCTCGGCTGCCTTGGCACCATGGCGGCCCATCATGTCGGCGTTGGAGCCCAGCAGTTGAACGGCCACGGGTGTTCCAACTTCTGTGAGCGCACTGTTGTGCAGTTCCGGAGCGTACTTGTAAAAAATTCGGGGCGGCAGCATGCCGTGGGTCACGCGAATAAATTCCGTCACGCACCGGTCAATCCCGCCGACCTTGGTCAGGGTTTCACGAATGGGTGCGTCGACCAGCCCTTCCATCGGGGCAAGGATGATTCGCATGAAGGCTCCAGAAACTGAGAGAAGTGAATCAGAATACGGCTGATCAAAAATCAGGCGGAGCGGATTGTAAGGAATTCGGGGGGAAATAGGTAGCCGGGCATCCCGAAACAGGACGCCCGGCTAATCACTGCAGGTTTACTTCTTCACGTCGAAGCGGTCGTTGTTCATCACCTTGGTCCAGGCGGCAACGAAGTCGTTCACGAACTTCTCCTGATTGTCGTCCTGAGCGTACACCTCGGCGTATGAACGCAGGATGGAGTTAGAGCCAAACACCAGGTCTACACGGGAAGCCGTCCACTTGGTGCTACCACTCTTGCGATCCACGATGTCGTAGACATTGCTGCCCTTCGGCACCCAACGGTACGCCATGTCGGTCAGGTTCACGAAGAAGTCGTTGGTGAGCTGGCCTTCGCGATCGGTGAACACACCGTGCTTGGTGCCACCATGGTTGGTACCCAGTACGCGCATACCACCGACCAGTACCGTCATTTCCGGTGCGGTCAGGCCCATCAGCTGCGCCCGATCCAGCAGCATTTCTTCCGGTTTGACCACGTATTCCTTCTTCTGCCAGTTACGGAAGCCATCCGCCAGCGGCTCCAGCGGCTCAAAAGATTCCGCATCCGTCATCTCATCGGTGGCATCGCCACGACCTTTCAGGAAAGGCACGTGTACCGGATAACCTGCCGCTCTGGCAGCCTTTTCGATACCCAGATTACCGCCAAGCACAATGACATCGGCAATGCTGGCACCGGTATCAGCGGAGATCTTTTCGTAAACCTTCAGCACCTTGGCCAGACGCTGGGGCTCGTTGCCTTCCCAGTCTTTCTGGGGGGCCAGGCGAATACGGGCACCATTGGCACCACCGCGCATGTCAGAGCCACGGAAAGTACGGGCGCTGTCCCAGGCCGTTGTGATCAGCTCGTTAAGGGTCAGGCCGGCTTCGTCAATCTTCTCTTTAACCACTTCCTCGATATTGTTGGTCTCTCCCTGGGGAATAGGATCCTGCCAGATCAGATCTTCGGCCGGCACATCCGGGCCGATGTAACGGGACTTCGGCCCCATATCCCGGTGGGTCAGCTTGAACCAGGCCCGGGCGAAGCAGTCCTTGAAGTACTCCGGGTCCTTCATGAACTTTTCACAGATCGGCCGGAAAGTCGGGTGCATCTTCATGGCCATATCCGCATCGGTCATGATCGGATTGTGGCGTTTGGAAGGATCCGTGGCGTCTACCGGCTTGTGCTCTTCCTTGATATCAATCGGTTCCCACTGATTGGCACCGGCCGGGCTCTTTCTCAGCTCCCACTCATAGCCAAACAGCAACTCGAAATAACCCATGTCAAACTGGGTTGGGTTCGTGGTCCAGGCACCTTCAATACCAGAAGTGATGGCGTTAGCCGCTTTTCCACCCATATTCGGGTTGTGCCAGCCAAGGCCCTGCTCGTGCACGTCGGCACCTTCAGGCTCGGGGCCAAGTGCCTCGGCGTCACCATTACCATGGGTTTTACCAACGGTGTGCCCGCCTGCCGTCAGGGCGGCGGTTTCTTCGGCATTCATCGCCATACGGGCGAACGTTTCCAGCACCTGGTCGCCGGATTTGATCGGATCGGATACACCGTTAACACCCTCAGGGTTCACGTAAATCAGACCCATCTGCACCGCTGCCAGAGGGTTTTCCATGGTGTCTGGCTTTTCTACGTTGTCATAACGTTCGTCGGACGGTGCCAGCCACTCCTTCTCTGCACCCCAGTAGATGTCTTTCTCCGGGTGCCAGATGTCTGCACGGCCGTACGAGAAACCGAAAGTCTTGAAGCCCATGGATTCATAGGCAACGTTGCCGGCCAAAATAAACAGATCGGCCCAACTAACCTTGTTGCCATACTTTTTCTTCAGCGGCCAAAGCAGGCGACGGGCCTTGTCCAGGTTGCCGTTATCAGGCCAGGAATTCAGCGGAGCGAAGCGCTGGTTACCGGTACCACCGCCGCCACGACCATCGGCCAGTCGGTAGGTACCCGCTGCGTGCCAGGCAAGCCGGATCATCAAACCACCGTAATGCCCCCAGTCTGCCGGCCACCAATCCTGGCTGTTGGTCATCAAATCGTGCATGTCCTTTTCGAGGGCTTCGTAGTCGAGCTTTTTGACCTCTTCGCGATAATCGAAGTCTTCCCCCATGGGGTTGGTCTTGTGGTCGTGCTGGTGCAGGATGTCCAGGTTCAGGGCCTCGGGCCACCAGTTGGTATTGTCCTGAGCGTGGGCGGTACTGCCGCCGTGCATAACCGGGCACTTACCACCAGAATTGGTCTCACTCATCGTACTCTCCTGCTTCTGCGTCATTGGCAAAAAGGCGATTCTTATTCAAGAGCAACTATCAATATAGATCATCCACGGTTGGCTGCTTGAATGTTTCCTACCGCCAGAATAGTTAAGGGCTATCGTTTTTCCCGCTGCACTGGGAACCTGTAACTCACTGGGCAATCGCATAATTCCCGCAGTAATCGGCCAGAATTCCCAGGAAGTCACGCCACGCAACCGGTGTGAGATAGGACAACGCTGACATTGGGTAACTCCTGTGTTAACGAGAACACCATTACCTTACCGCCGACGCTATTAAAAGGAACAATTAATTAAAAATAAATTTGCGAGAGTTTTTGTTTATCGATTAAAGGCGCTCGATAGAGGTGAACTTTCCGGCATCGTCAAACAGGATGCGAAAGCTGCCGCGTACGCCGTCATTGAGGAAGAAACGGGAGAGAATACGGGCCGGGAACCGGACAGAACGTCCGTCCCGGGCCCTGGTGTGAACATCGGTGGCCACGCCCTGATAGAGCTTGATCCACTCATCAGGGCTGATACTGATGTCCACAATGATCTGCTGCATTGGCGCGTCTGTCTCAGTTGGCCAGTTCAAGCAACAGTCGGTTCAGGCGGCTAACATAGGCGCCAGGGTCTTTCAGCTGTTCACCACTGGCCAGGGTGGCCTGGTCGAACAGAACGGCAGACAGCTCCCTGAAGCGCTCTTCGCCCTTTTCGGCTTCGAGTCGCTGCACCAGCGGATGATCCACGTTGATTTCAAAGATCGGTTTGCTCTCCGGCACTTTCTGTCCGGCAGCTTCCATGATCTTCTTCATCTGGGCGCCCATATCGAACTGCCCCACCACCAGGCATGCCGGTGAATCGGTCAGGCGATTGGTTACCCGTACTTCCTGCACCTGGTCTTCCAGAGCGGTCTTGATGCGCTCCAGCAGGTCCTTGTGCTCTTTTGCAGCTTCTTCCTGGTGCTTCTTGTCTTCCTCGGTTTCCACTTCACCCAGGTCGAGATCACCACGGGCCACGTCCTGGAACTGCTTGCCGTCGTATTCGTTCAGGTAGCCCATCATCCACTCGTCGATGCGATCGGAGAGGATAAGCACTTCGATGCCTTTCTTGCGGAATACTTCCAGGTGCGGACTACTCTTGGCCGCAGCAAAATTGTCACCGGTGATGTAGTAGATCTTGTTCTGGCCTTCCTTCATCCGGCTGATGTAATCATCCAGAGACACGTTCTGGGTGGCTTCACCGGTATGGGTAGTGGCAAAACGCAGCAGGCCGGCAATCTTTTCGCGATTGCTGAAGTCTTCTGCCGGGCCTTCTTTCAGCACAGTGCCGAACTCATCCCAGAAGCCCTGGTACTCATCGCTGTCTTTCTTGGCCAGCTTGGACAGCATGTCCAGCACCCGCTTGGTCATGGCGGTGCGGATGCTCTCCACGGTGCTGTCGTTCTGCAGGATTTCCCGCGATACGTTCAGGGACAGATCGTTGGAATCGATCACGCCCTTGGCGAACCGCAGGTACAGCGGCAGGAACTGCTCGGCGTCGTCCATGATGAACACGCGCTGCACGTACAGTTTCAGGCCACGGGGCGCTTCCCGGTTGTACAGGTCGAACGGCGCGCGCTTGGGGATGTACAGCAGGCTGGTGTAGTCCAGCTTGCCTTCTACCTTATTGTGGGACCAGGTCAGCGGGTCTTCAAAATCGTGGGCGATGTGTTTGTAGAACTCCTTGTACTCTTCGTCTTTGATCTCAGTACGAGGCAATGTCCACAGGGCGGTGGCATCGTTTACCGTCTCTTCTTCGCCCTTCTTGTCCTCTTCTTCCGATTCGGACTTCATTACCACCGGGAATGAGATGTGGTCAGAGTACTTCTTCACCAGGCTGCGAAGCTTCCAGCCATCGGCAAACTCTTTATCCTCGGATTTCAGGTGCAGCACGATTTCGGTACCACGCTGCTCACGAGTCGCCGGCTCGATGGTGAACTCGCCATCGCCCTTGGATTCCCAGTGCACGCCGTTGTCGGCAGGCTCGCCCGCCTTGCGGGTGAATACTTCCACTTTGTCCGCCACGATGAACGCGGAGTAGAAACCAACACCGAACTGACCGATCAGCTTGCTGTCTTTTTTCTCGTCGCCAGACAGTTGTTTGAGGAACTCGGCGGTGCCGGACTTGGCGATGGTGCCCAGGTTGGCGATCACATCGTCACGGGTCATACCGATGCCGTTGTCGGCGATGGTGATGGTGCCGGCATCTTTATCGTAATCCAGGCGAATCTTGAGATCCGAATCGCCTTCAAACAGCTTGTCGTCTTTCAGAGCAGCGAAGCGCAGTTTGTCTTCGGCGTCTGAGGCGTTAGAGATAAGCTCACGAAGGAAGATCTCTTTGTTCGAGTACAGAGAGTGGATCATCAGGTGAAGCAGTTGCTTCACTTCAGTCTGGAATCCCAGGGTCTCTTTGTTGGCTTCTACCGTCATGGCTGGTTTGGTCTCCTGCTGTGTCACAAATAAAGAAACAGTTTTATGAGCAAGAGAGTGGGGGTTGGCCGGAGTATTTCAACCCCGGCGAGCACCCAAAATCAGTCTTCGAGCAGGAAGTGAGCGCGGGCGGTAGCGATGGGCTGGGAGCGAGACTTCTGCCAGGCGGAGATCATCACATTGGCCACGCGGTTACCCTGGCGGGTAAGCCGGCACTCGGCGTAGGTTTCCCGGTTCAGGCCGGCCCGAAGATAGTCGAGGGAGAAATCGACAATTCGGGGCATGCGGAAGGTGTCCTGGGACATAATCAGATAAATAGCCGCAGACATTTCCATAAAACCACCAATCACACCGCCATGAATGGCGGGCAGGATCGGATTGCCCAGGTTCTCTTCCTTTGCGGGCAGGCGGAAGATCAGGTCATCACCAAATCGGTCGCACTGCAGGCCAATCCAGCTGGCGTACGGGATACTCTCCATCATGCGCGAGAAGTCGCCGGTTTCCTGGGTGTAGCGCAGAATTTCCGGGTCGGTCATTCCTCACCTCCGGTGATCAGGTCGCGATAGGATTTCGGCGTGGCTTCTTTGCCAATGCGCATGAAGGTGCCCACGCAATTGGCGATGGTTTCACCCCCCTCCTGATAGGCCTCGCAGCGCGTAAAGATGATGTTACGGGTGATCTTGTAGGTCTCTGCCCTGGCGTACACCGGCTTCCGGGGCTCCGCCGGGCGCATGTAATCCACTCTGAGATCCAGGGTCGGACACAGCTCAAATTCATCCAGACCACAGATCATTACCGAACCGGNNCGGCCGAACCGGAGGCGGTGTCCATCAGGGTCGTGATAGCGCCACCATGGATAACTCCAGTGTCCGGGTTGCCAATAATCTTGTCGCTGTAAGGCAGCTCCATAACCAGATAGCCTTCACCCGCCTCCGTTGCGTTCAGACCCAGTTCCCTTGCCTGGTTGAGCGTACTGATAAACCGGTTAACCCGGTTTATTCGGGTTTCATCATTCATTCAGGACTGTCCTGCAGATCAGTTCTTGGATTTTACGTCCGCATCGGCACGGGCGGGTATGGCTTCTTCGAAGACCTTGCCGTCGCGCAGGGCGGATAATGCATCTGAGTGGAATTCCCGGCGGTAGAGTACGTACACCACCAGGGTTGAGGCAGCCATAAAGGCCACCGGATGAATGAACCAGGCCACCACAGCCAGGGCATAGTAGTAAGAACGCAAGCCAAGGTTAAACGCGTCGCCGGCCAGGTTACAGATGTTGCCGGCGCTGCGGGCAAAGGCCTCTCGCGCTGCCGGACTGGTCTTGCTGTCGTCTGGTAGCGGCGCACTGCCAATCATGACGGCCACGAAATTGTACATTCTCATGGACCAGGTGAACTTGAAAAACGCGTAAATAAAGACCACCAGCAACACCACCAATCGCAATTCCCAGATTTCACGACTGGGCACAGCGGAAAATGGCATGGTGGCAAAAATTTCCATAGCCTCGCTGGTGTAGCCGAGGGCGGTGATAATACCGGCGAGAATCAGCAGACAGCTGGACGCAAAAAACGCTCCGTTGCGTTCCAGGTTACCGACAACCGAGGCGTCTGAAATACGGTTTTCACGCTTGAGCATGACCCGCATCCAGTCTTCGCGGTATAAATCCAGGGTGTTCGACAGACACGAGCGAGAGTTGGCGCGATTGCGCGAATACCAGGTGTACCCTCCCCAGCAGACAAAAAACCAGATCAGTGCCAGAAATTCCAGATAGTAGCTCATTGGGTGGTTAAAAAGCCTGGATTGGGGAGATAAATAGGGCGAAAACTTCCGTTATGATACGCCAAGGGGAGCGCGCCGACCACTTTCTGTCGGGCGGTGCCGACGTCGGAAACCGGTCTGTGCTATAAACTTACCCCAACGTTAAGGAGACATAAGTGAGACCCGGAATGTTGACCAGATATATCGCGATAGCGGCAATCGCCCTCACACTGACAGGGCTGGGTGGGTGTTCTGTGAACCCGGTAACCGGAGAGAAGCAGCTGTCTCTGATTTCAGAGAACCAGGAGCTGGCACTGGGAGCGGAACAGTACACACCCACACAACAGACCCAGGGCGGCCGCTTCTACATCGACCCGGAACTTTCCATTTATGTGCGTGATGTGGGCCAGAAGCTGGCGCGCGTGAGTGACCGGCCAGACCTTCCTTATGAATTTGTCGTGCTCAATAACAGCGTGCCCAATGCCTGGGCCCTGCCCGGCGGCAAGATCGCCATCAACCGCGGCCTGCTGGTGGAGCTGGAGGATGAAGCCCAGTTGGCATCGGTGCTGGGCCACGAGATTGTTCATGCAGCAGCCCGCCACAGCGTGCAGCGGATGCAGCAGGGCATGTTGATCAGCGCCGGGGTGGCCGGACTGGGCTTCGCCCTTTCCGATAATGAATGGGCCGGGTTGATCATGGGTGGTGCAGCTCTGGGTGCACAGCTGGCGCTGGCCCAGTACAGCCAGGGAGACGAACTGGAATCCGATGCCTACGGTATCCGATACATGAAAGAAGCCGGCTATGATCCACAAGCCGCCGTAGAGCTCCAACAGCTGTTTCTGAAGCTATCGGAAGGCCGTCAGAGCGGATGGCTGGATGGCCTGTTCGCCACTCACCCTCCCTCTGCCAAGCGGGTTCAGGAAAACCAGGAGCTGGTTCAGAAGATCGGTGCCGGCGGTTATCGCGGCCGGGACGTTTACCAGCGCCGTATCGCCAAGCTCAAGGAACTTCAGCCAGCCTACGATGCTCACGATGAAGCCATGAAGCTGGCCTCAGAAGGCAAGTATGAAGCGGCTCTCGATCAGGTAAACAAGGCCATCAAGCTGGAACCGCGAGAAGCCATGTTCTTTGCGCTGCGCGGCCGAATCTATCGGGGCATGGAACAACCGGAGAAGGCCAAAGCCGATTTCGACAAGGCCGTGTCACTCTATCCGGAGATGTTCCAGTATCAGCTGTACAGCGGTTTGAACGAACTGGAGCTGAACAACCTTGGCAAGGCAAAAAGCCATCTGGAGAAAGCCAATCAGGTGGTACCCACTTCCATTGCCTATCTCCGACTAGGTGATATCGCGCGGCAACAGGGCCAACGCAGGGAGGCAGCAGCCTATTACTCCACCGCCGCTGAGGCCGGTGGTGATGTGGGGGCTGAAGCTCAGCGCAAGCTGGCCGAACTCAACGAATAGCTGTTTGCAGTGTCAAAAAAAGCCGGGCGCCAATACGCCCGGTTTTTTTATGGTTGTCACATTTGCTGACCTGACACAAAAACCGCGTCAACGATTGCATTGACTTCTAGAGCAATAACTCTAAAAATCAGATTAACCAACAACAATCGGATGGCGACCATGATCGTAAAACGACTTCAGCCAATGATGTCCCACGCACGACGCAGCTATGTTGAGCTGATGTTCCAGGTGATGGGGCGCGCACTGCAGGCAATCAGCGAGGTGGATGAAGCCACCCGAAACGAAACCTGCGAACTGCCGGAGGGCTTCCTGTTCGAGATGCAGGTTATGCCCAACGGGCCAAAACTCATCGTTGAGCACACCGGCAACGGTAAATTGCTCTTCCACGGGGATGAGGCTCCACGCCCCGTTGACCTCTCGATCCAGTTCAAGCATATCGCCCATGCCTTCCTGGTACTGTCGTTTCAGGAGAAGACCTCCGTTGCCTTTGCCAACGACCGCATGCTGGTGGATGGGGATGTGAGTTACGCGGTGCGGATGACCCGGGTTCTCAACCGACTGGAATCATTCATCCTGCCCCGACTAATTGCCGAAAGGGCGGTCAAAGAATATCCGGCAACCATCAAACTGCCTGAAAAACTCATCAGTGCCGCCCGCATTTATCTGAAAGTCGCCACCCAATTCGTCGAGACAGTGAGAGCATAATGACCAACAAATACTACGAGTTCTTCTGCCCGGTAAAAGTGATTGCCGGTAAAGCCGCGCTGGAACACATTCCCTATGAACTGACTGGCCTGGCAGCCAAACGGCCTATGATTGTCACGGATAAAGGGGTGCGCGCGGCCGGCTTGCTCGATCCGGTAATTGCCGCCTGCGAAGAAAGCGGGCTGGAGATTGTATCCATTTACGATGATGTGCCACCGGATTCCTCCACGTCGGTGGTGAAAGACATTGCCAGCGTTTACCGCAAGGAAAAATGCGACTCGATCATTGCGGTGGGCGGCGGCTCCGCCATTGATACCGGCAAGGCGGTCAATATTCTGGTATCCGAAGGCGGCGATAATATCGCCAAATACAGTGGCGCCGGTGTTCTCAAGCACCCGCTCAAGCCGTTCTTTGTTGTGCCCACCACGGCGGGTACCGGTTCCGAGGTAACCTCGGTGGCGGTCATCACCGATGAGAAAAAAGGCGTAAAACTTCCGTTTACCTCATCATTCCTGCTGCCTAACGCCGCCATCATCGACCCGCGTATGACCCTGACCCTGCCGCCCCACATTACGGCGGCCACCGCTATGGACGCGCTCACCCATGCTACGGAAGCGTTCACCTGCATGGCCAAAAACCCCCTGAGCGACGCGTACGCCACGGCAGCAGTCAAGAAGGTGAGCCAATCCCTGCTTTCAGTCATGGATAATCCGAAAGACAGTGATGGCCGACTGGAACTGGCTCAGGCGTCAACCATGGCGGGCATTGCCTTTTCCAACTCCATGGTGGGCCTGGTCCACTCTCTGGGACATGCTACCGGAGCCATCTGCCACCTGCCCCACGGACTGTGCATGAGCCTGTACCTGCCCTATGTGCTTGAGTTCAACCTTGAGAGCATTCGGGAGCCTTTGGGCGAGTTGCTGCTGTACCTGGAAGGTCCGGACGTCTACTCCGCCACCCCTGCGAGCCGACGTGCCGAGGCCAGTATTTCAGCCATTCGAAAACTGCGGGATGCCCTCTACAAGCGCTGCGAACTGCCCCGGACGTTGAAAGAAACCGGCAAAGTACTGGAGAATCAGCTGGAAAGCATTGCCAAGCTGGCCCTGGACGACGGCTCGATCATGTTCAACCCCCGGGAAGTGAGCCACGAAGATGCCATGGCGGTGCTTCGTCGCGCCTGGGCCTGATACCTCGGAGGCATATCTCGCCCCGGCCCTCTCTGGCCGGGGTTAGCCTAAAGTCAGATTCACAATGATTGAAATAAAATAGTAAGAAGGTAATATTTAGCGGGCATTCTGGCAGGGAGTTGGCCGGGTATCGATCTAACCAGCGTATGGGCCTGTCCTATCCAGAGTTCCGCCATGAAGAAACTCCTTTTCAAGCTCTCCTTTACCGCGATCCTGTTGAGCCTGCTAACCACTTTCAGTGGCAATGCCGCTGCCGAAGTGGACAATCAGGAGCGGGTGTTCCGCTTCAACATCTCTCCTAACGGGTACCCACCTTATCTGATCGTTGATGGCAGCAAGCCCTCCGGTATTATGTGGGACGTTGTAAACCTGATTGTCCCCCGCCTGGGCTACGACGTGGAACCGGTAAAAATCCCCAGAAAACGGGTAGACCCTATGCTTGCCGACGGCTACATTGACGGCACGCCAAGGGCCATAGAGTGGACGGAAGAGCCGGAGAAGTTCCTGTTTACCGACCCGGTCGTTCACGTGGAGGAAGTATTCTTCTTCCCGAAGAGCTCTGAGCTTGAATACAAACACCCCGCAGACCTCTACGGCAAGACGATTGTCACGCCACTGGGATACTACTATCCCTTTCTCGAGCCCTATTTCAAAGATCATCGCATTAAGCGATTTGACGTCTCCAGAGATCGGGAGATTTTCACCTTTGTGCTGCATGGCGAGCAGTTTCACGCAGCGCTTGCCGATCGGTTGGTCGGGCAATGGATTCTCAGGAACGAAGGACTGACCGAGCACTTTCGCTCTTCTGTGGAAGGAATCAGCCAGTTCGGCTTCCGGATCATGCTGCGTAAAGACTGGAAAGCGTTTGCCGAGGC